>Ga0102960_1000634_pt1 | contig 13140 bp, 9 predicted proteins | sample SalPon2_B_H2O_MG_2_FD_84521 | JGI IMG/M metagenome (GOLD analysis project Ga0102960, IMG submission 84521) | Salt pond water microbial communities from South San Francisco under conditions of wetland restoration - Salt Pond MetaG SF2_B_H2O_MG | ecosystem: Environmental > Aquatic > Non-marine...
CAATGAAGAGAATTTCAATGCAAATACAATTGTTAAAAGACTTTCAAAGCATATTAATGGTTCAGGAGGGGGTCAACCATTTTTTGCAAGTGCAAGCGGAAATAATATCCAAGGTGTAGGAGAATTACTAAAAGAGGCTTTGAAAATTATCTAAATTTAATCTATATTTTTTTTGGGTGGATATACTTCAAGAATTTTAGTTACATAATTGTTTACTAGTTCATCCCTATCAGATTTTTTAGAAGACAAAACTCCGATACCTTTACCTTGCCAAATTAATTGCTTAGATTTTGTATCAATAACATCTATATACAGAGCACCTTGAGATGTTGAGTAGGCTACTTGTCTATGACCTCTACCATAGTATGGATACCAACCAGTGTAATATGGGCTGTAAAAAGAGTTGTCTATATAAATATTTTCAGAGGATTTGGTAGCAATATTTATTAAAATATCAGGATTTTCGTCGATAGTTAAACCTTTATTTAAAAGAGTATTTTGAATCGATTTTAGGATTCTTTTTTTATCAATGTCAGAAATTTCAACTTTATCAATTCCAGATTTATAAAAAGCAAAAGTTTTATAATTAGAAAAATCAGCATCAGAATCATAATCAGATGCTACTTTTATTGATCCGCAGCTTAAAATTGAAAGTGAAAATAATATTGTAAATAAAATTGAATTGATCTTCTTTGTCATAACTGAGTTTATTTAATATATAGCAAATTTTGTGCCTTTGTTTAATTAAATTTATGTTTTTTTATTTAATAGAAAATATTTATTTAACATTGAATGTCGTTTTTTAAAAATATAAAAACAGAAAATATTGAGTTAAAGTTGCCATTTTTAAAAGATGATGGATTTGAAATTTTCATGAAGAGAGAGGACCTAATTCATCCTATTATCTCTGGAAATAAATTTAGAAAATTAAAGTACAATATTGAAAAATTTAAAAAAAACAAAAATTCTACTTTAATTACTTTTGGTGGTGCTTATTCAAATCATCTTCTGGCCGTATCATATATAGCAAAAATTGAAAATATCAATACAATAGCATTCGTAAGAGGAGATGAGCTTGGAGTATTACCATTTAATTCAATACTTCAAAGGTGTTTTGATAATGGAATGGAATTTAAATTTATAAGTAGAGAAAAATATAGATTTAGAAATGATAGTAATTTTCTAAAGAATTTGAGTTCAAATTATAATAATGCTTTTATAATACCTGAGGGAGGAACTAATGATTTAGGAATATTAGGATGCGAAGAAATATTAACTCTACGTGACAAAAATTTTTTCGATGTTATTTGTGTGCCAGTTGGTTCTGGAGGAACTTTTTCTGGATTAATCAATTCGAGTTTAAAAAAACAAAAAATTTTAGGATTTTCTGCTTTAAAAAATAGTAACATAATCAATGTAATTAATAAATTTGTAAATAAAAATAACTGGAAATTAATTGATGAAGACTTATTTGGAGGATATGCAAAGTCAAATCAAAACTTAATTCAATTTATTAACAAATTTTATAATGATTCAAAAATCAAGTTAGATCCAATCTATAATTCAAAAATGATCTTTAAAATTTTAGAAATAATAAAACAGAATAAATGGAATTATGGAAAAAAAATTTTAATAGTAAACACTGGAGGGCTGCAGTCTGTTGAAAGTTTTAATAAAATACTAAAAAATAAAAAATGCGCAACTATAAATTACTCACTTTAATTTTATTATTATTTTTTAGTTAATGTGGAGTTAAAAAAGTTTCCTACAGAGATAAAAATCCTAAAAAAATAAAAAATAAATCGGTAAAAGCCGTTAACCGTTTTTTCAATTCTATGTCTAATGAAGAAAGAACACATTGGTATGTAAATACTTATTCTAAAATTGCCATAAATGAAATGAATAAGTATAATATTCCAGCTAGCATTACTATGGCTCAAGGTATATTAGAATCTAATGCAGGAAAGGGAACATTAGCTTTAAAATCAAATAATCATTTTGGAATCAAGTGTCACAAAGGATGGAATGGTAAAAAAGTATATCATGATGATGATGCAAAAGGAGAATGTTTTAGAAAGTATAAAAATCCTGAAAAATCCTATCGAGATCACTCCATTTTTCTAGAAACTAGGGACAGGTATAATTTTTTATTTAAGTACAGTAAAAAGAATTATGTTAAGTGGGCAAAAGGATTAAAAAAAGCAGGTTATGCTACTGATCCTAAGTATGCTGAAAAACTAATTTCTATTATTGAAAGATATGAGCTTTGGAAATTAGATGGCTCCAAAAAACCATTAAATAAAACTAGAGAAAAAAAAATATCAAAAAAACAACAAGAAAAAATACAGGAAAATAAATCAGACAAAATAGAAAATAAACATGTTGTAAAGAAAGGTGATACTTTATATTCAATTTCTAAAAAATTTAATATTTCTGTTTCGGAATTAGTTAAAACAAATGATATTAAAAATAATACAATAAGTATAGGTCAAACCCTAAAAATTATAAAGTAAGATGATTTATAAAAGAAGTAGTGAATTGTTCAAAATAGCTAAAGATTATATTCCAGGAGGTGTAAATTCACCTGTTCGAGCATTTAAATCTGTTGGTGGCACTCCAATTTTTGCCTCAAAAGCATTAGGAGCTTATGTGTACGATGAAGATGATAATAAATACATCGATTATATTTCCTCATGGGGACCAATGATTTTAGGACATGCACACAAAAAAGTAATAAATGCTATCTCTGAAACTGCAAAAAAAGGTACTTCATTTGGAATGCCAACAAGTTTAGAAACTGACCTAGCAAAACTAGCCTTGTCTATGGCTCCGGGAATGGATAAAATAAGATTTGTTAATTCTGGTACCGAGGCATGCATGAGTGCAATTAGACTTGCAAGAGGATTTACTAAAAAAGATAAGATAGTTAAATTTTCAGGTTGTTACCACGGACATTCTGATTCTTTTTTAATTCAAGCAGGTAGTGGAGTAGTTACTTTTGGTACGCCAAATAGTCCAGGAGTTACACAGGGGACTGCAAAAGACACACTCATCGCACCTTACAATAATTTAAAGTTTGTTGAAAGACTTATTGAAAATAATATTAATGAAATAGCAGCGATAATAATAGAACCTGTAGCAGGTAATATGGGTTGTATAGTACCTAAAGATGGATTTATTGAAGGTTTAAGAGTTTTGTGTGATAAAAATGACATCCTATTAATATTTGATGAAGTCATGACTGGATTTAGATTAGCTTCTGGTGGAGCTCAAGAATTGTTAGGAGTTAATGCTGATATTGTTACCTATGGAAAAGTTATTGGAGGAGGACTTCCAGTTGGCGCTTTTGCTTCAAGAAACGAAATTATGAAAGAATTATCCCCTGAGGGATCTGTCTATCAAGCTGGTACATTAAGTGGAAATCCTTTGGCTATGTCAGCGGGAATTGCAACTTTAACTGAGCTTAAAGAAAATAATGGTATTTATAAAAGTTTAGAAGAAAAGTCTTTGTATTTAGAAAAAGAAATGATAAAAGTCTTAGAAAAAACCTCTGTTGACTTTAAAATAAATCGTTTAGGCTCAATGATATCATTACATTTTACATCTGATGAGGTGATAGACTTTGAAACTGCTCAAAAAGGGAACAATGATAAATTCAAAAAATATTTTCATGGAATGCTTAACGAGGGGATATATCTACCTCCAAGTGCATTTGAAAGTTATTTTTTGAATGATGCTTTGTCTTATTCAGATATTGAATTAACTATAAATGCATTGACGAAAGTTTTAAAATCATTTTAAATAGGTTTCCCTATTAGAATACTAGAAATTTTATTCTGAACCATTTCTAAATGCATTTTAGTCATTTTATCAGATTTATTTTTATGCTTTTTTAAATCTTTTCTGAGTTCAATTAATTGATTAGCTGCAACAGTTCTAATATCTGATTGACTTACTTTGACACTTGTAACGTAATTTCTTGCCCATGAAGGTGTTGAACCTTGTTCATTGCTCATTAAGTAACTTATTCTATCTAAATAAGCTAGCTGTAAATTTCTTCTATATACATCAATAGTTTTATTTTTATAAACTTCATTAAAAATACCCTTTCTTAAATCTGTCATCATTTCAATCAATGAATAAGCGTTTTTACCATTTATAGCTTCATTTTCAATTAGTCTAGCCATCTTACCAAAATCTAATAAACTATTTAAGGTTCTAGATTGGGTACTTCTTATTCTGTTAGTTATACCAGCAAATTCAATTTTATTAAGTATTTCCTTGTTAATCATCCATTCAGGTGTTTCAAACAGTTGGTTCTGTAAAAAATTCATACAATTTTGCTGATACGATTTTTTTACGTGTGTATAAACAGCACCATCTTGGTCTGATGTTTTATAATATTGATAAATTCCACCAATGTTATTGGTAACATGTCCCATATATCTTCCAAACTGACCTAAAACTTGACCATACATATATCCTAATTCAGTGTATGTTTCACCATCCTTTGTAGTCCATTCCATAAGTTTAGGCATTATTCTTTTTAGGTTTGCAATACCGTATTCACTGGCTTTAACTGCATCATCACCTAAATCTTCGGTTTGAGAGCTGGGGTCTATTCCAGCACTACCAAATCTATATTTTAAATCATTTGCTTTCTCCATAATCCAACTTTTCAGAATAGACTTTTCCTCTTCAACAGAAACATCTAAAATTGGTTTATATCCCCATTTTACCGAATAAATATCATAAACTCCAACATTTGGAGTATTCCATTGGGACGGCATTAAAGCAACACCTTCATCTCCAGGTTGAGCTACATAGTTAAATCTAGCATAGTCCATAATTGACGGAGATGTTCCATACTTTTTAGTAAAGTTTGCTGATCTTAATGAATCAACAGGGTATGCGCTACTGCTACCCATATTGTGAGGTAGACCAATAGTATGACCAAATTCATGAGATGAAACAAATCTTATTAGTTCACCCATAACTTCATCTTTAAATTCCACTCCTCTTGAATCTGGGTTTACTGCAGCAGTTTGAACAAAATACCAATTTCTTAAAAGCTTCATTACGTTATGGTACCAATTAATGTCAGATTCAATGATTTCACCCGACCTTGGATCACTTACATGTGGTCCATTGGCATTTAATGAAGGAGAAGCTAAATATCTTACTGTTGAATATCGAACATCTTCGGGGCTCCAATCTGGATCTTCTTCCTTAGTTGGAGGATATTTAACAATTACAGCATTTTTAAATCCAGCAGCTTCAAATGCTACATTCCAATCTTCAATTCCGTCTTTCAAATATTTTCTCCATTTTTCGGGGGTTGCTGGGTCAAGATAATATACAATTGGCTTTTTTGGTTCGACTAATTCACCATTTTTAAATTTGTCAATATCTTCATCCTTAATTTCTAATCTCCATCTATCTAAATATCTTACAGTCTCAGCTTCTTGATTGTCAATTCCATAATCTGTTTGAGCACTAGTAAACCAACCAACTCTTTGATCAAAATATCTTCTCTTCATGGGCTCTTTAGGTAACAATATCATTGAATTATTAAGAACCATTGAAATTTGTCCATTTCTTGAATTAGATGATTTATAAGTTTTTATATGTTTTGTCTCAATATTTAAAGGAAAACTTCTAATAGATTCAATAAATGAGAGTTTAGAATCTAGACTTGTTATTTTATACCCCTTTCTTGAAGATTGTGGAAATCCAAATATTTTAATATCACTCTTATATAAACTAGTAACATCAATTACATGAGAGTTGTTTTCTTTATTTTCTACAGCTATTTTAAAGCTTGAAATTATTGGCTCAAAATTGGAATTAGAAACAGCAATACTAATAGGTAATGAATCATTGGCAAATTTTGAATAAGATGCCTGTTTTAAAAAAATATTATTATCAAATTTCTCCCATTTAAGTACTTGTTCACTCATTTTATGACGATTTAATGGAAGTTCGGTTGCCATTTTAACTATTCTTGTCACCATGAGCATATCTCTTCCCAATAAAGAGTCAGCAATTTCATAATAGTATTTGTCTTTAACTTTGTGAACTTTAAACAAACCATCATCAGTAATTGCATCTTTAGTGATTATTTCTTCATAAGTTTTTTCTTTTTTTGGTTTTTTTTCTTCTTCAGTTGAATCCTTTTTCTGCGCATTTGTTCCTAAAGAAAATACAAGAGTAAATAAAATCGGGAGGTAAAATAATTTTTTCATAGACTATTATAATATTATATTTCGAATATATTAAAAGATTGAGAATATTTTTTATAAATTATCATAAAAAGTTTAAGATTAATAATAAATTAACAAAAAAAATCTAACAATGGATACGTTTGAATATTGTTTATTCAATAACTTCAATGATTAACTTGTCATTTATTTTTTTTACTGAAGCGAGTTTATTTTTTGTCAAACTTTTAATTGCTTTATCCCATTTTTTATTTGAAAGGCCTGATTCTGCTTTTGCTAATGATAATTCTACAGGAGAATTATTTTTAATGAAATTCATAAGGGATTTTTCTTCTTCATTTAGTTCAACTCCCTTTCTTTCGGGTTTCATTTGAGGGAAAAATAATACTTCTTGGATTGAGACGTTATTTGTGAAAAGCATTACTAGTCTATCAATTCCTATTCCTATTCCAGATGTTGGTGGCATTCCATATTCAAGAGCTCTGATAAAATCGTTGTCTATGAACATTGCTTCATCATCTCCTTTTTCAGAAAGTTTTAATTGGTCTTCAAACCTTTCTAATTGATCAATTGGATCATTTAATTCAGAATATGCATTTGCGAGTTCTTTTCCATTTACTAGTAGTTCAAATCTTTCAGTTAATTCAGGATTATCTCTATGCTCTTTTGTTAAAGGACTCATTTCTTTTGGGTAATCAGTTATAAATGTTGGTTGTAAGTAGTTATGTTCACATTTTTCTCCGAAAATTTCATCAATTAGTTTGCCTTTACCCATCGTTTCATCGACTTCAATTTCCAAATTTTTTGCTGTTTCAAAAAGTTCTTTTTCACTCATCTTAGAAACATCTATACCTGTATGTTCTTTGATTGAATCTAAAATGCTAATACGTTTAAATGGAGCTTTAAAATTTATTTCTTTTTCATTTAATTTTACTTTAGTAGAACCATTCAACTCTAAGGCAACTTTTTCAAGTAAAGATTCTGTCATTTCCATCATCCAGTAATAGTCTTTATAAGCAACATATAATTCGACCATAGTAAATTCAGGATTATGGGTTCTATCCATTCCTTCATTTCTGAAAGCTTTAGCAAATTCATAAACACCATCAAAACCACCAACAATTAATCTTTTAAGATATAGTTCATTTGCAATTCTTAAATAAAGAGGAATACTTAAAGCGTTATGATGTGTTACAAAAGGTCTTGCAGAAGCACCACCAGGAATTGATTGAAGTATTGGAGTTTCAACTTCCAAATAGTCATTGTCATTAAAAAAATTTCTTATGATATTAATAATCTTAGTTCGTTTGATAAACGTTTCTTTGACACTTGGATTAACAATTAAATCAACATATCGTTGTCTATATCTTAATTCGGGATCTGAGAACTCGTCGTAAGTTTTTCCTTCAGAATCTGTTTTTGGAAGTGGTATGGGTTTTATTGATTTACTAAGTAGAGTAAATTTCTTCACTAGGATTGTTTTTTGGCCAACTTGAGTTGTAAACAATTTTCCTTCAATTCCAATAATATCACCGATGTCTAAAAGTTTTTTATAAACTTCATTGTACATTGTTTTGTCTTCTCCTTCGCAAATCTCGTCTCGATTAAAATAAACTTGAATTTTTCCTTTACTATCCTGAATTTCAGCAAAACTAGCTTTACCTTGAATTCTTCGTGACATTAATCTTCCAGCCACAACTACATCTTTATCCTCCTTAAAATTTGAAGTAATTTCCAGTGAATTATTATTAATTGGATATAGATTAGCAGGAAAAGGATTAATTCCTAAAGATTTTAGTTTATTTAATTTCTCTCTTCTTATTTGCTCTTGTTCAGACAACATATTTAGAATTTTATTCAAATATAATCAATCAAATTCAAAGGAAACTCTGTATTTGAATCTTCATATAATTAATATATTTACCAAATAATATTAAAATAAAAATTTGAATTTTTGGAGAGTGATTCTTTCAATCTTATTTCCACCACTTTCAGTCATTGATAAAGGTTGTGGATCTATTATGATAGTATTTATTCTTACGTTTTTCGGATGGGTTCCTGGTGTTATTGCTGCTTTGGTTATTTTAAATAATAATAAATGAATAGAGATATAGTTTTACATGATTTGGGTTTATTAGATTATCAACAAGCTGTAGATTATCAAACTAAAATTTTTAATAAAATTATTGATCAAAAACTTAAAAATAGAAAGTCAGTTAATAAAGAAATTACTCAAAATCACCTAATTTTTGTTGAACACCCCAATGTGTATACTCTTGGTAAAAGTGGTGATATTAATAACCTTTTATTAAGTAAAGAAGATTTAGAAAAAAAAGAGATTCAATTTTTTAATACGAATCGAGGAGGAGATATTACATGCCACGGCCCAGGTCAAATTGTTTGTTATCCAATTTTAGATCTAGATAATTTTTTCTCTGACATTCATAAATATCTTAGATATCTAGAGGAGGTTGTAATTCAAACATTAAATGAATTTGGAATAAAATCTGAAAGAAGTCCTGATGAAACTGGAGTTTGGATAGAACCTAAACAAATCTCAGCAAGAAAAATTTGTGCAATGGGAGTAAAAGCCAGTCGCTGGGTTACTATGCATGGATTTGCTTTAAATGTAGATAATGATTTAAGTTATTTCAAAAATATTATCCCTTGTGGGATATCAAATAAGTCAGTTACTTCTATTACAAATGAGATAGCAAATCAAGTGGATAAATCTGATGTTAAAGAAAAAATAATTAAAAATTTCGAAAATATTTTTTCGGCGAAATTAATTAATGGTATAAATTAAAATTTCATTTTTTTCTCCCAGTGTTGTTATATATTTTTGTAATAGTTTGTCTTCAAAATAATCTATAGAGCTTGATCCATAAATTGGAAAATTCGGTAATATATTTGCGTTAGAATCAAATAAATAAATTTTATTTTCTTGTTTATCGTTAATAGAAATTATATCATTTGACTTCGTTTTAAAAATTTTTGGTTTAGAATAATCTCCAAATTTAAGTTCAATGATTTTTTCATTTATTGTTAAGATATTCTCGCTTAAGTAAACAAGATTATCTCTGTCAGCATTAATTAAATATTTACTTTCAAGGGGTAAAGGATTTTTTATTATTTTACCATCAGTTCCTATTTTAATAATATTATTTTCAGAATCAATAGTAGTAAAATAATTACTATTAAGAAAAATTTCATTGTTGATGTTTTTAAGTTTATTTTCAATTCTGATATTACCTCTCCTGTCTGTAATTATCAATTTATTATTTACATTAAAAATTAGATAATCCTTACTTCCAATTCTAAAATGTTTTGGGCTTTTGGTCAATTCACCTTTTAAATTTTTTTTAGAAAAACCACTAACATTTCTCATCTTTGAGTTAATAACTTTTATGTTATTGTCAAAAAGAAAAAATCTATAATTTTTTATTTTATCATAATCAAAGACAGAAAGACCTAATTTATTTTTGTTTTTAACTTTTTTTACAACATTACTATTCTTATCAATGATTTGAAAGTCCTCAGTAGTATTGAATGCATATTGTAGTCTTCCATTTTTATAAAGATCCACTTGAACTATTTCTCCAATAATTTTTGCTCCAATATCCTTTTTCCAAATTAATTCACCATCAATAGAAATTAGAAATAATTGATTTTTTTCGTCCTGAAAAATAATTTCTCTTTTTTTTGTAACATAATTTGTAACAAATTTTGGTGTGCTTATAATGTTATTTTCAATTTTGAAATTATTTACAAGATTTATTTTGTTCTTATCAGGTTTTACAATATTTTTTAAAACACTATGAGTATTGTAAATTAAATTTTCATCTAATGTTATCAAATTTATCATATAAGGAAAATCGTCAACTGAAACATCTAGATTTTTTAAAATGCTGCTTTTTATATTTTTTAGATTAAATAGTTTTAAATAATTATTTTTTGTTGGAATTTTGCTCTCAAGTTGTCGGTATCCTTCCTCATCAATAATAGTGGAGTTGCTCGAAAAACTAACTATAAACCTTTCGATTTCTTCTTTTGATTGACTAATAATTAATCTATTTCCTAAAATACTTGCAAAGTTTTGTTTGAGTTTATAATCATTGAAATATAAATTATCAAAATTTAAAATATTCTTTTTTAACGAATAAACTGCATAGTCTCTGTAATTGTAAGGACTATCACTTATTTCATTAATTTTTCTTTCTAATAATTCATTTTCTTTAAAATTTACTAGAAAAATAGAATCTTTGATTGTGTTTAATGTTCCAAACTCATTTATATCAATTAATAGAGAATCTGTTTTTAATTTACCTATTTGAGTAATAGATTCCGTTTTTTCAATATTTTCTAAATAATTATAAAAATTAAAACTGTAACGTTCAAACTCTAAAAAATTGTAAGGGATTAAGTCTTTAAGATTACTTTTACTAGGCTTGGTTCCATTTAAGTAAGAAATATTTTTTGGAATAGAATCATTAAGTAACGCTAAACCGTTAAATGTCAATCCATTTTTATTTAATTCAACATCAAATTGAAACCAGTTTGATAATTTGGAAATATTTATTATGTCAGTTAATTTGTCAGAATCCACAAAACCTTTTAATTCCTTTGATATAAAAATTGTAATATTTGAATTTGATATATTATATAACTCTTCTAATTCATTGTTAGAATTTTTTAATACAAGATTTGAATTTCTAATAGAATTTTCAATTAATAATTTACTTTCTGATTCTATATGTATACCATTCTTCAATGTTGAATAATAAAAATTATTATCGTTACCAATTCTTTTTATAATGTGACGATCATAAACTATTGAATCAATAATATTTTTTTGAAACTTTGAATTTGTATTTGATTTGGAAAAGATAATTGGAGTTATCTTGTTTTTACCAATTGTATGATAACTTACTAAAATGTCAGAATCACCAATTTTTGATAAAATAGAATCATTATCGACATTAAGAATTTTATTTAAGTTTCGATTAAAATTTATTAAATTTTTTTCTGAATAATTATTATTTTTTATTAAAAGTACAGGGTTAGTGGGGACAAGATCAATTAATCTATTAGTATTGTTATTTTGTTGACAACCTGCAAGAAATAGTAATAATATAATCCAACTTTTTTTCATAATAAATTGTGAGGTAAAAGTAATGAACTATTCACTTAATTTAAAGTAACTTAAAACTTTTTCTGTGATGTTTTGTAACACCAAATTTTAAAATTGCTTTTCTATGTTCTTTTGTTGGGTACCCATTATTTTTATCCCATTTATAGTTGACGTTTTGAATTGACATAGTTTTCATTAATTCGTCTCTTGATGTCTTCGCTAAAATAGAGGCTGCTGCAATATTCATATATTTTGAATCCCCTTTAATAATGCATTTAAAAGGGATTTTAAGTTTGGTATTAAATCTATTTCCATCTACCAAAATAAACTCAGGTTTAGTTTTGAGATTAAGTATAGCTTTGTTCATAGCTTGTATGGACGCATTTAAAATATTTATTCTATCAATAGTTTTTACATCTATATGAACTATTGAGTAGTCAATTGCCTTCTCAATTATTATTTTTTTTAACCTGTTTCTCTTGAGTTCTGAGAGTTTTTTAGAATCTGTTAATTCACTGTTTTTAAAATCTTTAGGAAGAATTACTGCGGCAGCTGTAACTGGACCTGCTAAACATCCTCTACCAGCCTCATCTGTACCACATTCTAAAAGTTTCGAAAAGGAATTGATTAACATAATTAATAAAATTAAAAATTTTAAAATAATTAAATGAAATGAATAACTTTGAATCAAACAGAAAAATGAAGATTTATTACTTTATATTATTTCTATTATTAAAATTGAATTTTTTATACAGTCAAGAAGCTTCTGATCTTAGTTCTTTATCAAGAAGTATGGAAACGCAAAATGATTCCATCTCCAAAGAAAAAACTCCACCCATAAATAAATACTTAATTTTTGATCAAAAGGGAGATTCAACTGTAGTTGACACATCTTTAACTTTAAAAAAATATTATAAGTTCAATTATTTAAGAAAAGATAATTTAGAAAAATTAAAATTTTCAAACTTTGGACAGTCTTATAATTCCTTAACTTATAGCTACGAAAAGTCATCATTGCCATTTTCAAGTTTTTCATCTAAACAACATGCTTACTTAAAATCAAGTGAAGTAAAATATTATAAAGTGCCTACTCCACTAACTGAACTATTATTTAAATCAGTAATGAAACAAGGTCAATTTACTGATGTTCTGTTTTCAACCAATACATCTGAAAATTTTAATTTTTCAATATCATTCAAAGGAATGAGGTCTCTGGGAAATTATCAAAATATATTATCTGGACTTAAGAAATTTCGTTTTACATCTAATTATAACTCAATTAATGAAAAATATAAATTTAAAACGCATTATGTCAGTCAAAATTTTGAAAACAGAGAAAATGGTGGATTAACTAATTCATCTGTAGATAATTTTGAATCTGAGGATAATTTGTTTTCAGAAAGATCAAAACTTTCTGTGAAATTTGAAGATGCCATTAGTCATTTTTTGAGCAAGAGGTTTTTCTTAGATCATCAATTCAGGGTATTAAAGTCTAAAAAAAATAATTCTCTATTTATAGGTCACATATTTGAGTACGAGACAACTTATAACGCTTTTGAACAAAATAATCCTACCCCATTTTATGGCAGTTCTGCAACTCCGATCAATGATAAGACTCAAATTAAAACCATGTCCAATAAATTTTATACTTATCTAAGCTCTAAGTTTTTTGGAAATATCAAAGTTTCTTATTTAAACTACAATTATAATTATTTAACAAATACCTTAAGTTCATCTGAATTAGGTTTTAATGAAAATGAAAATTCTATTTCATTTGAGTTAGAAAAC
>Ga0102960_1000637_pt1 | contig 13132 bp, 10 predicted proteins | sample SalPon2_B_H2O_MG_2_FD_84521 | JGI IMG/M metagenome (GOLD analysis project Ga0102960, IMG submission 84521) | Salt pond water microbial communities from South San Francisco under conditions of wetland restoration - Salt Pond MetaG SF2_B_H2O_MG | ecosystem: Environmental > Aquatic > Non-marine...
AATAAACGAATTAAAACTTATAATTGATAGAGATAATTTAAGCTCTTATTAAACTAAATATTTATAACAAATGAAAACAGACATTTTAAAAAAGGTAATTAAAGAAGCTGTTAAAGAAGCTATCCAAGAAGAAATGAAAGATATTCTTCTTGAGGCAGTTCGTGCTCCTAAAACAGTTGTTAATGAATCAAAAGACACTTACGCTCAACCTCATATTGAGCAACCAAAACAACTTTCTTCTCAAGAACGCAGAGACATGTTCTCAGGAATGTTAGGTGAAATGCAAAATAATAAACCAGCAAATACAGCATATGCTGGTCAGTTTAACCCACAAGGTGCTGATCCTGCAACTGGAAAACTACCAGAAGGTCAAGTTTCTTTAGATCAAATAATGGGATTAATGAGTAAATAATGGCGTTTGGTGCAGTTCAAAAATATCCAGTTGAAATTACTAGTTCTTTAAGACCGCAAAATGCGGTTGGAGTAGCTATCCCCTTTAACGGAACTGCTATATTCAAACCCACATTTACTACTAAAGATCAACTAAAATCAAATTTAGTTAATTTTTTTCTAACCCCAAAAGGCTCTAGAGTTTTTAATCCAACATTTGGTTCTAACATTAAACAATATGTTTTTGAACAAATAAATGAAGGAAACTTTGATGCCTTAGAAAACTTAATCCAATCTGAACTCCAACAAAATTTTGCAAATGTTAGAGTTGAAAATTTAGAAATATACGGGTCAGAAGATAATAACCAAATACAAATTATATTAACTTACTCAATTAAAAGGTTTGGTATATCTGGTGATCAAATAACTATTGTACTATAATGGCTGATGTAATAAGAGATATTAATTACTTAAATAGGGACTTTACAAGTTTTAGAAACACCCTTATTGAATATTCTAAAACATATTTCCCTACAACATATAATGACTTTACCCCTGCTTCTCCAGGGATGTTGTTTATGGAACAAGCATCTTATGTAGGAGATATTTTGTCATTTTATTTGGATAACCAAATACAAGAAACATTTTTACAGTATTCTAGACAGGTAACTAATATCTTTGATTTGGCTTATATGTTAGGATATAAACCAAAAGCTACAAATGTAGCTATAGTTGATATAGATGTATACCAACAGGTTCCAGCAAGTGGCTCAGGAGCAGATAATGTTCCTGATTATAACTATGCTTTATCTATATCTTCACCATCACAGGTAACTAATGGCTCAGTTAATTTCTTAATTGAAGAACCAATAAATTTTGCTCAAAGTAGTTCATTAGACCCTACAGAAGTTTCAGTATATGAAATTTCAGCAGGTGAGCCTATTTATTACCTTTTAAAGAAAACCAGACAAGCATATTCAGCTACTCTTAATATAACAACATTTACTTTTGGTAGTTATGAAGCTTATCCTACAGTAGAAATTGACGCTACAAACATTATTGGAATATTAAATATAACAGACTCAGCTGGAAATGTTTGGTATGAAGTAGATTATGTTGGACAAGAAACTATTTTAGATTCTATTAAAAATACAAATCAAAATAATCCTAATTTAGTTACTAATGATGCTCCTTATTTACTACAACTAAGAAAAGTACAACGAAGATTTGCTACTCGTTTATTAGATAGTACTACATTACAGATACAATTTGGAGCAGGTAATCCTTCTGATACAGATGAGGAAATAACTCCTAATGCTAATAATGTAGGAATTGGATTACCATTTGGTAAAGATAAATTAACAACAGCATACTCACCTACCAACTTTATGTATACTAACACTTATGGTATTGCTCCAGTCAATACTACTTTAACTGTTAGATACTTAACAGGAGGTGGAGTTAATTCTAATGTAGCAGCTAATACTATAAATACTTTAAATACAACCCCTGTTTTTAATAATAGAAATTTAAATGTAGACACTGCTAATAATATTTTAACAACTGTAACTGTAAATAATGACGCTGCTGCCTCTGGTGGAAGATCAGGAGACACAGTAGAGGAAGTTAGACAAAATACTTTAGCAAATTATCAAGCTCAATTACGTAACATTACTCAAGATGATTACTTAGTTAGAGCATTATCTATGCCTTCAAAATATGGAGGTATTGCTAAAGCTTATATTGAACCAACAAAATTATCTAATATCACTCCAGGTGATATTACTTCTATCTTAGATTTATATGTTTTAGGATACAATACAGATACACAATTAGTAACATTATCTAATACAGTTAAACAAAATATAATAAACTTCTTATCAGAATATAAAGCAATTAATGACTCAATTAGAGTTAAAGATGCTTTTATTATTAATATTGGAGTAAATTTTGAGATTATAACATTGCCTAATTTTAATAATAATATTGTTTTACTTAGGTGTGTAGATGCTTTACAAAATTATTTTAATATAAATGAGTGGCAAATAAATGAACCTATTCCTTTAAGAGAAATACAACTTATCTTAGATAGAATAGATGGAGTTCAAACAGTAAAAAATATAGAAATTGTTAATAAAGTAGGACAAAGTTTAGGATACAGTAATTATGCTTATGATATAGAAGGAGCAACAAATAATAATACTGTATATCCTTCAATTGATCCTATGATTTTTGAAGTTAAATACCCTGATACAGATATTCAAGGAAAAGTAGTACCTATCTAATAAAATAAAATGGCAGTATATAAAATATTCCCTGATAAAGACGCAACAATATATTCTATATTCCCAAATATGAATACAGGATTAGATCCAATGATTGAATCTACTCTTACTACTTTTGCCTACTCAGATGCTAACCCTCAGGCTAGTAGATTTTTAGTATCTTTTGATGGTGATACCATTGAAAACATTATAGAATCTACCACATACTTAGGTATTAGTGGTTCAGAACAATTATTAGATACAGGATCTTGGACAGTAAATTTAAGATGTTTTGTATCAACAGCTACAGGTTTAGAAATTAATCCTACAGGAACTTTATTAGAAGTTTATCCTGTTTCTGGATCTTGGTCTATGGGAACAGGTAGATATTTAGATGATCCAATTTCAACAGATGGTGTAAGTTGGTATTGGATTGATTACTCTGGAAGTAAAGCCTGGAGTACATCAGCTTATAATAATTATGCTACTGGATCATATACTGGATCATCAAATGATAGAAATATTAATGGATATGCTGGTGGTGGAACATGGTTTACAGGTTCAACAGTTTCATATTTTGATTCTGATACTTACCCTATACTTTCAACACAATCCTTTGCATACTCAAGTGATAAAGATTTAAATGTAGATGTATCTAATACAATTAGAGCATGGTACACAGGAGCTATACCTAATGATACTTTTGATGGATTTATTATTAAACAAGATCCTGAATTTGTAAACAATAAGAATTACCAACCAGAACTAAAATTTTACTCATTAGATACAAACACAATTTATCCTCCACAATTGGAGTTTAAATGGAACGATTTTACTTACAATACTTCATCTGCAATCAGTGAAATTTCAGCAACACCTGCTACAGTAACTCTAGAACAAAATCCAGGAACATTTGATTTAGATAGTGTAAATATTTTTAGAGTAAATGTTAGACCAACATATCCAACTAGGGTGTGGCAGACATCTTCACTTTATACTTCAAATTATTATTTACCAACAGCATCTTATTATGCTGTAAAGGATTTAGATACTAATGAATTTGTAATTGATTTTGATACAACTTATACTAAAATAAGTGCTGATTCAAATGGTAATTTCTTTAAATTATTCATGTCTGGATTAGAACCTGAAAGGTATTATAAAATATTAATCAAAAGTACTATAGATAATTCAACAATTGTTTTTGATGATGATTATTACTTTAAAATAATTAATGGCTAATATTAATCTAAATAAAGAAGTCTATAACAAGTCTCAATTCAAGAGAGTAGTTAATACTAATTTTACCCAATTAGTAAATACTACTCCCCAAGTAACTTCATCTATTACAGATAATTTAGATCCAAATATAATTGAAACAAGGATTATTGCTTTTTTTGATTCTTATAGTTCTTTATTTTATGATATACCTAAATTTGGAGATACAAATTCTCATGAGTACCTTATCAAAACGAGCAGTGAATATATAGGAACTTCAACTTTTCCTAATGATACAGTTGAAGCTCTTATTGAGGAAGTAAATTCTCTAAGAGAAGAAAATTTAACATTACAACAACAGATAATATCAGGTAGTTTATAATGGCTGAAAACTATACCATAGAGCAAATACCATACAATTCTATTTTTAATCCCCCGTCTTTATCAGAACAGGATACTAATTTAATAGGTTCTTCTGAAGAAACGGGATTTATTTCTACTACAGGTAGTAATATTGAATTTGGTATTTATGATTTAAATACAAATCTTTTATTTTATGAACCAAATTATAATAATTGGTCTTCTGAAGGATTAGGTAATAATGTTAATGATGGTACTTTAAGTACCCTTAATATTGACCCAGGAAAAGATGTTGAAAATACTCAATATAATTATGGTCAAGTTTATGCTGTTTATAATTTCTTTGATAATGTTTTAGGATCATCAGCTGATAATACTTACTTTATAAGTGAAATATCCTCAGATAGAACAGAAATTAGAATAGATAATACTAATATTTCTAATGAAAGTCTAGAAGTACTATATGATGAGTTTTTTGCTCAATTCAATTTAGATACTACCTATGATTATTTTTACTTAAACTTTGGTGATAATAACTTAGCCATATCTACCAATGTCTTTTTAGATAAAAGTTCAGATGATTATAGTATTTTAATAAAATTATATCAACCACTCCCATTACAGTTTGATTTAAAATCAACTTGTTATGTAAGTTTAATAGCAGCTGATCCTATATCCTATTTATTAAGTTTTACTTCTGATGTTGGACCAGTTGATGATATTGTTAGTTTAAAAGGACCTAATACTAATTTAAAAAATAAATCTTTAGTTAATAATTCTACATTATATCAAAACCGTAGTTCATTAACTAATACAGTTACCACAAGTTCTTTAAACCAATTACAAAGTTTATTAGAAGAAAAAGGTGTTGAAATTAATATTGACTACATAGATTATTCAAACTTTGTTTATTTCTCCTCAGCTAAAAATAGATTAGAAAATTTTTATACTAAAGCAAAACAAATTGAGGATTATAATAATGAAATAGCGGCTTTAAATGCTTTGTCTCAAACAACCACTGTAAGTGGTAGTACAGTATTACTTGAAAAATATATATCAGATATTATAACTAATTTTGATGGTTATGAATATTACTTATATTTTGATTCTGGGAGTAAAGCATGGCCTAAAACAAACTCAGAACCCCCATATACTTTAGCATCTACTGGCTCAGCAGATGTTTTAACATGGTATGGTAGTGATATTTATGGTACTCTTTATTATGGAGGTCAATTATATTCTGCCTCTTTATATGATAATGATAACCAAGATATATTAACAAATACTGTTCCTGATTATTTAAGTGATTATGATAGTGATCAATATTTAACTTTTGTTAAAATGATTGGTCAATCTTTTGATAATATTTGGACATATATTAAAAGTATAAGTGATAAAACAAACACAGATAACCGTTTAGAATACGGTGCCCCTTCAGGAATAATAGCAGACATACTAAGATCATTTGGTGTTGATATATACACTAATAATTTTTCAGTAGATAATACTTATCAATCATTATTAGGATTTGGAGCAGATGGTCAATTATATCCTACAGGAAGTGAAGTAATTAATACTCTTGTCACTTCATCAAATATTCCTTTAACATTAGAGGATGTCAATAATTTAACATATAAAAGATTATATCATAATTTACCATATATTCTTAAAAAGAAAGGTACAGTTGAAGGTTTAAGAGCTTTAATTACCTTATTTGGTATTCCTGATACTGTTTTAAGAATTAATGAATTTGGAGGTAAAGATAAAAACTTTAATACTTGGGATAACTGGCAAAATGAATTTAATTATGCTTTTTATACTAGTGGTTCATATTTTGTAAGTTCATCTTTTGTCCTTAATACAGATTGGTCAGCAGATAGTGATAATCCACAAGCAGTAGAATTTAGGTTTAAAACAGATGTTTTACCTCAAGATACAGCTAGTATAACTTCTCAAAGTTTATTTGAAACAGATGAGAATGTTAAATTAATTTTAAGATACACAGGTTCAGGATACACTACTTCATCTTTAATTTCAAGTAGTGCTGATCCAATTGACCCTTATTATCAATATGCCCTAGTAGACTTTATACCAGATCCATCTGACTTAAATAGTTCTGCTAGCGTATATTTACCTATATTTAATGAAACTTGGTGGTCAGTATTAGTTAATAAAAACGGTACTGATTATGATTTATATGTAAAGAGTAAAAATTATAATGATAAAAGTAATAACACATTAGGTTATCAAGCTTCTTCCTCAATTTCTTCTACAGAAACAGCTTGGAATGCTAGTACTACAGCCTATTTTGGTATTTCTTCTTCATTAACAGATAATATATTTACTGGTTCATTACAAGAAGTAAGATATTATACAGTACCTTTATCTGAAAGTCATTTTGATGCTTATGTAATGAATCCTAATTCCATAGAAGGATCAGATTACTTAGCATTTAGAGCACCATTAGGGAGTGAATTATATACAGGTTCAATTTCTGTACATCCTAAAGTAACTGGTTCTTGGACTACTACTTCATCATTTGCCTCTGATAGTAATTTCTATTTAAGCAGTAGTATATTTGTTAATAATAAAGAATATATTTACTTTGACCAAGTACCAGCAGGTATTCAAACTCCCATTTCTAATAAAATAAGAACTAAAAATATTTTATTACCTTATACAGGAAGTGAAAATAATATACCTAATGCTGATGTGTTATCTCAGTTTAGATCTATACAACAAAATGAAAGTATAAGTGGTAGTTATACAGCTAATACTAATTATGTAGAGGTTGCTTTATCACCTCAAAATGAAATAAATGAAGATATTAACTCAACTTTAGGTTATTTTAACATTGGAGAATATATTGGTGACCCAAGACAAATATCTTCATCATCTGAGTCTTATTCTGAGTTAGATGCTTTAAGAGATTCATATTTTGAAAAATACAAATCAAATTATAATTGGTTTGATTTTATAAGAATTATTAAATATTATGATAATTCATTATTTAAACTTTTAAAAGATTATACACCATCAAGAGCAGGACTAAGTACAGGTGTTGTAGTTAAACAACATTTATTAGAAAGAAACAAATATCCTGTACCACAGTTAGACACTCAAACAACTACTTCTTTTTCAGGAAGCAATACAGAATGGAACCAGCCAGAAACATTCCAAGACTTAACCTTAACAGGTTCAATTTTAGTAGAGGAAACAGTAGGTTCAGATGGTGGTGCTTTTGTAGATTATATTCCTAATGTAGCCACTTCCGCTTCTTTCTTAATAGAAGCAGGGCAAGTTGGTAGAATATTCTTATCACAATCAGGACTTAATAACATAAGTTTTGTTATGTCTTCTTCTGATAGTGGAGGAGCTGCTACTACAGCTTTAAAAGTATATGATAGTGCTAGTTTACCTTCTAGTTTCTTTTTAAGAAATACAACTACTATTATTACTTCCTCTTTATTAAGTGGTTATTATGAAGAAAAATTTAACTTTGATTATGACTTTAAATCAGGTTATCTTTTAATAGCTAATGATGATTACTCAGGTTCAGCGGATATAACAATTACAAGTGTTACAGCCTCTTCTATAAATGGATTCTCAGAAACAACTCAAACACCTTCAGGATCAGTTGAAAAATACTATACTAATGAATATGAATTTAATGGTGAGTTAAAAGGATCTGAATATGTTGTTACAGATGGAAATTTATCAAATAATAAAATAAACTTTGTTGAAGTATATTCAACTTCATCTGTACCTGTAGCTTATACTTTTCCAGCAGGATTCTTTGTTCCTGGTGCTACTCAAGGATGGCCACGTGTCACAGCAAGTGCTGCAAACTTAATTGATTATAACTTTGAGGAAAATAAAACATATTATTTTAGCTTTACAGCAGATTACCCACTAACTTTTCCTTCAGGCACAGTTGATTTAGCTATAGTTAATTCAAATAGAACTTTTGCAAATGGTTTGTCTTCTGGGTCTTATGATAAAGCTATTAGGTTAACAGGAGATCCAACTGTTATTAACAAATATGAAGCCACAGGTTTAAATCCTAAAGTTTATTTCTTATCATATGATACTTCAGTTACAGAATCTATTATATTAAATGATTTTACAGTATTTGAAGCGATACCTGAGGATGTAAATAATGATCCTACAATTAATTTTGTAGATACTTATAGACCAAATAATAGTTTATTTGATATAGATTTTTCACAAACAATAAATTCTCCTGTAAACCAACAGGTATTATTAAGTGAAAGTGCTACAAGAGCTACAGTCCCTGAATCAAATTATACTATGGCTAGAAGTGCAAATCCAAGATATTTTGGTAGTAGAACTACTTCTAATACAGGCTCACAAGCAGAATTTTATGTTAACCAACCCATGATTTCAGGAAGTTCTATAGGAGCTATAGCAAATGTTGAATTATACAATACATGGTTTGCTTATTATACTAATATTACCTCATATACCGCAGGAAGTGATTATCCAATATCTACAGACCAAGTTTATATAACTACTTTGATTAATGGAGTTGGTGATACAATTACTTTAAACTCATTTAACCAATCAGGAAATGAAGGAACTGGATTTAGTACTCTCCTATCCCCCTCAGAAAGTCTCCAAAGTAATAGAGGAATGGTTGAGAATTTATTCTTTAAAAATTCCAAAGTTAATGTTGTTAGTTTTGATTCTGGAAGTGCTAATCCAACCCAAGCTTCAGCGATAGATGTTCTTTTAGGTGGTGGATTTTATACTTCATCTTTAGGTACTAATAATCCTATTCTTAATGAACAAAGTGTGTTACTATCAAAACCAAACAATATAACGAATAACCAAAAAACAAAACCTGGTTTATTAGTACCATCAAATTTATCACCTGAAATTAGAAACAGATTATTAGAAATCGTCCAATCAGTTGGGTTTTTCAATAATATTTAATAAAAAGATATTAAATTTATATATTTATAATAAAAATAACAAATAATGGGATATTTAAATAATTCAGTAGTAACAGTAGATGCTATTTTAACTACAAAAGGTAGAGAATTATTAGCTCAAGGTAATTTTAATATTACACAATTTGCTTTAGCTGATGATGAAATTGATTATACCTTATACAATCCAAATCATCCTTCAGGTTCTGCTTTCTATGGTGAGGCAATCCAAAACATGCCTTTGTTAGAGGCATTTCCTCAAGAAACTCAAACCATGAAATATAAGTTATCAACATTACCTCGTGGTACAGCTAAAATGCCTATCCTTGAGACAGTTGATAATATTAGTATTAGACAAGGTCAATCACAAGTTGTTGACCCAGAAACAGCTAACTACTTTAGCAGAAAAGAAAGTTCAGGATATACATTTACAATTGCTGATGTTAGATTAATGTCAACATTTGAAGGTGTAGGTATTAATACAGACCAAGCAACAGCTCTTAATCAAACAACTACTGTTGGAACTAACGTGTCTAAGACAGTTGTTGGTACTACATTAAGCTTAAGAGGTACTACTGTTAATACATTATATGGAACTTCAACTACAGCTTTATATACAACATTAACTATTGTAGGTAGAGATAGTGGAGCTAGAGTAACTATCCCAGTACAAGTAAATAAAGTATCTTAAAATATAGAATATGTCATTTAAAAGATTAGAAGCTGATGATTTTGTAGTAAGTGCAGACGCTGTCTCTGCCCCAATGTGGACAACAGGGAACGCTACATTATCAGAATTTTATACTTCCTCAGTACAAGAAGCAGGTGCTTCTGGTGATTTTTACTTAAATGTTTATCAAACAGGATCTGATATATCAGGCTCAGCAGTTCAGTTTGGAGTTGCTTATGGTAACAAATACGGTAGTGGTAGTCAAGTATATAACTTAGCAGTAGATGGTAAAACACCTTCCTCTACAATTTATGGTCAATATCAAAACCTAGTAATTGGGGATGAAAATACAGATTTTATTTTTGGTAATGTAACTCAATCTCAATTTCATGCTGTTTCTTTTGAAAGAGCAAGATTTAAAGAATCATTATTTCCTGGTTCATTAACTTTAACATTATCAGGAAGTGCTGGAGATATTTCTTTAACAGATGACAGTCAATATCAAGTAGCAGATACTTTTAATGAAGCAGGTAGAGTATACCAATTAATTTCAGGCTCAGCAGGTACTAAAACAACCAATAATGGAACTACTTCAGATGGTTATTCTGCTAAATCAGGTTCATATGGTTGGTTCTTACCAGATATTGGAACTATTGTTTTAAATTCTACAGCTTTAGCTCAACCTCAAATTAGTGGAGGTATTGCTTTTGGATATAGTGGTTCAACAGAAGGTACAGGAGATGCAGGTACTGGTTCTGCTATTCCATCAGTAAGCCCTATGTCTTCTATGTACATGGCTATTTCAGGCTCAGGTGCTTCTAGTTTTACAATTAATTCTCAAGAAACAATTACAGCAGATTATATATTTGTAAGACCTAGAAGTTCTGAATTTAATTATTCACAAAACCCAAGCTTTATCTCAGGCTCAACTGGTGAAGTATTATATAGTTCATTTATTAATAGTCCTACTACTTATATAACAACTGTAGGATTATATAATGATAATAATGAGTTATTGGCTGTAGCTAAACTTTCAAGACCATTAGTTAAAGATTTCACTAAAGAAGCTTTGGTTAGAGTTAAATTAGACTTCTAATGAATGAGTGTATACAAACAATTTCTAGCATCAGACGTTATTGTCACCCCTTTTGAAGTTAATAAAGGATTTAACTTTGAAGGGGCGGCTACTTTAACAGGCTCTAATGTAGGAATTGACCGTTATCTAGGAAAAAACTTAAACACTGTTCCTTTCATTTCAGGTTCAAATCCTACAACAGGAGAAATAGCTACTTATGATCAACAATTAGTTTATGAGTCTGTAAAATTACTTTATTATAGTAATTATTTAAATGCTACTGCTAGTTTAGGTGGCCAACCACAAACATCAAGTTTGATACCTGGAGTAGATGAAGCAGGAGATGTTTTAGTAGGTCCTACTTCTTCACAAGGAAGATATGATAACTATGTACCAACAGATTTAACTTTTGAAAAATATTATCCTACAGAATCAGATTTAACTGTAGGAGTAATGTCTATACCAACAGGATTATATGGAAATTATGTTCAACCTGGTTCATTTTCTTGGATATCACCCAGTGGTTCTATTACAGATGATGGAGAAGGTAATTTAATTTTAGCAGCCACTAATTTAATATGTGGTAATATATTTTATTCTCATGGTATAGCAGTAATTACTAGTGATTCACAACCATTAGGAGATGCTTATGGAACAGGTGTTTATGGTTCTTCACAATATGGAGTAACTGATGCCAATATTATTGATGGTTTTATAGCATCTCCAAATGTAACATGTTCATTCTCATCTTCTGTAACCATTTATGAAACTCAATATAAATGTACTGTTAGTGAAAATGAATATAACTTTACTCTAAACCCCTCAGTAACATCAGGTAGTGTTCCTTATTCAAGTTCAATAGGTACTTTTTATACCCCTGGACAATATTTAAATAGTTGGGCTACAGGATCTGATTTCAGTCCTTATATTACAACTGTAGGTTTGTATAATGATAACAAAGAGTTATTAGCAGTTGGTAAACTATCACAACCATTACCAACAAGTCCTACTACGGACACTACTATACTAATTAATATAGATAGATAATGACACAAAATTGGATTTACATTGATCCAATCCATCCAGAGGATTGGGTTGGATTTGTATACAAAATTACTAATAAAACCAATGGTAAATTTTACATTGGTAAAAAAGTATTTTGGAATAATAGAAAAACAAAATTAACTAAAAAAGAAATAGCAGAGCAAACAGGCCCAGGAAGAAAACCAACTCATAAAGTAGTTACTAAAGAATCAGATTGGTTAACATATTGGGGTTCAAATAAAGACTTACTAGCTGATATTCAAGAGTTAGGTATGGATAATTTTGAAAGAAAAATTTTAACACTTTGCAAATCTAAAAAAGAATTAACATATTGGGAAATGCATTACCAATGTAAAGAGGAAGTATTGTTGGTAAATGCTTATAATGACAATATATTAGGAAAGTTCTTCACACAAGATTTAATATCTTAATTTTTTTTTCGTATATTTATAACAAAAGATAAACATGGATAATTTTGACTTAAAAAAATATTTAGCAGAAGGTCGCTTATTTAAAGAAGCCAAAACACCTCGTTACCCAGAAGGTAAACTTTCTATTAAAGATAAAATTAAGGCAATAGTACCTCTTTGGAGACAGTACTTACAATCAGATGACAGATTACTACAAAGTCAAATTAAGGATAAAATAAATAAATACACTACATATGATGATGAGTTTGGTGGGGGAAGCTATGTTTTTGATATTTTAGACAATGCTCAATCTATTGAAGATGTTGCTAAAATTGTTATGAAAAACGAAAAAGATAATAATATTTCTCAACAACAATACTCAGTAGAACTTTTAGTTCCTACAATTTATTTTAATGTAGAAACAAAAGAATTAGCAAAAAGTAAATATGATTTTGGTGCTGAAAGTGAACTTGAAGATATGGATATCACCAGCTACAGTGACGGTGAAGAATTAATCGAATGGGTTTTTGACAATAGTCTCGAAAAAGCTAAATACTTTGAAAGAGAATATCCCGGACTATTTAAGGTAGTTACTAGAAACTCTAGAATGTTAAGAGAATATTCAGACTACAAACCCGGCTCTATTGCTCCTGCAGATTTATATTATTCTGATAAGCACGGCAAATTAGTTGCTTTGGATGATGTAGATGATAAATACCATGATAGCCTTAAGAATTGGCTTGTAGTTA
>Ga0102960_1000639_pt1 | contig 13122 bp, 9 predicted proteins | sample SalPon2_B_H2O_MG_2_FD_84521 | JGI IMG/M metagenome (GOLD analysis project Ga0102960, IMG submission 84521) | Salt pond water microbial communities from South San Francisco under conditions of wetland restoration - Salt Pond MetaG SF2_B_H2O_MG | ecosystem: Environmental > Aquatic > Non-marine...
AACCGCAATGTTAACTGTATCGTTGTCACCAATTTCATTATTAAAAATTTCTACATCTGAATTTGCTTGAATAATAATTCCCGTGCCCCTTGGCACCTCGCCTACAATATTTCCCTCCGGAGCAAAGTTATCAGTGTTGTTTCCAACAGACCGATTATTAAATACTCTTACATGATGCCCACCCTGCTGAGGTAAGCCGGGTAAATCAAAAATCAATATTCCACCGGTGTTATTGGTCGCAACATTATTAAAAACATCTGCGTAGTAAGAATTTTCAATCTCAATGCCAGCCACGTTAAATTCAGCCCTGCTGTTACGAACAATGATATTTTTTGATTGTCCAACATAGATTCCTGCATCAGATGCACCTATTGCCACGCACCCATCAATCAATACATTGGTTGATTCCACTGGATAGAGACCATACGCTCCATTTTCTGGGCTAGGCCCATTTGTCCATTCAGTTTTTACCCTTAAGAATTTGATGTTGGTAACGCCTTTAACTTTGATTGCATCACCTTTAGCATTTTGTATGGAGAAATCTTGAAGGGTTACGTTATCTGAAGTAACGCTTAGTCCTTGAGCACCACTTTGTTGGTCTGAAAAGTTGAGAACAGTTTGGTCCATTCCTTCCCCCTCAACCTGAACCCCTGCAACATCCAGTGATAGAGAGTCTTGAAGATTATATATGCCTGATGTGAGCCTGATGACATCGCCTGGTTCAGCCAATATAAATGCTTCTTGAATTTCCTCATAGGCATTTTCAGATGGTTGGATAATCTGAACAGCAGAGTATAGAGAGCTACTAAAAAATAGTAACCCAACAATAGCTTGATTAGATAGCTTGAGGAATTTCACCAAATTTTTCTAAAGGTTTTTCGAGCTCATCCCAGTTACATTCAAAATCATCTGGAGCATTCTCATACTCAAGTAATCCCAATGCTTCAAATTTTGGCCTAACCTTATCTGTTAATAAACCTATTCTTGAAAGGTTGGGCATAATTCTTGAGAACAAGAAATTTCTGAAAGTTGTATTAGCTGAAGTTGATAAGGCAAATTCCCTAGCTTCATCTTCAGACATTTTTAAGTATTTTTGCATTGCTTTAGTATTGATAAGTCTTTCGCGCGAAATGACGCATGCTTCGTATGCAAATTCTGCCCTATCTTCAATTTCTTCTGGGCTTAAAGTCTTTATAAAGTCTTCTAGATAATTAATTCCAAAGGTTACATGTCTTGCTTCATCACGAATTACATAATGAAGAAGTTGAGTTAAAAGTGGATCTTTTGATAGCCCCTTTAGCATTTGAAAGGCTGCAAGAGCTAGACCCTCTATGATAATCTGCATACCAATAAATTTAAGATCCCATCTCTCATCAGTAAGAATTTTATCCAACAATAACTTTAGGTTTTTGTTAATAGGATAGTGCATGCCTATTTTTTCTTGAAGGTATCTATTGAATACTTCAACATGTCTAGCTTCATCAAATGTTTGAGATGCAGCATATAATTTAGCGTTGTAAGTAGGGGCACATGAGGTCAGTTGAGATGCAACAAGCAATGCTCCTTGCTCACCATGAAGAAATTGACTTAACAATTCAGCAGCATCATGACGATCAAACTCAATCTTTTCTTCTTCAGTTAAATTTTCATACGCTTCTAGAGTTTCATGCGGTAACTCTTCGTCAGCTTGGACAAGTCTTTCATCGGCTGGATGGGTATAGTCCCAATTTAAATCAATTGAACCATTCCAATTTAATTCTTTGCCAAGTTCATATAGTTTTTTAATCCTGTTGTCAGCAACTGTGTAATCCCAGTTATATGCTCCCGTTAATGGTGTATTAAATATCTCGGCAACATCTTCAACTTGCCCAGGTGTCAAATTGAGCTCATTATCAAAATGGAGTATATCTTTTGGAGGCCCGTCAGTTTTTGTAATTTTCATCTTTACCCTCGTTAATATCTATATGTTTACACTGTAAACATTATCAATTATATTCCTTTTTTCAGTCATTGAAAAGTTCAGTCAGTTTATCAAGCAATGCTTCGGCTAGTTCTTCAGCTCTATTGATCGTGATTGATTTGTCATAATATTTAGTTACATCATGCCCAATGCCAATTGCAAGAAGCTCTACGCTGCTTTGAGTTTCAATTGTATTAATAATTTGACGCAAATGATTGTCTAAAAAATTGCTATGATTTGTTGATAGGGTGCTGTCGTCTACTGGAGCTCCATCTGAAATTACTATTAATATTTTCCTCTCTTCATTTCGCTTGCTTAACCTTTGATGTGCCCAAGCCAAAGCTTCTCCATCTACATTTTCTTTTAATAATCCTTCTCGCAACATTATCCCAAAACTTTTTCTAGCCTTTCTAAAATTGTCATCCGCTGACTTGAAGATAATATGGCGTAAATCATTTAAACGTCCAGGATTTATAGGACTGCCCTGATTGACCCAAGCTTTTCTTGAGTCACCACCTTTCCAATGTTTTGTTGTAAATCCCAATAATTCTGTTTTTACATAACATCTCTCGAGAGTGCTTCCAATAATGTCTCCACAAATTGCTGCTAAAGTCATGGATCGACCTCGCATTGAGCCTGAACTATCTATTAACAAAGAAACAACAGTGTCTTTGAATTTGCTTTCACTTTCTTGCTTAAAGCTTAAGGGATCTCCTGGTCTAGTAATGACCCTATGCAATTGAGCGGTATCTAGCAAACCCTCTTCAAGATTGTAATTCCAGCTTCGGTTTTGTTGAGCCTGCAGTAATCTCTGCAATCTATTTGCCAATTTTCCAATTGTTGTTTGGTGGGGGGCAATGAGTTGATCGAGTTGCAATCTTAATCTTTGAGATTCCTCAGGAGTTGCTAATTCAATTGCATTGATAACTTCATCAAATTGAGACGTGAAAATCTTATAATCTTCGTAGGAGGTTTGATCCAAGTCTTCATTAAAATTTCTGGTTAAGTCAATCTCCTCATCTATGGACATTGAATCAATTGGAGCTTGAGCTTCTTCGAGCATTCCACCTTCTTCATCAGCCTCACCTTCAGCCTTTGATTCGATTGTTTGCTCTTGTATACCCTCCTCAGAATCTTGTTGTTGCTCATTTGAGTCTTGAGGACTTTCTGATGAGGTCTCTTCATCAAAGGATTCCTCTTCACCTTTTGTTTCTGGTTCATGCATCAAGTCCAAATCTTTCATAAGAGATAGAGCGATAGATTGAAAATCTTCCTGAGAGTTCTGCGCTAGAATTAATTGTTTGCCTAAATTATCAATATTAATAGAGATAGATGAGAGAAAAGCATTGACAGCATTCTTACTATCTTCAGGTAAGCTCTCACCATTAAGTTGTTTCAACCACAGATTTGCCGCCAATGGATTGAAAGGAGGTATCTTATTATCAATTCCTTTTTTTGCTTGAGTGTTGAGATATGCATTTAAATTAATTTTGGCACCTGGAAACTTTTTTCCTCCCACCATTTCTACTCTACAAAGCTCAAGTTCAGCAAAAAAATCTCTGGCAATCTTTGGCATCTTTAAAGAAGCGTGCTCTTGGTGGAAGCTGTGCCAAAATGCTTGAAAATCTCCCTCGCCCCTCCATGCATCAATTTGTTCAGATGATCGTGGGGGATAATGCAGGGAAATTTGTGACGAAGATGGTGGACGACTAGACGTCTGCGATGTGCTTTCTAAATTTGGATTTTTAGATACTGCCCTTGCAGTTGAGAGAGCAGCCTGCTTAAATTCTTCCCGATTCTTAACCCAACTCATTAACTAAGATTCAGGATTGTGACTTTCTGAAAGATCTTCTCCAAAACATCTTTGAAAATATTCTGCAACAATTGGCCTCTCTGCTTCATCGCATTTATTAAGAAATGTTAACCTGAATGAGTGCTTGATATCATTAAAAATAACATGGTTTTGTGCCCATGTTATTACTGTTCTTGGGGACATTAGCGTTGAAATATCTTCATTGATAAAACCTTGCCTAGTTAAATCTGCAAGCTGAATCATGCTTTTAATTAGCGCTTTATCTTTAGCAGTTTTTAACTGGGGAACTTTACCTATTACAACGTTTAGCTCATGAGAGCGTTCCAAATAATTAAGCGTTGAAAGTATATGCCATCGGTCCATCTGACCCTGATTGATTTGTTGAGTTCCATGATAAAGGCCCGTTACATCACCCATGCCAACAGTGTTTGTCGTAGCAAATAGTCTGAAGCTATTATGCGGAGTGATAACTTGATTTTGATCGAGCAAAGTTAATTTTCCATCCACTTCTAATATCCGCTGAATAACAAACATAACATCAGGTCTACCCGCATCATACTCATCAAAAACAATTGCAACAGGGTTTTGGATTGACCAAGGCAGAATACCTTCTTTAAATTCAGTAATTTGTTTTTCATCTTTTAAAACAATTGCATCTTTACCCAACAAATCAATCCTGCTGATGTGACTATCAAGATTGATTCTTACGCATGGCCAATTAAGCCTTGCAGCCACTTGTTCAATGTGTGTGGATTTGCCGGTTCCATGATATCCCTGAATCATAACTCTGCGATCATGCTCAAACCCAGCCAAGATTGCCAAGGTAGTAGCTTTATCAAAGATATAAGTTTCATCTATTTCAGGAACCCATTGCGTTTTATCTTTAAATCCTTTGACTTCAAGATCAGAATCAATCCCAAAGGTTTTTTTTACATTGAATGTTTGATCGGGTCTTTCAGGTAGGTTTATTCTTTCAGAATCTATCATTAGAGATACTTTTTTATTAATTGGATGACTATGCTAACTTTTGAGAGGATAAAGTTCTAGTTTTAATTGAATCAATGTAAGATAAATTTTTATTTATCCATCAATATTATTTATGAGCAAAGCGCTAAAAAAAACCCTTGATTTATTCAACCTAACCAGAATAGATCGAGATTTATACTCTTGGACAGGCCAAAGTGTTGGTTTTCAAAGGATTTTTGGTGGTCAAATTATGGCGCAATGTCTAATAGCAAGCTATCAAACAGTAGAAAAGGGAAGAATGGTTCATTCTTTTCATTCTTATTTTCTTAGACCGGGAGATTTTAAACAAAATATTATATTTGAAGTAGACCGGATTCGAGATGGTAAGAGTTTCACCACAAGAAGAGTCAATGCAATTCAAAATGGAGAAGCAATTTTTAGCTGCTCTATTTCATTCCAGAAAAGAGAAAAGGGTTTGAATCATCAAATTAAAATGCCAAAAATTCAAGGACCAGAAAAATTAAAAAGTGATCTTGAGCTTCGCAAAGACCTGCAATCAAAAATACCTAAAGATTATTTACCAATGTGGCTTAGAGAGAGGGAGATTGAAACAAGGCAGGTTGAACCAGTTGACTTATTAAAGGCAGAAAAACTTCCTCCGTATAGAAGTACTTGGATGAAACCAACCGGAAAACTCCCAACTGATGAAAGGATTCATCAAGCATTGCTTCTCTATGTTTCCGATATGGGGCTACTGGGAGCAGCTGTAAATCCTCATGAAGTCAATTTCATGTCTAAGAAGTTTCAGAGCGCAAGCTTGGATCATGTAATGTGGTTTCATGGAAAAGTTAATTTTAATAATTGGATTTTGCATCACATGCATAGCCCCATATCTCAAAATGCTAGAGGATTTTCTCGAGGCTCTATTTATACAAAATCAGGAAAATTAATTGCATCAACAGCCCAAGAAGGATTAATGCGTATTTGGGATTAGCCACTTGATACTGATTTTTTTTACAAAAGTTGTATTGAAGTCTTTTCTCCTCACAGCTTTTATTTTTGCCTCCATGCAAACTGGTGCAGATGAAAGTGGAGAAATTAAGATATTTATTGCCAAAGATATTCTTACTCTCAATCCGAATAATGATTCAGCTGAGGCAGTTGCTACTCAAGGATCTAAAATTTTAAATGTTGGCTCCCAGGAAGAACTCACTTCCATTTATCCAAACGCAACTGTAATCTCTACGTATGATAAAGCCACTATAGTTCCGGGCTTTATTGAGCATCACATTCATCCATTTTTAGCTGCTGTAACAATGAATTCTGAAATTTTAGCAATAGAGGATTGGTATTTGCCTTCAAAAACGTCTAAGGGTGTTAGAGATAGACTAAGTTATTTATCACATCTATCTGAAATTGAAAAAAATCATCCTTCAAATGATCCATTGATTTCTTGGGGTTTTCATCACTATTTCCACGGAAGATTAATCAAATCTGATTTAGATAATATTTCCTCAACTCGACCAATTATTATTATTCATAGATCTTTCCATGAATTTATTTTAAATACCCCAGCAATGGAGTTGTTAGGAATAAACAAAAATGCATACAGCAACCTTGGAGAGGATGAACAATTAGCTAACTTTGATGATGGTCACTTCTCCGAGCGAGGGGCAATAATTGTGCTACCCAAATTGATGCGGATATTAGCCGAGCCTACAAAATTAATTCAAGGTTTTCAGAAAACGCAAGAGTATTTACATCGTAATGGCATTACAGTCATCGGAAATCCAGGTTCAATGTATAACAAGGATCTTCAGGCAGCAAAGAATCTTATCTTTGGAAATTTAGACGCACCTTTCGAATCATATTTTTTTCCAAGTGCATTAAATATATCTGAGCAGTTTGAATTAAATAGAGTCTTGGCTGCTGCAACTGAGCAAACAACCTGGGGTGCTGGAAAATTAAATTATTTACCTAAGCATATCAAGCTATTTACTGATGGCGCTATGTACTCTCAAAACATGGTTATGCGAGATGGCTACATAGATCAGCATCAGGGCTCATGGCTAATGAGTCTAGAAATCTTTGAAAATCTTTTCAAGATCTTTTGGGATGATGAATATCAAATTCATATCCATCAGAATGGTGATGCAGCTCTAGATAGGATCCTTACAACACTAGAAAAGAACCTCGATGACAACCCGAGATTGGATCATCGTACCACTGTGGTTCATTTTGGATATTCGGCAAAAGATCAACTCAAAAGAATGAAAGAATTAGGCGTAATAGTAAGCGCAAATCCATATTATGTTACAGCTCTTTCAGATTTATATAGCAGAAAAGGGGTTGGCCTCGAGCGGTCTCAGGAAATGGTTAGATTGGGCGATCTAACAAAAGAGGGAATTAAATTTGCTCTTCATTCTGATATGCCGATGGCACCAGCCTCTCCGTTGATGTTAATGCATGCTGCCATTAATAGAGATAACTTTGCAGGCAAAGTTGCTGGACCTAATCAAAGAATTAGCAGTATCGAGGCATTGAGAGCTCTAACAATAAATGCAGCTTATGTTTTGAGATTAGAGAAAATGTATGGATCGATAGAAGTCGGCAAATATGCAAATTTTACTATTTTAGATAGAAATCCTTTAAAAATTAAAAATCATGAGATAAAAAATATTAAAATTTTGGGCACAGTTTTAAAAGGAGAAACACTTTCCATAAATTGATAATTTTCATGCGAAGCCTTTAAAAACAATTTCACAACCTAGGCTCTAGTAAAATTTATAAAAATCTTGGTATAGTTATTTTTTAAATTACTCATCTTTATATATGTTATCTATTTTCAAAAAAAAATTATTTGTTGATATTTCAGGAAATGCTGAGGACATGCCGCCTCATGTTTCTGCTGTTTTATGCTTGATGATTGAGATTGCTAGAATGGATGGAAAAATTGATGAAATTGAAATAGATGAGATTAAAAATTTCTACTTAGACCTTTACCCAAATGGTAATTTTTCTCAAGCCTTTGAAGAGCTAAAAGATTGGACAAGTCACAAAGAATCCTTCAATCCTTTTATTAATATTATTAATAGCAATTGCACCAAAAGAATGAAAATAGAAATCCTATCAAATATCTGGAATGTCATACTGTCTGATGGAAAAGTCGATCAGTATGAAAATTCTCTTTTTATGCAGATTGGCGAAATGTTGCTAATTGACAAAGACGAGCTTGCAAGCATTCAAGGCTAACTTAAGAGGCAAGCTGTAAGTGATCTAACAGATCCTTTTCAAACTGAACTAGAATTTCTGGCTCAATCAAGTGCCTCATTTCATCAATAATTTTTAGTTTGCTGTGCGGTATTAATTTATGCATTTTATAAGCATTCTTTAGCTGAATCATTGGGTCTTGTTTACCATGAATAATTAAAGTTGGTGCTTTAATCTTTCGTATTTTTTTTAGTCTATCTTTAGAAGCTAAAATTGATAATAGCTGTCTTGCATATCCAGAACCATCTTGAGCACGATTTAAATTTTGAATAGTTTCCTCTCTGAATTCTGGAGTGTCCACAACCCGACCCTCCATACCAATAAGGGAAACAATCTTAATCTCTCTTTCAATTACTTCCTCTGCAGATGCATTTGGATTTCTAGATCTTTCCATCATAAGCTCTCTGACAGGTTTTGAAGGAGCATTGATTGGGCTTGGCGTTGAGGCAGTTGAGGCAATCAGAGTAAATGATTTAACTTTTTGAGGATATTGGGCGCTGATGATCTGAGCAATCATCCCGCCCATTGAGGTCCCTAAAATATGAGCTTGATCTATATTCAATGTCTCAAGCAGTTTCATACCATCATCGGCCATATCATCGATGGTATATTCTGCTTGAATAGGCAGTCTCAAAAAGTATTTAAAATAATCCAATACAAAAGATGGAGTTCCCAGAAATCTTGAGGATAAACCGACATCTCTATTATCGTATGTAATAGGCCTGAAATTATGAGCTTTTAAGAAATGGATTAGATGAGGAGGCCAATGGACTAGTTGAGCTCCCAAACCATGTACCATGAGAATCGGATCTCCATCTATAGGACCGTAGTCTCGGTAAAATATTTTTACTCCGTCATTTTCAGCAAATCCCTCGGTATACTGCTCATTTGGATTCATAAACTATCAAGTGCTTTTGTTTGATTATATTTTTATACTAATGCACTCTCTAAATATTACCAACCGCAGATAAGACTGATATAGTCAATGAATATTTATGATCTCAGGCACAGTATCAAATAAAGTTAGAGCAGCCTATGGCATTGGGGATTATGCAATTTGTCTGTATTGGAGTGGAGTCGGTTTATATCTTCTTTATTTTTATACTGATGTAGTTGGAATAACTCCTTTGTTAGCAGGTTGGATATATGCACTTGGTATAGCCTGGGATGCAATTACAGACCCATTTATGGGATATCTTGCAGAAAGAACTAGGACTAAAATGGGTAGCTACCGACCCTATATTTTTTACGGTGCAATTCCATTAGCCTTCTCTTTTGTATTACTTTTTTGGGTTCCTCCATTTGAAGGCCTAACGCTATTTATTTTTTTATTAACAGTTAATTTGCTTCATAGAACGTGTTTTACCATTGTTAGTGTCCCGTATTCTTCTCTTACAGCAAGGATTACCGATGATAGTGATGAGCGAACTAAGCTTACCACCGCAAGAATGATAGGGGCGTCTTTTGGCACTCTTTCAGTTTCAGCGCTCGGTTTTCCAATTGTTTTGTGGTTTGGAGGCGGTGATGAAGCAGTAGGTTTTATCTTTCTTGGCATGATTTGCGGTCTGACAGCCATTCTTGTTTTAAGTATCACCGTTAGATTTGTTAAAGAAAGAGAGTTTAATTTTAGTTCGGCGCAGATACCAAGTTTTTCAAAGGTCTCAAGATCAGTTGCGCAGAATTATCCATTTTGGATTGTGTTTGGATCTATTTTAATTCTTGGGTCAACCTCTATTATGTTTAATAACAATTTAATTTATTACGTTAAGTATTCTCTTGATCTTCATGAGTACCAAGGATTAATTCTAGGAGTGAGCAGTGGAGCGGCTCTTTTAGCAATACCTTTTTGGGCATATGCAGCTCTAAAAATTGGGAAGAGAAATTCTTGGATGGCTGCTATGTTATTGCTGTTGGTAGGATTCTTAATTTTTTATTTTTATCCAATTACCTCTCTTAACGAGTTACTGCTTGTGTTGGCGTTCATAGGAATCGGTAATGGCGCTACGGGAGTATTATTTTGGTCAATGCTTCCAGATACAATCGAATATGGAGAATGGAAAACAAAAGTCAGAACAGAGTCTTCTTTATATGGCTTCATGACTTTTGCTCAAAAGGGTGCAATAGCTTTTGCAGCCATTCTACTGGGCATGGCATTAACTCAAATCGGTTTTGAGCCCAATGAAGTTCAGTCAGAGGAAACGTTATCCGGATTAAAATTTATTATGACCTGGATACCTTTAACAGGAATTTTTATTAGTTTTGTTTTAGTTTCCTTTTATCCCATAGACAAAAGCTTTCATCAAAAGCTAATAAATGAAATTGAGGCAAGAAAACTAGGTAATGCGTCAAATTAATTGGGGGATCATTGGGCCTGGTTCTATTGCTGAAGCATTTTCTTATTCTATTAAAGGGACAACAAATTCTAAATTAATAAGTGTCTTTGGAAGAAACCCTCAAAAAACAGATAGTTTTGCTAGCAAGTTTAATCTGGATCCGCATCATCGATTGAGTGATTTTATCTCCTCTAAAGAAATAGATGCTATTTACATAGCAACTCCCCACAGCGAACATTTTTTTTACGCGTTAGAGGCAATTAAAAATGGTAAGCATGTTCTTTGCGAAAAGCCGCTTACAATGAATGCTTATGAGAGCATGGTGTTATTAGATCTTGCTAATTCAAAAAAAGTATTCTTGATGGAGGCTTTTATGTATAGATGTCATCCGCAAACAAGAAATATCTTAGAAAATTTAAGCTTTCTACCGGATTCAAAAGAAAAAATTTTGATTGAAGCTTCTTTTGGATTTAAAGCAGATGTTCCAGAGGTTCATAGACTAAGAAATCCAAATCTAGGCGGCGGGGCCATATTAGATGTTGGATGTTATCCGCTGACAATGGCCAAATTAATAGCGGGTCATTTGCAAGGCCTATCTTTTGCAGAGCCAAAAAGCATATCTGCAACAGGCCAAATAGATGAGACGGGCGTTGATCTTCAGTCACATGCACATATAGTTTTTAGTGATTCAATTAAAGCAAAAATAAGTTGTGCCATTAATGAAAATTTTTTAAACAATCTTGTTATCTCTAGTGGTAAATATTCTATTTCAGTCTCCGATCCATGGCATTGTGGGCAGTTCAATGAAGGCAATTCCTCTATTCATCTTTTAAATGAAGGTGTCAGCAGCCAAGAGATTAAGTGCATCGATAATGACGGCTTATTCACCAGAGAGATAGAGCATGCTTCAACTTGCATCTTGGAGCAGAAAATTGAATCAGATCTTATTTCTCATATTGAAACTCAAAGTAATATGTTTTGGTTAGACATGTGGCGCCAAGAAATGAAGATCAATTGCCCAAAGAGCCGGATAAAAAATTCACCAATTTTGCAATCCCAAGCATATTTATTTCAAGAAACTCAACTTAAAAGCACTGACTTGCCCGGACTAAATAAGAAGGGCTCAAGGTTAGCACTGGGGTGCGATAATCAGCTTTCAGATCTGCATGCATTTACGATGTTCGATCATTTTTATGGATCAGGAGGTAGAATTTTTGATACCGCTTTTATTTATAACCACGGTATGGGAGATAAGTATCTTGGTGATTGGATTAATGCCAGGAAAGTTGAAGAAGAGGTCATAGTTCTTGGAAAAGCTGCCCATACACCAGAATGCGAACCTAAATATATTCGTCCTCAAGTACTAGAGTCATTGGAGCGGTTGCAGATTTCTAAACTCGATATATTTTGTTTGCATAGAGATAACGCAGACATTCCTGTAGACGAATTTATTGATGCACTAGCAGAAATTAAGAATGAGGGCTTAATTAATTTAATAGGTGCATCAAATTGGGAGATGGACAGGTTTTCTGATGCACGTAATTATGCAATTAAAAATTTTAAAGAGCCTTTTACTATTCTCAGTAATAATTTTAGCTTGGCAGAGATGATTGAGCCTGTATGGCCTGGTTGTGTTGGGGTAAATGATCGTTACTTAAACTATCTAATTGAGGAGGGCGTAATGTTATTTCCTTGGTCATCTCAAGCGAGAGGATTTTTTATTAAGAAAAAAGAAGTCATGTCTAATGAGCATTTCTCTAACCCCACTCTCGATGAGGAAATGAGGGTGTGGCATTATGAGAAAAATTTAAAAAAAAGACAGGTTTGCTTTGATATAGCAGAGGAAAGGAATGTTCAACCTATTCAAATCGCATTAGCATTCGTATTGCATAAATCGAATTTAATTTTTCCGCTGATTGGACCAAGAACAATTTTTGAATCCAACAGCTCCATTCAAGCTACCCAAATTGAATTAACCATTAAAGAACTTCAAGCGCTTGCTCAAGATTAATACTGGCTTCTAAACGGATATTTTCTGCAGAGGATCCAATATGAATTCCATATGATCCTTTTCTTATTTGCCAAGTATTTGTTTCTACCGACCAATAGGAAAAATTTCTAGCCTCAAGCATGATTTCTATCTTTTGAATTTGATTTGCTCCTATTTCCTCTTTTACAAAACCTTGTAAGGTTTTGCAGGGCTCATCCCCCTGAGCTTCTGCAAAGCTCACGTAACATTGGGCTATTTCTAATCCAGAAATATCTCCAACGTTTTGAACTTCAAATTTACAAGAGACTGAAAAACCTTCATTGACTGTAACTTCTAGGTTTTGATATTTAAAATTTGTATAAGACAATCCATGACCGAAACAAAACAATGGTTTGATTGAGTGTTTTTCATACCATCTATGCCCAACCAAAAGTTTTTCATCATAGTTCATTTGTAAATCATTTCCCGGATAGATTTTGTATGCAGGTGTATCTTCTATTCTTGCCGGGAAGGTTGTTGGTAGCTTGCCAGATGGATTAACCTCTCCAGATAAAATATCAACCAAAGCATTTCCAAATTCTTGACCAGCAAACCATGTTTGCACTATGGCTTTAGCTTTATTTGCCCAAGGCATATGAACCGGAGAACCGGTATTAATTATTAAAGTTGTATTTTGATTGGCCTCTAATATCGCTTCAATTAATTTATTTTGATTAGAAGGTAAATTAAAATCAGCCCTATCATTTCCTTCTGTTTCCCAATCTGAATTTGTCCCAACAATCAATATCAC
>Ga0102960_1000641_pt1 | contig 13117 bp, 13 predicted proteins | sample SalPon2_B_H2O_MG_2_FD_84521 | JGI IMG/M metagenome (GOLD analysis project Ga0102960, IMG submission 84521) | Salt pond water microbial communities from South San Francisco under conditions of wetland restoration - Salt Pond MetaG SF2_B_H2O_MG | ecosystem: Environmental > Aquatic > Non-marine...
CAGTATATTCGAATGTTATATCCATGTATTTTAAATTATAAAAATGGGGTTATGATTACAGATATAGATATAATACCAATGAACAAAGTATATTATACTCACCCCATTGAACCTATAGATTCAAATAAATTTATTTATTATAAAGGAGATTCATGTAAGCATCTTAAACAGCTAGCAATGTGTTATAATGTAGCTACACCAGAAACCTGGCGACATGTATTCAAAATACATAATATTAATGATATACAAAATCGTTTGAAAAATGTGTATAGTACTAGTAATTATGTAATCTATAAAACTGGTTGGTTTACAGACCAATTAGACTTGTATAAGCATGTAATGCAATGGAATAATACTACACAAAATCTAATATGTTTATATGACAAAGATACTGGTTTCAATCGATTAGACCGAGGAACCAAATTTGATATAAACTCTGAAGTTATAAAAGAAACTATAAAAAGTGGTCAGTATACAGATTATCACTGTTTACGTCCATTTAACGATTATAAAGATATAAATAATAAAATATATGAATTACTGTAATAACAATATGTTAATGTATAAACGGAACATATTGTTTTTATTTAACAACGCGCAAATTAATCTTATAGGACTTCAAATGTTCTTTCAAAGGAATTTTTGTAAAAGCCATATCAGATATTTCAGATAATCTAATGTCATTATCAATAATATTGATACTAGGTGCGAATATATCTATATTTTTGTATGGATTAGATTGTATGAATGTATACTCGTCTGTCTCCATATTTCCACCGAGTACAATATATTTGGCGTTGATTTTCAATGTATTGTATACTTCACCAGAATACATTACTACAGGTAAATCTAAAGAATTACATAGTACCCAAACATCTAATTGCGTAATTACATAATTATCATTCATTATCATAGATTCAAAAGATAACATTTTATTACGAATTTTTTCTATGAAATCTTTTTTGAATTGTTTCAATAATATAGAATGAATTGCTGGCATCAAAGTTTTTTGTTTCATTAAATCATCATAAGCTTTATATAATAATTTTTTTATACCATGAATACTTTCATCTAATTTTGCATGACGTTTCAAAATATAGGATAATACATAATAACTGCACAAAGGAGTACTTTTGATAACGAGCTCTTTCATATTTGTATTGAAAATACCGTTCCAATTATTCTTTTTAGTGATTTCTTTTTGTTTTATTATACACAATTCACCAAAAGATTCTATGGTTGAAATGTCAATATCTTTTGACTGTTCTTTTAATGGAATGTTTTTGGTAGTATTTTTTAAATAAGACGGTTCTGCAAATTCATAAGGCATATTTTTTACGTATTCATGGGTTGAACTATATGAAATATCGTCAAAATAATCACCGGTTACATGTGTATTCATTAACAATACTTCATCAGACGTAATATTGTAATCTAAGGATTCTAAACGAGTATATGAAGTATCAAATAAGTATTGTTTGACACGTTTATATCGTATGATTTCATCACTGATTCGAATATAGTACAATTCTTCATTGTTTTCCTGAGATAATAAATTTACAGATGGTATACATAGTTGATTTTCTTTCATCATGCAAAATCCGTGTTTATTGTGAGAGTTGATTTCATTTTGCTCATGCAATTCATTTAATACTTCTTCTTCAAATTCTACAAAATTAATAACTGGTTCTAGCAAACTTTGAATAATCGTTTGTAATTTATCCAATTTGATTTCATAAATATATTCTTTAGAATCTGCTATTTTTCTAATTTCTTCAATTTCATCCACATTCATCATATTTGCAATCTCATCGCGAAGTTTTTCACGAAATTGTTTGTAAAATTTTGTTTCTAATTTTATATTTCGAACAGTTTTTTGTCGAATTGCATCAATCGAATAGGTAGTCATTATTTTGTTATCCGCTGCATAATAGTTTTCATAACCAGTAGTTTCTATTGTTTTCAGATTGTCTTCTTTGATATTTTGCACAGGTTTGTCAATCAAAACAAATTGGTTTGTTTCTGTAACTATACCTATTATCATTCCATCTTCTTCTATTTTCACCATAGGTTTGCAAGGGATTTGCTTTTCTGACCTAGTATGTATTGTTTGCAACATGTGAATAGTTGTTTCATAATCTAACCAATTTACATCATCAACAAAGATAGAGTTCAATCTTTTTACTGGCATAGAGGGAGAAACCGGTAAATACAACAATTGATTACTTTCTTTTACTTCCGAAACTAAAAATGCTATAATTTTACCACGATAATTTGATACCTGTTTATGTATAGTTATATTCAATGATGAAAGTATATCATAAGTCTTTTGTGCAGAGATATTATTTTTATAAATATATGTAGTTGGTTTGTCTGCAGGCTTACAATATTTTGAAACTGAGTTTTGTATATTTTTCATGACATTTGACAAATTTGGTGGCATATTTTCACTATAAAAGATTTTAATTGCATTCAACTTGTTTGCAGCTTTTTCATTTTTAGTATTGCCGTATACATATATTGGTTCATAATAATGACCATGTTTCAAAAGAAGTACTGTGCCTCGAGATTCATCAAAAAGTGTCTCGGAATAAGAATTTGTTGGACATAATAATGAAATATTGTCACGAATATCGTTATCTTCTATTTCCATAATGACTATATTCAGTCCTTTGGAGAACAAACCGGTATCGGAAGAACTTATAATATCCCATAAAAAAGTATGGTCAATAATAGAATCATCATCTTTCATAAATCTCAAAAATTGTTCATATGAAGCAATGGTAAATTTCAAAAAATTATATTGTTCTGAATTATTCAAATCAATACTTCTGTAAAAAATAGTATTTTTATATTTTTCAACTTCAATATCCGAAATATTCACACGCTTAGGTTGAAATAATGAAACGAGAGTACCATTGTGTACTTTCAAATAAATATCCAAACTTACTTTTTTTGCAATTATATTTCTCATCTCTTTGATGGACGGAACTTCAATATTATTATGAAATGTATAAATATCTGCAATACAGGCTACAAACGACTGTTTGCTCGATTTTTCAACACCATATCGTAATATCGGGGTTGCACCTTTCTTGATGTAGGTAGGGTTTGTAGCATCTACACTTTTACTATTTTCAGTGTGCAAAAATAGTTCCACTGATAATGGTAAAAATCCCCATCTATGTTGTGGTACAGGGACACGTTCTATACTCAAAACATTTAAATAGTTTCGTGTTGTTTTTGTTTTTTCAGATTTCTCACCTTCAATTAGGGCTTCATTTCCGTACTCAATATTTTCATCAGTGATATTCAATTCTTGACGACGTGTGTTTTGTTTTGTACTGAATGGATTTTTGAAACAGCATGGTACTCCAATATTTTCTGCTGATTTTGATTTATCTAAAAACCCGGGATTATAATAAATATAATTGTTATCGCTGTCCATATGCTGGCGTTCGTCTGTGAATTCATAAATATAATGTCCTGGAGGAGGGTTTGCACGTTGCTCTTTGGGTATAATCTTTCCGCCACATTCTCCTTTTTGTACTTGTTCTTCTGTCATAGGTTTATTTGATTTCATACACCAATAACGAGGACACATATACCAGTATGGTTTATTGGGATTCGTACCATATTTTATAGCTATACCATAAGCTTTTTTTGCTTCCGGGTCATTATCTATTTCTTCCTTTTCTTGCTCAGTAAGTATTACTGGCTGTCGATTTGATTGTGCTGGACATATTTTTGCATAACTTCCTTCCATTTCTCCTCTGAAAAGAATGGGTTCTAACTTTTTTATTTTGTTGTAAAAAAATGTTCCACTGGATTTATCTTTTTTCTCTCCACCTTTGAAAAGGTCTATACTATCTTCCTCCTCCTGCTCCTCTTCCTCATCATCTTTCTCATCCTCTTCCTTTTCTTTTGGTTTATTTTCAAATAATTCATCTGTACCATCTTCTTCTTCTTCTTCTTCGTCTTCGTCTTCACCAAAAAAGATACCGTCATCTTCATCTTCATCTTCATCCTCTTCTTTCATTTCTTCTACTAACCCAACAACAGGTACTGGTACGTATTTAGTTGCATCATCACTTTCTACTATAACTATGTTCTCCGTTTCTACATCTTGTTTTGTTTTTGTAGGAATTTTTTTCAATGTTTCAATCGTTTTTTTAGATAGTTTCAATTCATCTTTATACACACTAGCTTTTATTAACGCATCTAAATAGGTTTCTAATTGCTGTATATAATAAATAGAATCAATATTTGAAATAGTAATACTTAATAAATTTTGAATATCATTATATTGAACAACAGTAGGGAAACCCGGATTATCGATAACATCAACGCTTTTGTTTACGTATTTACCATTTAACAATGTATATTCATTCAAATATTTGGTTATTCTCATTCTAGCTTCTTCTTCTGTCAAAGAAAAGTTAACTGATATCAAACCAATAATAGTATCCATATTTGCATTTTGCTTGTACATATGATTGATTAGAGAATCCATTTCATTCATTTCTTTGTAATTTTCAACACGTTTATAACGTAAACTAGTCATTTGATTTTTATTTGTTTCTATTATATTGAAAACCGAAGTAAACATAGCATAATCTGGATTACTAATAGATTTAGTTGTTTGAATGACAGATTTGTATTCTATAGAGTTGAACTCAATCAAATCCGATGAAAAATTCGGTAACACAGAAAGTTTTTTGTTTTCAGACATATATTTATTTATTTCATCAATGATAGAATTAACTGTTTCAACTATGTGTTTTTCTGCTAGTCCAACAGTGATTGGCTGTTGAAAGGAAGCAATGATTTGTATATCGCCATTACTGTTCAAACTACAAAATAATACTTCTTTCGTTTCAGAAATATCAATTGATATTGCCATAGAAATATGTTTTTTTGCACCAGGTATTTTTTTCGAATATTGAGATATTTGTGTTTTTGACAGTAAAGGCACTTTTTTACCATTTTTTGAAATACCAACTGTATATAAACGATACATTTCTTCTTTTTTGAACCCAGGTTTGTATTTTATAAAAGGACGTTCCGTACTGGTATTTAATTGTTTGAATAGATTTTCTAGTGGTAGAATAGTCTTAGTTGACGGATGGATAGTCATAGATAATTCACGAATCCCTTTTTCTTCATAAGAAACAGTAAACTCTTTATTGTGTACAGAATATAAAGTATCCATACGGTCATCGCTTATTTTTTCAAACACATTCTTTGTTTCTTCAATCAAAGTCTGTTTCTGATTTTCGAGACTTTCTAATGAGTCTATTTTTTTATTTGCCAGGAAGGGGAAATATAGTTGGCTTATTTTGTGTTGGTCAATATTATTTTCAATGCAATATTTGAATACATCTGGTGCTAAACATACATATATAGTATTGTTTTCTAACTCTCTGTATGATAACAACAAATGGTTTTCGAATGTCAATAATGCATTCGCAATACTTGCCTGAAAAATTATTTCAGAATTAGGTAAGGTATGATATGGATTTGCTGAAAATAGTAAATTGGCGTGACCTGTAAATTTATGACCAATTGGTACGGGAATGGTCAATTCACGACCATGTAATTTCAAATTAGATTCGATATCTTTGTAAGAAAAGGAATTCTTATTAGTATCATTTAATTGTTTAATACCTTCATCTTCGGTTGTTAAATTTATATTCATTAAGAATTGTCCCAAAACTGGTTTATCAATATTATTTGATTGTGAATTTTTCAATTCCTGGAATTCAGATGGAAAATGGATAGCTTGTTTTTTCATTCCAAATAAGTACACTTCATCGTAAGATAGATTATCAAATCCCATTTCTTTTATTATTTTCCGTTTTATGGTACGTATGGTATCATCACGATGAATATGTTGTTGTGTAACACTAAGATTGGGAGTATATTTTTCTAAATATACCTTTTCACTATCACTAAATATGGTTGACTCCATAGTGATATCAGCATCACTACTATTAAATACAATAATATTTATCGGTCTACCATCTTTATCTAAAAGAATCACTTTCTGTATATCTTCCATGCAATAATATTATTACTTATACAATATGTAAGTATTTTGTATTTGATAATATTTCTTGTTAACATTATCAAAAATTGATTTGTATATATATTATTTCCACTACTTATAATAATCGTATAACTATGTGGCCAAATAAGACTTCTACTAAGGTAACCAATGAACTATCAAATTTGAAAAAAATATTGTATATGGGCCCATGGCATCATATTGAACCTACTATGTTTCGCGAATTCAAACATGTAGAGGAATTTGTATATATAGATACACAACCTAGAAGTGAATGGGATACTATGTCATTCAAACACAATGATTATAAACCGGAATTTGTGAACTCATTAATAGAAAAATGTAAAAATTATGGATACGATTTAATCAATAAAATTCCTTTAGACGAGAACTATTACAAAAATATTTTATCTCTTCATCAAACCGTATTACAACAAATGGAATATCCAGATATCAATCCATGTTTGTATGAATTCAAAAATAGATATACTGACAAAAAGATTAAATATTATATTTCAACAAATATCGAATATAATATGACTGATAAATTGCAAAAGGATATCGAAACATGTGATGGATTGTTGATAAGTGGTTATTTTCCTCCAGTTTCTCTTAAAAATTATTTTCCTAAACCAAAAGCTCTCCTTTGTTTTACAGATACAGTATATCCCGAGTATCTGGTACCTGCAGAAAAACCTGATAAAGACCTTATCAGTAATGTAACTTATATGAGTGACGTAGATGCTGCAAAATATTTTAATTCATATTATATATGTTCGTATTTCACTAATCATATAGATAAATGTGTAAATTTAATTGAAATTGGTGAGAAAAGTATTTGGGAAAATGATTATTGCGACCATTTAGTTACAGTCGATATTTCATGATTACGATTTCCAAGTTATGATTTCTTTCAATTCACTGTTTAAAAAGGGTGATATGATATTATACAGACTTTTGATGTAAATAGTAGGATTTAATATTCTTATTTCTTTCAACCCATGTTTATATTTTTTTAATATATTGATAATACCGATAGCTGTAGGTATTTGCAAAGAATGTGCAAATCCAAAGTTTTTACTGTCAAAAACCCAAATCCAATCCTGATTATTATTATCGCTCAAAATTTCTTCATAATGATTCAAAATACCTTCTGTATCCCAATATTTACTAGCTTTAGCAGGGCATGTATAGTAATAATTAATTTCATTATTTTTTGCTAATAAATAAAAAGAATGGCTTCCTGGTTCATCGATACAAATTTGACACATATTTTGTATATACTAAACTAGTCACATTAGATTTCAGAACAATATACTTACGTTTGAATATATATATGCAGTTTGTTTTAGGTGATAATACACATGAATTATTTTGTCACATTGAATTTGTTTTTTATTTTCTCAATAAACTCCTTCTCATCTGCAATAATATTTTTGTGTTCAGACCAATAAATATTGTAATTGTTATTGAAACAGGGTTCTAATTTTCTTTTATCTAAAAATACAATACCTTCACTCATAATCGCAGCGAATTGGCTAAGATTAGAACCTATTGACATAACAAACACATCTGCAATAATCATTTCATGGATTGTTTTCAATAAATCGCTGTTTATATGGTATTGAATATTTTTTACCTTTGTATTCAGTTTGATATCTGAATCGGAGTAAACATGAAATTTACACTTAGGTATCAATGACTGAAGTTTGTTGATAACATCAGCAAAAAAATTGGTTTGTGTAAATCGGCCACAATTTTCACCGTATTTCACAATATCTCCTCTACGTATATGTATACAAACATTGATATCTTTTTGGTTATAATATGTACTAGTAGTATTCAATAAATAGGCTTCTTTCATCAAGTTTATATTCCCGTCTGAAAAAATGTCATTGATATCTATTTTATCAACTGGGTGATTCATTTTAACTAGATTTTGGTCAGGTTCAGAGAATATCAACCGTTCTTTCCTCAATGCTATTACATCTACATCTTTATCTGTTTTGTCAGTTATCTTTGCAATGTCAAAAATAGTTTCAAATTCATCGTTCAACTCTTTTGTAGGATAAGGAACATGAACATGGGTAATTTCTTTTATGTTTGCAATGAAAAAACTGAGAAAATGTCGAACGATTTGAGAAAACGTTCTATCGTTATATGGGTGTCTAAATATATATTGCATATAAATATAGTATGGTAAAAGTTTTTATTACATTTGCAACAAAAGGTAAATTTCATATTTTAGGACAACGTCTTATAACAGAAATCGAGAACCTAGAATTATTTGATAAGACAATCTTATATACCGAAGATGATTTGAAATCAGATATAGAATTTTGGAATAAACACGGTGAGTTTATTGAAAACAATTCACGAGGTTATGGATATTGGTTATGGAAAAGTTATATTATAAAGAAAACTTTAGATGGTCTAACCAACGGCGATATATTATTGTATTTTGATTCTAGTTTTGAAGTGTATACACATACAAAACCAAAGTTTATAGAATTATTTGAGAATGTTAAAAAAACAACTATCATCGGGTCATATTGTCAGATTTTGTGCCCGGAGTATAAATGGAATAAAATGGACTTAGTCAAATTTTTAGAAATGAATGATAATAAATATTTGCAGACAAAACAACGACAGGCAGGTGCAATTATGTTGTATAAAAATTCGAAGTCTATTGCATTGATAAATGATTGGTATTTACTCTCTAGTCATTATCATTACATTAATGATGATGATAGTGTGGAACCAAATATTCCTGGATTTACAGAACATAGACATGACCAGTCCATATTCAGTTTGTTAACAAAAAAGTACAATACATACAGTGACTTAGATATGTTCAAACATATAAGTATTATCAAAAATAAAAATGAACGTTCAGTCTTTCATCATCTGAATAAATAAATTAAGCATCATAATAAGGATTATCATGTATTTTCATACCGCAATATTCTCGTGGTTCTTTTTTATAATCAACGGGTTGATGTATGCCAGCCTCTTTTGCATTTTCCAATAAAAATTTGAAGTTTTGCCAGAATTCGCTTTTGTGTCCAATAGATTTGGTCATAACGTGGGATAATTCGTGAATTGCCACAAAAGTAAGCGTGCTTTCATCTATAAGAACATTGTTGTCGCCTTTTTTTCGGTTAAGACAAAATGCAATTTTTTCTCCTTTATTCTCACTGTATGCAGTAAATTGGCTGGTAGGTAAAGTTTCCATAATTTTTTTAGGGTTGAATCCATCTACTAAACGTTTGACACTTTCCATTTCAGAATGTTTTTCACCAACATATTCAACTAATGATTTACATTTATTGGTAACTTTGGCTAATAAATCAGCTGCTTCCTGTATGCGCGACCTTTCTCTAACACAATATTTATTACCATCTTCGTTTGATATAATGCATTTCAATTGAAATTCCCCCCAATTTTCAAAATAAACATACAAACATATGCCTAAAATGCCTATTAAAATAATATACCCTAAAATATCGATATTTTTCATTTATATATAATATGCAGGTTTTATCCCTTGAAAACAAAATAGTTCGTAATGAGTAGATAACTCATTATGAAACATCAAAAAATTATTTACTTAGCACCTAGTTCAAGAGGAACACGTGCATAGTCACCTTCGATGGTGCTCTGGTTCCATGGTCCAATGTCAGATTTGGCAATTACAGGGTCAGAACGAAGTTGAAGGTTTGCGTTACGAAGAGATTGTCCAACGGTGTCCAAACCAATGTGTTGTCCAGCCTTCAATAAGTCAGGCATACCCATGTCACCCTTGTTTGCGGCATTGGGGTTAAGAGCGGCCCATTGGGAGTTTTCATCATTGGGAAGTAAATCCTTAGGGTTAGCTACCTCCTTTACAGAGTAACCTGATGCCTCGCCAGCAGCAGGGGCAGCAGCAGGTTCACTGGACATAGGCTCTGCTTTGTTCTCCTTTTTGGCATCAGCATCAACACCTCCTTCCATCTTATCAACAACGAGAGTCTTGTTATTAGTATAGGTTACTAGAGCCCACATTAAAATCAAAAATATGATGAGAACGACAACACGTTCCATTGTTAAGAACTTCTTAAATCCGGCGAAAATGTCACGAGTAAATTTTGCAAACATTATGTTTATATACTAACGCTTGATAAATTTATTTGTAATAATTGTTAATTTTACTAAAATAGTTAGCACAATACCGTTGAAAATCTTTCTAAATATTATTCTACTTTTTCTTCTATATTTTCATAATCACTATCTTCACTGTCTGAAGCATCATCTAGCATATACACATTTTTTATACGTTTTGCTTCTAAATAAGAAGATAACGCTAAATCTCTGGCTACTTTGGCTTTTCGTTTTGCTTCTTTGTACATTTCATAATATACATTTTTTTTGTTTTTGATTGAAAAATGGTTATCTTCTGGAATTTCGTCTAAAGATAAATCGATTTCCTGCATGTCTACTTCTTCTAAAGTTTTTTCTGTAGAAGTAGAATTCGTAGGAATTTCTTCTTTTTCTTCAACCACTGTTGTACATGTTTTTTCTGGTATATTATTTATTTCTAAATGCTCCTCAACTTCGTCTAAATCTGCAGTATCAACCTGTATTTCACCACTATCTATACTATCTACGTCCTCTACAATTACTTCGTTATTTTCTAATGGAATATCACTTTCGATGACATTAGACATTATGGCGTCTTCTCTAATACCGTCGTCGCTATTGTGTTCTTTTTCTTCCCTAGATGCGTCTTCTTCTACTTTGACTACATCTTTAACAATAGGTATAGCAACCTTTTTAGGTGTAAATAAGCAACTATCAAATAGGTTTTCGGGCTTCAATACCATCATTTGTTTTACATCAATATCTATTTGAAAACAGGTAGCAGAACATTTAATACCTTTTATTTCTAATATAGACATTATATTCATCTTATCATTTACATCATCTATATTAACCAATTGTTCTTCTTCATTGTATATTTTTAATGTTGGTTTACCTAAATTAGTAGTAATGTTCACTCTAGATATGTAAAATTTACCAGATTTATATAGTTTTAAAGGAGCTGTGAAATAGTTTTCTATGTCATGCATTTCCATTTCTCCTTCAAACCATTCACCACGATTATTATAAAGTACAGTTTGACAATGAGATTCTAGTTTTTCCATCCATTCAATGAAGTCTGCGTGTTCATTTGTAAACATAAGGTCTGTGTAAAATTTCTTACCCGCTTTCAATATACCTTGTTTTGTAGTACATTTAGGTGGTTGAATGTATAAAGGTTTGTTATCTGTAGATATTCTTATGAAAAAATTTCCCCCGGGAATTTGATAAGGTTTTGCTAAATGCAATGCATGAAAATCAAAGGAGTTGTCTGTAGTATAGATACCGTTCATTAAAAATTGGATATAAAAGAATAAAATTGGAATAACGCAACTTATTCTTCTCGTATAAAACGTTTAAATATAGTTACTACATATTATAGTAACTATATGAAAAATATCAAAGATACCTGTATTGAATTTTTGAATAATGCAAACACTAGAAAAGAGTTAGGAGATATACTAAAACCAATTACTGATTCTATTTATAACGAGTTGTATATTTATATTTGGATTATCAGTTTTTATAGCATCATGTTATTTTTATTTATTTTAGCTAATTTATTTTTACTGATGAAAATATTAAATAAAACAAAAATTGTACATATGCAATATATGAATTAATAGATTGAATAAAATATAGTTCTACTATATAATGCCTCATAACAAAACACACAAAGCTAAAAAACAATCTGGCGGTTCAGGCACATCTGAACATGGAGTAGCTGCATTTGGTGGTCCGGGTCAACAGGTTGCACAACCTGGCAGCAATGTAATTCAGGTTAATCAACCAGCCGCTGCTGTTCCTGTTGCTCCTGTACAAGATGGTGGGAAACACAGAAGAAGAACAGCTAAGAAGAAGCCTATGAAAAAGGACGAAGGTTACTGTTTGAAATGTAAAAAATATAGAAAGATGATTAATGTGAAAGAAGTTGAAATCAAAAATAAACGCAAGGCTATGAAGGGTGAATGCAAAAAATGTGGAACTACTATGATGAAGTTCATCTAAATTTTTCTACATATTTTCCAAAAATAGGTCTTCCTGTGTAATATAAAATTTGTATTTGTTTACGTCGCCATTTTTCTTGTTTTTTTATAGCATCAGGCTGAGTAATTTTATAATATTTACCATCTACGTAAATATAATTATTTCTAGTAAACATACTATACAATTATACGATATAATATGTTTATTTTGTTCTAACAAGTATATTATTAATGTCTATTACAAATAAAAATGAATTAATCGAGAACATAAAACAATGGGTGACTATTGACAGTCAATTGAAAATTGTAAATGAAAAAACAAAAAAAATGCGCGATATGAAATCCGAATTAACACAACATATATGTAACTACAAAGAAACTTCTAATTTGAAAGCAAACAAAATAACCATTAGTGATGGCACCCTGTCATTTTATGAAAAGAAGGATTATTCCCCATTAACGTATACATATGTGGAAAAATGTTTAGGCGAACTTATTTCTGATAAGAAACAGGTTGATTATATTATACAATATATGAAAAACAATCGGGAAGTATCTATTTCAAATGATATACGGAGAACATATGACAAAACGAAACAAATTGAAAATTAATTCGATTAATACAAAAGGATTATAGTATGGCTATATAATATAAATATGATTTTTGAAACTGCCGATATACAAAAACAAATATTCAATATAACTGACGAGTATGCAAAATCAGGTATATTAATAAACGATTTATTACAAATACAGACAGGGTCCTTTTCTGACGAGAGTTCGGATGTACCCAAATATCATTAACAATTCAAAGAACTCGCGGTGCCTACCGGGCTAACCATTGGATGTCATAATAGTGACATTCAATCTGGTGGTTGTAAGAATATGAAAATGACGATAGATGAAGATATTGTTTCTGTTGCAATGTTTGATAAATTATTCAATA
>Ga0102960_1000659_pt1 | contig 12947 bp, 10 predicted proteins | sample SalPon2_B_H2O_MG_2_FD_84521 | JGI IMG/M metagenome (GOLD analysis project Ga0102960, IMG submission 84521) | Salt pond water microbial communities from South San Francisco under conditions of wetland restoration - Salt Pond MetaG SF2_B_H2O_MG | ecosystem: Environmental > Aquatic > Non-marine...
GTTCAGTATATCAGTTTGCATATCCACTTATAAAATATCATTTAGAACAACAATTTGGTGAAGGAAATATTGTAGACCAATACTAATAAAATAAATTTACCTTTTGAAGTTTTTTGTTATATTTATATGTGTAATTTGATATTAGTCAAATAATAATTTACTTGGAGAAATAATAACATGGCAGAAAGAATCGTATCACCTGGTGTTTTTACAAGAGAGAATGACCTCTCTTTCTTAGCACAGGGCATTGGAGAAATAGGAGCAGCAATCGTAGGACCTTTCAAACAAGGACCTGCATTCGTACCTACAATAGTTCGAACTCAAAGTGAGTTTGAAAATATTTTTGGAACACCCGATGGGACTTACTATACTGAATATGCAGTACAAAACTACCTAAGAGAGGCAGGAGTTGTAACTGTTGTAAGAGTAATGAACGAGGGAGGTTATAATCAGTCAACACCAGTTGGTTTACTAGCATCTGGTTCTGATAATACTACTAAAAAAATAGTAGGTATATTACATTCTACTGAAAACGGAGATGAAGAAGTTGGATTTGGTACATTTACAGTATCACCATCAATAACTACATCTGGTTCATTTGTAGTAAGTGGTAGTGGAATTGGTGAAGTATCTTCATCTATTTTAGAATCAGCAGCAAATGATATTACTGATGTATTTGGTACATCACCTTTAGGTTCTAAAGATGGATATACTTATGCATTCTTTAAGAACGCAGCATCAAATGTTGATTTAGAAGTAGCAGGAGGTGAAGCAATAAATGCAATCGCATTACCAACTCAAGAATTTAATGGAGGAACTTTAAGTGATAGTGTATCAACAACAGGAGCATCAGTCGCAAATACTCCATACATCCAATCACAACTTATATCTGGTGAGAGAAAAGACTTATTCAGATTCCATACACTTGGATATGGTAACAACGAAAACAAAAGATTTAAGATTTCAATTTCCAATGTAAAAGCAGCAGGTGAAGATGGTGGAACTGATTATTCTACATTCACTGTAACTGTAAGAGGTTTTTCCGATACCGATAAAAGAAAGTCAGTATTAGAAACATATAATAACGTAAACTTAGACCCCGCATCACCTAACTTTATCGCAAGAAGAATCGGTGATAGATTTATGACTATTGATTCTAATGGTAAAATTACTGAATATGGTGATTGGGTAAATAACTCAAAATACATTAGAGTAGAAGTTAAAGAACAAGGATTATATCCAGTATCGGCAGCACCATTCGCACATGGAGCATATACTAACCCTATTAAAACTACAACTGATGCACAATCACTTTGGGTACCAGCAGTAGTATTCAAATCTGGTTCACTTGGTAACACAGCAGGTTCACCTATCAATTACTCTGGTTTCGATTTTGAAACTACTGGTGTAAAATATGATAATGGACACTACTTAAATCCAATTCCAAATGGAGCACAAACTGGTTCAAACACTGCATTTGCATTCGATGGTAATGTAATTGGTGTTGATTATGTAATGAGTGGTTCAAATTCATCTGATATGGTGAAAAGACAATTCTCAATTGGATTCCAAGGTGGATTTGATGGAGGTTCTCCAGCAATCAGTAAAAAATATGGAAGTGATATTACATCTGGAAACTCACAAGGTTTAGATTTATCATCATCAACTGCAAGTGGTTCAGTTGCTTATACTAAAGCACTAAACTCAATTTCTAACCAAGATGAATACGATATCAATATGTTAGTAACACCTGGTGTTGTTAGACAACTACACCCATCGGTAGTAACTAAAGCAATTGATGTTGTTGAAGCAAGGTCTGACGCATTTTATATTTCAGACTTTGGTAAGGCAGACGCAACTATTAGTGATATTACAACTCAAGCAAACGCAGTAGACTCTAACTATGTTGGAACTTACTATCCTTGGGTTAAAACAGTAGACACTAACACTAACAAGTTAGTAAGTGTACCACCTTCAGTATTACTACCAGCAGTTTACGCAGCAAACGATGCTATCGCAGCAGAGTGGTTTGCTCCAGCAGGTTTGAATAGAGGTGGAATTACAGGTGCAGCATCGGTATTGAATAGACTGACTCACTCTGAAAGAGATACACTATATGAAAACAAAGTAAATCCAATCGCATCATTCCCTGGACAAGGTATTGTAGCATTTGGACAAAAAACTCTACAAGACAAAGCATCAGCATTAGATAGAATCAACGTAAGAAGATTATTGATTGGTGTTAAGAAGTTTGTAGCAAGTACTTCGAGATACTTAGTATTCGAACAAAATACAGCACAAACAAGAGGTAGATTTATAAACACCGTACAACCTTATTTAGAGGGTATCCAACAAAGACAAGGATTGTACGCGTTCAAAGTAGTTATGGATGAGACTAACAACACACCTGATGTTGTTGATAGAAACATATTAGCTGGACAGATTTTCCTACAACCTGCTAAGACCGCTGAATTCATTGTAATTGATTTCAACATCTTACCAACTGGAGCATCTTTCTCAGCATAAAATAAAAAAGTGAATAACTAATATTTATTAGTATAAAGGAGAAAATAAAAAAATAGCAGAAGTATTAGAATTTAACGAAATGTTCTTGACCAACTTCGAACCGAAGATGAAGAACAGATATATCATGGAGATTGATGGAATTCAATCTTACTTGATAAAAACAGCTAACAGACCATCTATCAACTTTGAAACTGTGAAGTTAGACCATATCAACACATACAGAAAATTACAAGGTAAAGGTGAATGGCAAGACTTAGAGATTACTCTATATGACCCAATTGTTCCAAGTGGAGCACAACAAGTGATGGAATGGGTAAGATTAGGGTATGAATCAATTACTGGTAGAAAAGGATATGCAGATTTCTACAAAAAGGATATTGATTTCTATATGTTAGGACCTGTTGGAGATAAAATCGAACAATGGAAGTTAAAGGGAGCATTTATAACTGCTGCAAACTTCAATGATTTAGATTTTTCATCTAATGACCCTGCTGATATTTCGTTAACTTTAGCATACGATTACGCAATATTAGAATACTAAAAATTTAATCCACTACTATTAATAAGGAGAAATTCTTTTCGTAAGAATATCTCCTTTTTTTTGACTTTTTTATTTTTATATATTTATATACACAATTAAACAATAAAAGTTATGAGTGAAAAACAATTTGACTTCCCAACGGAAGTTATTGACCTACCTTCTGAGGGTAAAGTGTACCCATCAGATAATCCTCTATCTTCTGGTAAAGTAACATTAAAGTATATGACTGCCAAAGAAGAGGACATATTATCTTCTCAGAATCTTATTAAAAAGGGTGTTGTATTAGATAAATTATTTGAATCTATTGTAGTTGATGATGTAAATCTTGATGATATTACAATTGGTGATAAAAATGCTATCATACTTGCAACTAGAGTATTAGGATATGGACCTGAATATCCAATGAGATTTTATTCATCTAAATTGAATGAAGAAGTTGAAGCAACTATTCATTTGGGTAAAGTAAAAACAAAGGAAGTAGATTTATCTTTATTTAATAATAAAAATGAACATGAATTTACAACACCAACCGGTAAAAATAAGTTAACATTCAAATTATTAACACACGGTGATGAAAAAGCAATTGAAAAAGATATCGCAGCATTAGAAAAGTTTAACAAAGATGCATCCTTTGATATTACTACTCGATTAAGATATATGATTAAATCTGTTGATGGAAACGAAGATGTAGGTTTCATTAATAAATTTGTATCAAATATGTTGGTTAGAGACAGTAGAGCATTTAGGAACTATGTCAAGAAAATCCAGCCTGACATGGATATGGTTTATACCCATGAGCACGAAGACGGTGAAAGGGAGGAAGTGCCCATTACCTTGGGCGTTAACTTTTTTTGGCCTGGGGAAGACTCATAGTGCACAAATGCACAACCAAATTTTCGAGTTGTGTTACCATGGAAATGGATTTATTCAGTCAGATGTATATCAAATGCCAACTTATTTGAGAAACTTCTATTATAAGAAATTATCAGAGACTAAGAAAAAAGAACAAGAGGCATACGATAAGGCAAATAAAAATATAAAAACACCTTCTAAAGTTAGGATAAGGAAGTAATACCTTTCTATCCTAACTTTTTTTGTATTCCGATATTTATAGTTGTATAATTACATAAAGAAATAACTTATGGCACAATATAAAATTTCAAAAGAAAATATCAATGAGTTTTTTGGTTTGTTTGGTAAAAAGAAAAAACCAAAGAATGTTGATGACTTAATCAAGAATGACCCAGTTCTCCAAAAATTGGATAAACAGATTGGTGACTTAAATAAAAAGGCTATGGACCGTTTGGAACAAGACAAAGATGCTATGGATATATTAAAAAAAGCTGGTATCATTGTAAAATAACACTTAGTTTAGATGGTAGATTCTAATAGAGAAATAAAAAACTTAGAAAAACTTCAACAAGAAGAGGAAAGACTTTTAGCCTTACAAAAAGAAAGGACAAAAGAAAAGAAGAAACTGCACCATATGCAAGAGAAGCAATTAAAAAGGCTTCAAGATGAGATAGTACTCAAGAAAAAAGATATAGAAGAAACGAAGAAGGCAAATAAAGAATATCTATCTTTTTCTAACTCATATAAAAAATTAACTCAAGATGTACAAAAGCAATTAAAAGGTAATAATGAGAAGACAGGTACATTTCTTAGTTTAGGTAGACAAATTGCAAATCAAAAAGCAAAAGAGGCTAGATATGTCGAAGATACGACTGATGAAGGTGTGGCACAATATAAAGCTGCTCAAAATAGAAAAAGTATTTTAGAAGATATAAGTTCAAACTTACTATCTCAGGCAAAGGCAACTCAACAAGCTGAAGACAAACTAAAAGGAGTGTCTTCAATAGAACAACAAATTAGAGATTTCAAAGCAGAAGCTGCAGGAACATTATCTACAAAACAAATCGAACTCGGTGAAGAAGTATTAAAACAAACAGATGCACTTAGACAAAAAGAAAAAAGACTAGTTGAAATAAAACAAGAGCAAAGTAACTTATTTAGTGCATTACCTGATTCTATACAAAGTATGGTTGGTGGTGCTAAAAAGTTTGGAGGAGCATTAACAGGTGCAGTAGCACCATTAGTATTAATTTCTGCTATTGCCATAGCAGCTTTATCATCTTTTACTAAGTTAGATGAAGCAGCAGAAAGTTTCAGAAATGAAACAGGAATGACTAATTCTCAAATGGGAGAATTAAAATCTGATGCGAATGACCTTGTTTATTCTTTTTCTAATTTAGGTGTTGAAGCAAAGGATGTCTTTGATTCGGTAAGTGCACTTAGGTCAGAATTTAGTGATATAGTAAAACCAAGTAAAGAAGTAGTTAGTTCTATGGTGGTTCTCTCCAAAAACTTTGGAGTATCTGCTGCAACTGGTGCAAAAGTACAAGGTATATTTGAACAAATCGGAGGTTTCTCTTCAGAAACAGCTGCAAGTATTCAAATGCAAGTTGTTCAAATGGCAAAACTTGCTGGTGTTGCTCCTGCCAAAATAATGGAAGATATTGCTGAAAATGCTGAAATTGCATCAACTTTATTCAAAGGAGATGTTGAATCACTTACACAAGCAGCAATAGAAGCAAGAAGATTAGGTACTAATCTTAAATCAGTAGCAACAACAACCGAACACTTATTAGACTTCCAAGGAAATATTGGAGATGAGTTGGTAGCAGCGACATTCGTTGGTGGACAATTTAATTTAACACAAGCCCGTTCACTCGCAGCAGCAGGTAAAACGGTTGAAGCACAACGAGAGGTTCTTAAACAACTTGAAAGAGGAGGTAAGTTCAGAGATAAAGACTACTTTACACAACAACAACTTGCTAAAGCAGCAGGTATGAGTGTTGAAGAAATTAATAAACAATTAAATGCTCAAGAAAAATTAAACTCATTAACATCAGAACAACGAACTATTGCAGATAACGCAATTAAACAAGGATTGGATATAAGTAATATAAGTAAAGAAGATTTAGCAAACCAAGTTCAATCTTTTGCAACACAACAAGAAATGCAAGGTAATCTTACTCAAATGAAAAATACATTTACAGCAATTGCAGCATCGGTAGGTAGTATATTCTTACCAATACTTCAATCAGTTGCAGATGTAATGAGTTTTCTTACTTCAAATGCTGACGCATTACGAGTTTTCTTTGGTAGTCTTGCTGCTCTAACGTTAGTAATTTATGCAAATAAATTAAAAACATACGCACTAGCAAAAAAAGAACTTATATTACAAGCTATATCAAATAGAAAAAGTATGGTTGGGGCAATTAGTAGTATATTTCAAGGTCAAGGTAAATTACCAATTGTTGGTGCTATAATAGCAGCAGCGATGATTGCTGGTTTATTCGCTGCGATTAGTAAAGGAAAAGCTAAATCGGTTGGTGACCTTTCTATAAATCCAAATGGTGGACCAGTTGTAATGTCCCCAAGAGAAGGTGGTTTATATCAAGGTACTGCTAATGATGCACTAACAATGGCTCCCCCAGGAGCAATGGGTGGTGGTGGTATGACTGCTTCTCAAGTAGAACGATTAATACGAGGGGTTGAAAAACAAAAAGAAACTTACTTAGATGGAAGAAGGGTTACTTCGAACATTGGTAGAGCAGTTGAAAAGTCTACCATGAATAATTTTGCAATAGGAACATAAGATGGCACAGACTTTAGAAGAATTATTTAATAATGGTACATTACAAAGAGGACCTTATGCAGGACAAACTCCTAAAGACGCATTTACTCCGAGAAATGGTAATAAGATTCCATTATCATCTAACTCACCTGTAATTAATGCTACCACTATGAAGTTAGTAAATAAACTTAGGAGTGGTAATGGTAGTACTTTACAAGAAACGGTCTTAGAACAAGAGACAACAGGTATTAGAGTATTAGGAACACTTTCACAACCTTTATTATACGGACCGGAAATCGGTAGAATTACTTTAAGAGAAACACTTCCTCTTGGTGAAATGAAATTAGCAACAAGTGGTTTGATTCCATCGGGTCCAATCGGTAAAGCATTCAAATCAGTAACCTCATTTGCAAGAAAGACATTAGGTATTCCTTCTTTAGCAACACCAACCTACACACTAAGTGATGGTAGTTTGGAATCACAAGACCAAATTCAACAAAATTATGGTAGAACACTTCAAAAGATTAAAGATAGTGCAAATGGTTCTTTATTAGGTCAATTCTTAAAAGGTGGTATTGGTTCTTTAACTGACCCAAACCAATTGAAGGCAAAAGCAATAAGTGGGGCATTGGGTCTTGCTAAAGGATTTTTAAGAGATAAGTTGATTGGTGGTGGTTCAACCCCACAAACTCCATTTGATTATGATGGACTTCCAACTGCAAGAGAAGGTGCAAAATTAATACGAAACTATGGTAGTAAAAATGAGGCACCTGATAAAATATTTTATGGAACACCTACGGGATTCTTATCATCATTTGCACCAATATTTAATAATGCTTTTGGTAGTAAGTATAGTACTACAATAAAGGTAACTACCAAAGATAAGATAGATACTTATAAAAAATTTATAAGTAGTACAAATAGAGAAACTCCAATCTTTACAGAAAAGAAATCAAACGAAAGACTTGAAGAAGGTGGAATACTTGCAAAAATACCATTTCCTAAATTAGACTTAAATAAAGAAATTAGTAAACCAAAAAGAACTTCAAAAATAAGTGATTTAGAAAAGACAAAGAAAAACACAACTTCTACTTACAATAAGATAGAATCAAAATATGGTGAATCATCGTTTGGTAATATTATAAACCAAACTGGTGTTTATATTATAGGTGAAGAACCAAAAAAAGATGATAAAACACCCGATGAACTAGACACAATAGTTTTGAAATTTGAATCAGTAAAACAAAATAAAGCAGTTAACTTTCTTTCAACCATTTCAGGTCTATCTGAAACTATGTCACCATCTTGGGACTCTGCTAAGTTTATTGGAAATCCATTTAGTTTTTACACATATAGTGGTATGGAAAGGAGTGTAGGTTTCTCATTCAAAGTATTTTCATTAAATCCAGAAGAACACAAAATTTGTTGGAATAAATTAAATTTTTTAACATCACTTACTTATCCACAAGATTACGAAGGAGAATCAGGATATATTACACCTCCATTTTTAAGATTAACAATTGGGGATATGTATAAGAGAAAAGAAGGTTTTTTAAGTAGTTTATCATATACAATTGATGATAGTTCACCTTGGGAAATTGGAAATTTATCTGGTGAAGATGGTAATGGTTCATCAATGATTGCATCTCTAAAAGGTGATGTATCTATTGAAAACTATAAATTACCAAGAATAGTTAACGTTCAAACTGAATTTAGGTTTATAGAACAAAGAAATAGTTTAGAAGGACATAGATATTATCCATTTATTCCTATAACTGAAACAACAACGTAATAATGGCAAGTAGATACGAAAATAATCAGACCAAAAAAGTAAATGATGGTAGGACCGTATATCGTTCTAAGATATATCCAAGAATTCCACTAAGAGATAGTGACATTTATGTTGCTAGTGAAACTGGTGATAGATTAGATACATTAGCAAATCAATACTATAACGATTCTTCTTTATGGTGGATTATTGCATCTGCTAATAATTTACATAATGCTCCATTTGGATTAACCGATGGAACTATTCTTAGAATACCAACAAACTATATTGAAATATTAAATAATTTCACTGAATAATGTGGCCAAAGTTATCAACAATAAACGAAAAGGTATATAAAACTATTACTGAAATAGACAACCAAAAAGCAAGTCAATTAAATATTTGGGTTAGACTATTCAGTGGTGTAGGTAATGGATTGATTATGGTATCAAATCCAGACACTAAACTATTTGCCGCAGCAGGTGAAGGTGGTATCTATGGATTTGCTGGAAATGAAAAAGAATCAGGATATAGTGGTACTCTTGGAACTGATTGGAACGGTAATCCAATAAATCCATTAAATGGTAGAAGTTTAAGACCATCACCAATAGTAACTAATTTAGAGTTCACTGAAGGAGAAGACCAAATATCAAGAACTGGTAAAATTAATTTAACTTGTTATTCATTAGAACAGTTAGAAGCAATTCAACAATACTTTATGGAACCTGGTTTTCATTTATTTGTTGATTGGGGTTGGAATACAAATGATGGAGCAAGAGGACTTACACGAGTAAAGACTAAAGATGCAGATGGTAATCCATTAACAGCTTCCCAAATTGTTTCAGCTGCAGCAAATGATAATCTCCGTCAATCCAGTATGATAGCTAAAAAAACTACCACCAATGGTCAGTATGATTCTTTTCTTGGATTTATAGTTGGTGGAACTGTAAGTGGTGGAGGTCAATCTTTTGAAGTTTCGATAGAACTTAGGGGAACACCACAACTACCAACTTATTTTCAATCACATGAAGTAAACTATAAAAAACTAAAAGAGAATGATGATATATTGGCAGAACAAATTTCTCCACCATATCCTCCATCGAGTTTAGAACAAGAAGCAGAAAAAGGAGATACATCAGATGATATGGTAAGAAATCGTAGATTCTCTCTCATGTATAATGAATTACCATCAAAAAGACAATTAAAATCAGTCAAAGACTTAAAAAGTACATTCAAATATACTGATTTTATTAACTTTGATAGTGTTGTTTCAAAAAGTATAAATTCATATACTAAAAATGGATTTTGGGCAACTATTGCAAATTTTTCAACTTCTGCAGAAGAAACAATTGAGGTTGAGGTTGATGGAGTAGAAAAAGATTTTACAATTGATAGAGCAAAATTATTTTCATTTCAAAAATACATTAAGTTTGATAAAGCTATTGATATATTAAATAAAAATGGAGGATTATCTCACTTTAAGATAGGAGACCGAGAAGTTGAAGTAACATTAGATATCAGTAATGTAAAAGTAGGTTCATTCCCTCTTATATTTTCAACAAAAAAAGAAGTTATGATAATACCAGGTAGGATTCCTGATTTTTCTAAACTAGTATTTAATGAGGGTGGTCTAAATTACAATAATCCACAAACGATTGATAATTCTATTGATGGTGTTAGTTTTACTCAAAATTTCGAACTAGATGAAGGAACTTTATCAGACACAAAAAATTATTGGGGGTATTTGAAAAATCTGTATATTAATACTGATATGTTTGAAAAAAAAATAACACAATCTCAAAAAAATATAAGAGAAGTTATATTAGACATATTAAATGAAATGTCATCTGCTGTAAATGGTTTTTGGGACTTTCAAATAGTAGAAGGTGAAAGTAAAGGTGGTGATATTACATTTACCATCATAGATAGAAATTGGATAGGAAAATCTGACAATACCAAAGTTAGAACATTTGTTCATGATGGAGAAAAAAGTAGATTTTTAGACGCAACTCTTGATATAGATATACCAGGTGAAATGGCAAATCAAATTATATCTAAAAGACTTAATATATCTCCTGGTGGACAACAACCAGAACTTAAAACAAATACCTTTTTTGCAAAGGGGGTGGATAAGTTTATGAAAAAAGCAAATTTCAAAGGAGTAGAATTAAGTGGAGAAGATGAAGATACAGACTCAGGTACTCCAATCGAAGAAGGTTCTGTTGCAGAAAAAGAAAAAGAAATTTCAGATTTAGATAGTAATATAAAATCTAGAAACCAAGAAAATCAAAATCAAGAAGCTTTAAGGAAACAACTAACTTTATATCAACAAAAATCAAAAGACGGATGGCGTACCTATGAAGGTAAATATCCTGTTGTAATAAATGGTGTGGAATACAAGGATTTGAATGCGATAAAAAGTGAAGTTTACAGAATAAATAGTTTACAAAGTAAAAACAACAAGGCTAACACAATAGATAAGAATAATAAAAAAAAGGCTGAAAAGGAATTAACTAATCAGAAGATAGATGAAAAAATATCGGCAATAGAAGAAAATATAAAAAAAATAGAAATATTACCAAACCCATACTTAAAAGGTGAAATAAATGTGGAGGATGCGTCACTAGCTGATTTATTATTAAAAGCACCACCCACGGATGGTTCTGAAGATTTGTTTAGAAAATCTTTTAGAATATATTGTTTGAATGATACTAACTTCTTAGATATTCTAAAAAAGAAAAAACTAGCTCTACCAAAGGACAGATTATCACATCCTCTTCCAATTAAATATTCATTTACTATTTTAGGGAATAGTGGTCTTCAACGAGGAGATACTTTTAATATCATAGGTATTCCAAAAAAATATAGAAACAATGGGTTATTTCAAATAAATGAATTAACACATACTATAACTGGTATGACTTGGAAAACAAGAGTACAAGGATTATATAGACAAACACAATAAGATGAGTTTATTAAGATATAACATATTATTAAAAAAACAAAAAAAATCAGTAGGTGTTCCTTCTATAAAAACTCATTTACCTAATCCAACAGACGGTGATTATAATAAGGGATATATAAAAAGATACTTTGCACAAAAAGCAAACGATAAGGATTCTCAAATTTTTGAAGTTAGTCAAGTTCAGTACTCTTCATATTCAAACCTTTCTTACTACCTTTTAGTATCTATTGATTGGAGAGTAAGGGGAAACGTAGAGGAAGTTAAGTATTCAAATAAAGAATCTATTAAAATTGTTTATGGTAAAATGCCTAAACTGTCTCTTTACTTACCAAACTTATTACAATTTTATCGAAAATAATTTGGTAATCTGAATATTTTTTGTTATATTTGGATAAGCAAAAATACATTTATAAAACAATGAAGGTTACTATTGTAGTTAGAACTTATAAAAGACCTCTATTCTTAAAAGAGGCATTGGCATCAATACATCTACAAACTCATAAAGATTGGGAAGTGTTGATTTTTGATGATGGTGGATTATCTGAAACATTTTCTATTTACAAAAACTTCAAAAAAGAAAATAAAGATAAAAGAATTTTATTTTTTTCATCAAATCAACCATATTATTATTTCAAAGAAAGTTGGAAAATAGCACCTAAAATTTCAGAAGGAGAAATTATGGTTAGATTAGATGATGATGACTTACTGAGTGTAGACTCATTAGAGTATTTATCAAATACATACACAGAACATAAAGATTTAGATTTTTCATATGGTTCAACTATTTTCTTTGAAGGTAATGAATTAAAAAACAAAGTAATTACTCAGACTCCTTTAGAACCACCAAAAACGAAAGATATTTGGGAAGGTTATTTGGAAGGTCATCCTTGGAATAAACCATGGAGATTCAAAATGAACCATTATGAAGAACCAAAAAATTATACATCAATAGTTCATTGTAGTAAAGCAAATATAATGTGTATCTATCACACTTATGTTATGAGAACTTCATCAATTTTGAAAGTATTGGACAAATTTGATGTAACTTCTAATTTTGTAGATGATTTAGAGGTTATGGGTAGTTTAGATTATTTAGGTCTAAAACATACTGCAATAAAAAGAACTCTGACTTATTGTAGAATTCATAATGATGGTAGAGTAACTGATAAACAAAATGAAGTTGAAGGTCAAACCCTATGGAATAATATATTATGGATTCGTGATAAAGTTGATTTTTTAAGAAAAGAAGGGTTCGAATCTACTATTTACTTAAATACCATAGAAAACAACAAAAATCAACAAGAAATACATCCAACCGAGCAATTAAACTTTAAGGAATACACACATGATATTCAATCAAAGTCAGAATTATTTGGATAATTGAAATAATTTTTGTATATTTGTAAGTTCAAATGGTTATAGTAGAAAGTAATAAAGAAAAAGAAGAGTTTTTACAATTGTGGGAGAATAATCCTTCTATTGTAATTCCTATATGGTGTGATTTGGA
>Ga0102960_1000660_pt1 | contig 12938 bp, 12 predicted proteins | sample SalPon2_B_H2O_MG_2_FD_84521 | JGI IMG/M metagenome (GOLD analysis project Ga0102960, IMG submission 84521) | Salt pond water microbial communities from South San Francisco under conditions of wetland restoration - Salt Pond MetaG SF2_B_H2O_MG | ecosystem: Environmental > Aquatic > Non-marine...
AAAACTCTTTAATATTATTAATAGCATATTCGCATGGTTCTGGATCACCGGGACCGTTGGATAGAAAAATTCCATCAGGATTTAATTCTAAAACTTCTTGATAGTCAGTTTCAGCTGGAACAACAATTAAATCAGCACCACGGGAGGCTAGCATTCTTAAAATGTTCTTCTTTATTCCAAAGTCATATGCCACAACTTTAAATTGTGTTTCAGAAATTTTGGCATGGACTTCACCTAAAGACCACTCTCCTTCATTAAAGGTATATTGTTTTTTTGTTGAAACAACTTTTGCAAGATCCATACCAGATAACCCTGGAAAAGAATCTAACATGCTGACATCATTTTGATCTCCGCCTATTAATATCAAACCCGGCTGAGCTCCATTTTTTCTTATGTGTCTCGTCAATCTTCGAGTGTCTAGGTCAGCGATGGCTGGAATGTTATGTTCCTTTAAAAATGCGACAAGGTCTTTTTGTTTTCTAAAGTTCGAGCTCAATGGTGACAAGCTATGAATAATCAAACCCTTACAATAAGCAAAGTCACTTTCATCGTCCTCAGTGTTCGTGCCTGTATTTCCAATATGCGGATAAGTTAAAGTGACAATCTGTTCTGCATAAGATGGGTCTGTAAGGATTTCTTGATAGCCAGTAATTGAAGTATTAAAAACAACCTCACCAACTGATGAAGTTTTAGCTCCAATTGATATTCCATGGAACCTTGTTCCATCTTTAAGAATTAGAAGAGCCGGTATTTTTTCCGACAAAGAACACTCCTGCGTTGATTAATCTAGGGGTGTTTAAAAGAATAACTTTCAAACTTCTGAATTATATTAGAAATTTAGATCTCGTTCAATAAATTGGTTTAATTAAATCCAAGTTATTTTAAATTTAGCACTTCCTGCATATCAAATAATTTTGGTTTTTGGTTTGCAATAAACTTAGCAGCCTTTAAAGCGCCTGATGCAAAATTCAAACGGCTGGTAGCTTTATGTGTTAGTTCGATTCTTTCGCCGTTGCCAGCTATGAGAACTGTGTGTTCTCCAACAATATCTCCGGCCCTGATAGTGGAAAAGCCGATTTCATTATCCCTTCTTTTTTCTTCACGCCCATATCTAGTGAAGATAGCATTTTTTTCCAGTGATACATTTAACCCATCAGCTGCTGCCTGACCTAACCTCAAGGCAGTTCCTGATGGGGCGTCTACTTTATGTTTATGGTGAGCTTCAATGACCTCAAAGTCATATTCAGGAAGAAGTGTAGCGGCTTTTTCAACTAAAGATATAAGGACATTAATCCCCACACTCATGTTCGGAGCCATGCAAATTGGAATATGTTGGCTAAGCTGTTGAATTGAATCTAACTCCGATGAGTTAAATCCTGTTGTTCCAATGACATAAGCGACTTTTTGATCAGATGCTTTTTTTAAGAATTCCATCGTTCCTTCCGGTCGAGTAAAATCAATGATTACATCGCTATCAGAAAGGAGATGGTCAATATTATCTTGAATTAAGACATTAGTTTCTTTGCCAATAAAATAGCCCGCATCATTTCCTACGGCATGGCTTCCCTTGATATCATGAGCGCCAACTAAAACTAATTCATCATCGCTAATGATTTCTTGAATTAACATTTGCCCCATCTTGCCAGAGGCGCCAAGAATAATAACTTTTATTTTACTCATATTTAAAAACCAATTTTTTCTAATAATAACTCAAAATATTTGGGATCAGATTCATCAGGTAAGGATTTAATTATATCGTCCTTGACCGATGAGCTCATCGACTGAGTTTCATCAATCGCAAATTTTTCTTCTTTACTATTGACAGCATCAGCTGAATCTTGTTCTGAAATAATCTTCTCAGGCTTCTCCTGGCTAAGTAATTTTTCCTCTGCTTGCATTACATCAACAGACTTCTCTTCGATTGGAATGGCTTTAGACTCTTTCTCAACTGGCATATCTTTTGTCATCGCTGTCTCAGTATCACTTTCCCAGAATTTAAGATGGCTTAACAGTGATTTGCTATCTTTCTTCTCCTCTTCTAATTCTTCCTTAGAAATTTTTATAGTTGCCTCCTCTGTCTTTTGATCAGTTTCATCTTCCCAAAATTTAAGTCGGCTTAGTAAAGAATTTTTATCCTTTTTTTGTTCTGCATAATCAGCCTCTGAAAGAGTAATGACTTTAGATTGTCTTTCTGTTTCCGCGCCAATCAATATATCATTAGATTGAATGATATCTCCTTTGACATCAACTAATTCATCATCAGCGAAACGGACCACAACATGCCGCTCTTCAATTAAGCGATCATCTTTAATCATTTTGTAAATATAATCCCAACGATTTTCGTGGAAAGAATCTTGAATTAAAGGGGTCCCAAGAACGTACTTTACTTGGGCTCTGGTCATACCCGGCTTTAAACCCATGAGCATTTCAGCCGTAATAATATTTCCTTGTTGAACGTCTAATTTATATATCTTAGCCTCGAAATAATCTATCGGACTTTTAACTGAACAAGCTGTTAAAAAAATGAAAGTAAGAAAAAATATAAGATGACGATAGCGCATTTATTGATCTATAAAATTTTTGAACATTAAGCCTGAATAATATACCATGATGATTATTAAATAAATTCATTGTCTGGAAAAATTATGGAAGATCATGTTGATTTTAAAAAAACAGGCCTAAAAGCAACCATTCCTCGTTTACGAGTTTTGAATATATTTGAAAATAACCGCGAAAAACATCTTTCTGCTGAAGAAATTTACAAGATAATGATTAATAATGGCGAGGATATAGGGCTGGCTACCATTTATCGAGTATTGACGCAGTTTGAACAAGCGGGCTTGCTGTTGAAACATCATTTTGAAAGTGGTAAAGCGGTCTATGAGCTAAATGAAGAATCACACCATGATCATATTGTTTGCCTTCAGTGTGGTCACGTCGTTGAATTTGTTGATAGTGAAATTGAAAAAAGACAAAAAACAATTGCTGAAGACAATGGATTTACAATTATTGATCACTCGTTGTATTTGTATGGAGACTGCAAGAAAAAACCTTGCCCGCATAAAAAGTAATTTAGTTTAACAACTCTCTTGCATGCATCAAGGTTGTCTCAGTTATCTCTAATCCACCAATCATTCTAGCTGTTTCTTTAATTCTTTCCTCAGCATTCAGAATATATATTTTAGAAATCGCCGTGTCTCCAGATTCTTCTTTATGAACTTTGAAATGGAAGTTAGCCTTTGATACGACTTGAGCTAAATGGGTAATTGAAAAGACTTGATGTTGACTGCCTAATTGGTTTAAGAGGTTCCCAACAACTTCCGCAACCCCTCCACCGATACCAACATCGACCTCATCAAAAATCATCACAGGGACATTTGTATTTTTTGCTGAAGCAACTCTAATTGCTAGGCTTATTCTTGATAACTCTCCACCTGAGGCAGTTTTTGCTATAGGCGAAAAATCTGCCCCCTTGTATGTTTTGATTAAAAATTTAACTTGATCGATGCCAGAAGCTAGCGGTTCTGTTTTTTCTACGTCAATTTTAAAATCAGCATTAGAGAAAGAAAGTTGATTTAATAAGAGTGAAATTTCACTACCTAATTTTTTAGCCGCTATGGCTCTCTTTTCAGATAAATTTTTTGCATTAGTTAAATAATCATCAAATGCTTTTTTTTCCAATGCTGCAAATTGATTTTCTTCAAATAGTGTTGCAATTTCATCGAATCTCTTATACCAATTTAATGATTCATTTTCGAACAACTCAGGTTGTATATGATGTTTTCGGGAAAAGTTGAAGACTCCTTGAATATAATCTTCAATTTCTCTAATCCTATCTTCATCATCATTGAATTTACTTAAATAATTATTTAAATTTCTTTCCAACTCGCTCGCTTGAATTAATATCTCATTAGAAAGATTGAAGTCCTCATTAAGCTGATTATCAAGCTGAGCAGCCTCAGATAATGATTTATTTAAATCTTTTAAAATAACAGAGGCAGAGAGATCTTCATTATTAATGTAGCTAAGGCATTGTTGAATAAGGTTAATTAATTCTTTCGCGTTTGATAATTTCTTATGCTCTGCCTGAACAAACTCCCAATTTTCAAAGCTAAAATTTAGGTCTTTATATTCCTTAATTTTAATTTGAAGATCTTCATATTCCTCATGAATTTTAACTTTATTCTCATCAAACTCTTTTTTTCTTTTTTCAAGACTTTTCCATTCATGGAAAAGTTTTTGTGATTTTTTTTCAAGATCCGATGTGTCTGCATACTCATCAAGAATATTTAATTGAGTGTTGGCTTGAGTCAAAGAATGGAACGAGTTTTGGCTGTAAATATCGATTAATAACTCACTTACATCCTTTAGCTTAGATATTGGGCTAGGAATTGAATTAATATATGCTTTCGATCTACCATCAGCAAATATAGTTCGCCTGAGCAGTAAAGATTCATCATCATATAAATCATTATCTTTTAACCACTGGATCACGGCTTGATTATTTTTTATATCAAACTCAGTAATAATTTCTGCTTTCTCACACCCCTTTCTGATTAATCCACTCTCACTCCTTGCACCCAAGGATAATGACAAAGCATCTATGAGAATTGACTTACCAGCACCGGTTTCTCCAGTCAGGCCAATAAACCCTTTATCAAAGCTTAAATTAAGCTCATCAACAATGACATAATCACGAATATGAAGATTTGCTAACACGTTTTAACCCCAATTTAACTTATTTCTGAGCATCTCAAAATAACAATAACCTTTCGGATGCAATATAGTGATTGTGTTCTTGGACTTGTTGATAGAGATTTTATCTCTCAAGTCTAATGGAAATTTTATTTGGCCATCCACACTCAAAAATCCTTCATCCATATCAATGATTTTTGCAGATATAGGTTTTGTTGCATCCAATGCAATTGGTCTATTACTGAGGGTATGAGGACTGATAGGCACAATCGAAACGGCATCAATCGTCGGGTGAAGAATAGGGCCCCCTGCAGATAATGCATAAGCCGTGGTTCCAGTAGGCGTAGAAATAATTATTCCATCTGATCTTTGTTTATGGAGTAATTTCTGATCCACACTCAATTCTAATTCAATAAGTCGCGAACCACTCTTAATGACAATATCATTAAAGGCAATAGACTCATATATCAGATTACCATCTCTAAGAACTTGAACTTGTAAAAGCATGCGTTTATCAGGTTCAAATGATCCTTGTAAGATTTCAGATAGCTCATTTTCCATGTCACCAAAACTTACATCGGCTAAAAAACCAAAGCGACCTAAATTAATACCTACAATGGGGACATCCAGATGAGAAACGGCTCTAGCGACACCCAGCATCGTGCCATCCCCTCCTAGCACAATAATTAAATTTACATTGCTGCACTCAGCTAAAGTAATCGATTGATATTGATTAATTTTAAATTGTTGTTGGGTTTTTTCTTCAATAAATACCTGAAGATCTTGATTATCTATAAACTTTATCAGGGAGTTAAGCTTGTCTAAAAAGCTTGGGTCCTCTTTTAGATTATTGTATTTTCCAACAATGGCAATTTTTTTAAAATTCATAAAGTAACCAAATGTATTTACTTGATATAATTGAATGAATAATTTTAATCTATTTAAATAATAACTACTAATTATTCAATATTCATAAATAGATGGATACCAGATCACAACAGCTACTAAAAGTTTTAATAAGCCAACATATTGCTGATGGCACCCCCGTCGGTTCAAAAACCCTATCCGGCCATGCTGAAGTGGATTTAAGTCCGGCAAGTATTAGAAATATTATGAAAAATCTTGAGGATCAAGGATTTATCTCAAGCCCTCACACATCTTCAGGAAGAATTCCCACAAAAAAAGGTTACAGGTACTTTGTAGACACTTTACTGACCCATAAAAAACCAACAGCGCAAGAGATAAATCTTATTTCTGAAAAAATGAATAATATGCAATATGACTCAAATTCAGTTGCAGACACCTTGTCTAGCCTTACTCATCATGCAGGATTAATTCTCATACCCAAATTAAAAAAAAATACTTTTAAACATATCGAATTTATTAATTTATCTTCAAATCAAATTTTGGCGATTTTAGTGACTAGCGATGGCCAGGTGATGAATAAAATTCTTAAAGCAGATAAAGATTACCCGCCTCATGAGCTGGTAGAAATTTCAAACTACTTTACAACAAATTACTCAGGCCTAACGATTGAAGAGTCATTTGAGAAGATTGCTAAGGAAATCAATGAAACAAAGAAAAGAATGTACGATCTGATGCAATCAGCAATGGATAATTCTAATCCAAATAATTATGAAAATATTTTTATTAGTGGAAAAGAAAATTTAATTGATAATGAAGAACTTGCAAAAGATTTAGGTAGTTTGAAAAAAATCATTCAGATCTTTGATAAAAAAAATACACTTATGGACTTACTTGAAAAAAGTCAAAATTCTTCTGGGGTACAAATTTTTATTGGAGAGGAATCCGGTTATCACGGCCTCGACGAGTGTAGCATTATTACATCACCATATGAGGTAGATGGTGAGGTTATTGGGTCTTTGGGAGTCATAGGTCCAACAAGAATGGCTTACGAAAGAGTTATTCCAATTGTTGACATAACTGCTAAACTCCTTAGTTTGAATAATCACCGAAAAAAAATATAAATGGCCTACTATAATAAGGAACCTAAATATACACATGGAAAAGAGCCCAAAGTTGGAATCATTTTAGCGAACCTTGGGACGCCCGAAAAACCTACCTCAGGAGCATTGCGAAAATATCTACAACAATTTCTGATGGACCGAAGAGTTGTAGAAATTCCCCGGTTTATTTGGTGCTGGATTTTGCATTTTATTATCTTAGTATTTCGTCCTAGCGCGAGTGCAGCAAAGTATAAATCCATATGGACTAAACAAGGGTCTCCTCTTTATGTAAATTTAAAAAAACAAAAAGAAGCTTTCAGTAAGCTCGTTCAAAAAAATATTAAGCAGCCAATAGAAATTGAAATTGGGATGAGTTATGGACAACCTTCCATTGCAAATGCAATTGATAGGCTCAAAGAAAAAAATTGTAATAAGATCCTTTTTTTTCCGCTTTACCCACAATACGCCTCATCATCCTCCGGGGCTGCCATGGATGGTTTATTTAAAAAATTAATAAAAACACGAAATGTTCCAGAAATAAGAGTGATTCGTAACTATCATGATCATCCAGCTTATATTGATGCACTCAGAAATTCCATTGCTAAGTTTTGGCAGCAAAAAAAGTCAAAACCTAATAAGCTGATAATGAGCTTTCATGGGGTTCCAAAAAAATCTCTATTACAAGGGGATCCCTATCATTGCGAATGTTATAAAACAGCACGATTGCTCACTAAAGCACTTAAATTGAAGGAAAATCAATATCAAGTCACATTCCAATCTCGCTTTGGTAAAGCAGAATGGCTTAAACCATATTTTTCAGAGGTCATTAAAGGATTAGGGAGTGAAAAAAATATCAGCGTAGATGTTTTATGCCCAGGATTCTCTAGCGATTGCCTAGAAACTCTTGAAGAAATCAATATGGAAGGCAGAGAAATATTCTCAGAACATGGGGGGGATCCAAAAAAATATCGTTATATTCCAGCATTAAATGATTCTGAAGAGTGGATTGGAGCAATGTTTGAGATTGCACAATCTCATCTTCAAGGATGGATTGATCAAAACTATACAACATCTAAAATTACCAAGGCATCTAAAGAAACCAAAACAGCTTTTGAAAAGGTGAAAAAACTATCATGATTATCATCACTGGTGCAGCAGGGATGATAGGAAGTGTTACAGCATGGCATCTAAATAATAACCTCGCTGAAAATGACCTCATTCTATGCGATGATCTTGCTTATGAAAATCAAGAGAAGAATTTAAGCAAGAGAAAGTATTTAGATTTTGTCAAAAAAGATCAATTGTTAACATCATTAAGTCAAATTGATGCAAAAAAAATTGATGCCATTATTCATATGGGCGCAATCAGCGCCACGACTGAAAAAGTTTTTTCAAAACTTATCAAAGATAATATACGTTTTTCGCAAAAATTATGGTCATATTGCACTGAAAAAAAAATACCCTTTATTTATGCCAGTTCGGCGGCAACTTATGGAGACGGGTCGCAAGGTTATGATGATGAGATACATAGCGGGTTAAAACCATTAAATGCCTACGGATATTCCAAATATTTTTTTGATCGCTGGGCTTTAGATATGGCAGAAAAAAATGAATGTCCACCCTACTGGGCTGGCTGTAAATTTTTTAATGTATATGGTCCAAATGAATATCATAAAGGTCGTATGGCTAGTGTTGTTTATCATGCATTCAATCAAATCAATAACGAGGGATTGATTAAGCTTTTCAAAAGCAATAAGCCCCAATACGAAGATGGAGGTCAGTTAAGAGACTTTATTTATGTCAAAGATGCAGTCTCAGCCATGATCCATTTACTTAATACAAAAAAAATTAATGGATTATTTAATATAGGGACAGGCAAAGCTCAAACTTTTTTTGAGTTAGCGAAATCTTTAGTAAAAAATCATCAAGCCTCAATTGAACAAATTCAATTCATTGATATGCCATCTGATCTGGATGGAAAATATCAATATTTTACTGAAGCAAAAATTGATAAGCTCTTTAAAAGCGGTTACGATTTAACTTTTAATGATCTTGATTCTGGAGTTTCAGATTATTACCAAAATTATTTATCACAAAAAGATCAATACCTATGAATAAATTAATCTTCGATAATTTACTCACTCAAATAAAACATAATAAAAAAAATATTTTAGTAATTGGCGATGTAATGCTAGATCAGTATTACTTTGGTTCCATTGATAGAATATCACCAGAGGCTCCAGTTCCAATATTTAGTGTGAAAGATACAGAAAATAAATTAGGTGGTGCGGCGAATGTTGTTAACAATATTATCAATTTTGGAGCGAAAGCCTCTCTTGTTTCATCAGTTGCTAAAGACCAAAGTGGTGAAATATTGCTAGAACTTCTAAAACAAAAAAAAATTACCTCAAATATTATTTTTAAAAAAAATGATCTGACAACCACAAAAATTAGGAGTGTTGTTGGCAATCAACAATTGTTAAGGCAAGACTTTGATTCAAAATTAATCACCTTAACAAAATTGGAAGAATCAAAAATTATAAACAAAGTTAATAAAAATATATCCGTCATCATCCTTTCTGATTATGGCAAAGGGTTTTTAACTCAAGAATTGTGTCAAAAAATTATCTCTAAAGCTAATAAAGAAAAAATTCCTGTTCTTGTTGATCCTAAAGGAAATGATATTTCTAAATACAAAAATGCATTTGCCGTTACACCTAACAAAAAAGAAGCGTTATCTTTTACAAATATGGGGGATGGCGTCCCTCACGAAAAAACACTAAATAAATTAAGAATACAAAATAATATTAAAAATATAATTGAAACAAATGGAGAAAATGGCATTAATCTCTACTCAAATGAGTGTCAAAAAAGATTTCCTGCTGTATCACCCAAACAAATATTTGATGTTTCTGGTGCTGGAGATTCAGTTATTTCTTCAATTGCTGTCGCATTGCATGCAGGCTTTAATATTGAAAGCTCATTAACTTTAGCCAATATAGCGGCAGGCACTGTTATCAGTAAAATTGGCACAGAGCCTGTATCTCTTGAAGATCTAAAAGACTTTTTTGTCACAAACGACTCTAGCATTGTGAGCAATAAAATATTTAAACTTGAGGAAATGGGATCCAAAGCTGCTCAACTCAAGAAGCAAGGAAAAACCATTGGATTTACTAATGGCTGTTTCGATATTCTCCATTCTGGTCACGTTTCATATCTCAACGAAGCAAAAAAGAATGTTGATTTTTTAATACTCGGTCTTAATACAGACAGCTCATTTAAAAAAATTAAAGGCTCATCAAGACCGATTGTTGATCAAGAAAATCGAGCTCAAGTTTTATCTGGTCTTAGCTCAGTTGATGCGATAGTTTTTTTTAATGAAAATACACCGATAAAATTAATCAAAACAATCCAACCTCATTTTTTAATCAAAGGAAATGACTATAAAGTTGAAGAGGTTGTTGGACACAAAGAAATAAAAAAATGGGCTGGAAAAGTAATGTTAATTGATCTTATTCCAGGCCAGAGTAGTACAAATATAATAAAAAAAATAAACCATAGTGAAAAATGAAAAGATTCTAATTTTTGGTCCATCCTGGGTGGGTGATATGGTGATGGCCCATTCCCTATTTGTAAATTTAAAAAGAAGAAATCCTCATTGTGAAATCCATTTAGCCGCCCCAAACTGGTCTATGGACATCGGATCAAGATTTCCTGAAATTGATAAATTAATACCTCTTGAATTCAAACATGGGAAATTCGATTTTTTTAAAAGGGTTGCGCTGGGTTTGAGGCTAAGGCGTGAAAGTTATGATGAGTGCATATTCTTAATCAATACCTTTAAGTCATTATTTAACATTGCTTTTTCAAACATACCATTACGAACAGGATATGTTGGTGAATTAAGAACATTATTTCTGAATAATAGTTTTAAAAATAATACTGAGCCTACAATTAGTAAATTTTCCAAACTATCAATAAAAAAATCATATCCATCCCCCAAGGTAATTAATCCAAAAATTGCAAGTCATAAAAAAAATGGTGAAAATTTTTTAAAAAAAAATAAGATTCCAACCAAAAAAATTATTATTATTTCAGGCGGTGCAGAATATGGACCTGCCAAAATCTTACCTTCGGAAAAATATGCGTACATCGCAAATGAATTAATTAAAAAAAATTACCATGTTGTACTAATCGGATCTGTGAATGACATAACAGTAAATCAAAAAATAAATAAACTCACAAAAAATAAATGTTTTGATATCACTGGTAAAACATCCTTGGCTGAATGTATTGATGTAATTAGTTGTGCGCAATATTTTTTGAGTAATGATTCAGGATTAATGCATATAGCAGCAGCCCTCAATGTGCCCCAGGATAGCTTCTTTGGATCCTCAGATCCAAAGAATACCCCTCCACTTAATAATAAAGCCATTGTTAATTATTTAAATCTTGATTGTAGCCCCTGCTTTGAAAGACAGTGTCCGCTGAAACATTTTGACTGCATGAATAAAATCGATGAAAAAGAAATTTCAAAAAGAATCATATGTCTACTAAACAAGTAACAATAATTGTTCCAAACTACAAAACATACGAATTAACAAAAGTATGTCTTAGGCTGCTTAGAAAAAATACCGATTTAAATCATGCAGATGTCATTGTCGTTGATAACAATTCAAATGATGAATCTACAAAATACCTTAAAAATTTACATTGGATCAAATTTATTCATAGGGATGGGATTCCAAATGAAGGCGGGCCGATGTCTCATGCACGAGCATTGGATTTAGCAATGGAAAATATTGATACTCCTTATGTAATTGTAATTCATACCGATACCTTTATGATCCACCCAGGCTGGCTAAATATCCTCATGCAACCTTTTAATGATCCTGATGTAGCTGGTTTTGGATTTTGGAAGCCTTAGCAAAAAAATATTTTTCAAAGATTAGGTAAACATATCGAATACCTATTCAAAAAATTACAAAAAAATAAGATTAATAATCAACGCTTTAATAAAGACTATTATTATCTTAGAAGTCATTGTGCAATTTACAGAACAGATCTGATCAAAAAAGTAAATTCATCTTTTTCAGATCAGAGTGAAAGTGCAGGTAAAGTTCTTCATAAAAAACTAATCCATGCAGGATATAAGATGATTTTTTTGGAATCTAATTTTTTAAATAAATATGTACATCATATCAATCACGCCACCCAGGCAATTAATGATGAATTTGGAATTCGTTCTGCTAACAAAGTGATAAAAGATTATTTCAGCTATATGAACAGAACTGAAATTAAAGAAATTTTAAAGAATGATAGTTTAGATAATTAAATCTTTCAGGTGCTTAACTGAAATAATATTTTCTGCCTTGACTGTTTCTTCCCAGGCACTAAAATCACTCCATCCTGAAATAAACACAAAATCAAGATTAAAATTTTTAGCAGTTTTAATGTCGTATTCTGCATCACCAAAAAAGATCGCTGGCATAAAATTATTATTACTTTCAAGATGGTGTTTGACTATCTCGTGTTTTGAATCTGGGCTCCCGTAAATACCATAATCAAACAAATGGTCAAGATGCTTTGCAGCTAAAATTGTTCTTACTTCTTCCTGATCACCTCCACTCATCACCATCCAATGCTGATTTTTTGTCAAATCTCTTAACTCATCTAATCCAGCAGCTACTTCACAATCATTTAATATTTTTAATACATGATAATTTAAAGATTTAATTAGAAATGTAAAATGCTCTTCATTAAATGACTGTTGTAATATATTTGTAAGGAAATATTTAAACTTTACATATCTTGAAATACCGGTATTTTCAACATGATATTGAACTAGCTCTTCAGCTTGGTCTTCTGTTGCACCAAAATCAATAGCTGCATATCGATAGGCTTCAGATTTTTTAAAGTTTGAATTTAACAACACGCCATCACAATCAAATATGATGGTGTTGTATTTAGTGAGATCCATTACACTTTTATAGATGCAGCCTCGGCAGCTAGCTTGGTAATTCCAGCCCAATCTTTATTATTAACTAACTCATTGGGTGTTAACCAAGTTCCACCACAGACTGGGACATTAGGCAATCTAAGAAATTCTGGTGCTGTTTCTACTTTTACTCCACCTGTTGGGCAAAATTGAATGTTAGAAAAAGGCCCTGCAAATCCTTTCAATAAGCTTATACCACCAACGGCTACGGCAGGAAAAAGCTTTAAGAAGTCATAACCTTCGTCAGCAGCCATCATGACTTCACTCCCAGTAGATAC
>Ga0102960_1000663_pt1 | contig 12930 bp, 14 predicted proteins | sample SalPon2_B_H2O_MG_2_FD_84521 | JGI IMG/M metagenome (GOLD analysis project Ga0102960, IMG submission 84521) | Salt pond water microbial communities from South San Francisco under conditions of wetland restoration - Salt Pond MetaG SF2_B_H2O_MG | ecosystem: Environmental > Aquatic > Non-marine...
AGTATCACCATTTTGAATAAAAAGGACACATACCGAATCTATCAAAATCCCTCCAATATATCTTATTTATTATTTTATATTTAATAAAGGCGAATCTTCCCTTATTAAAAATATTTTACGCCTGAGATACTACGGCAGATGAGCCATTATAATTTATCATTACACCCTTTTTACTTACTAAAACAACCATCATCTCTTTACCTACACCATTTTCAAGGTCATAGTGAACCTCGATAGTAGAAGCACCCTTAGACCAGTTGGAAGCTTTGGCAGTTAGGTCAAACGCTAGAATACAACGGTCGGCGGCAAATTCCTCGAAACTTAGATCCATACCATTCGAATAATCCATTTTCTTATTTCCACATCGCATCAGAGAGCTATATGCGCGAGATAAACCACGTTCACTGCTTAAGTCCGTAAATCTTTGTGCTGGATATCGGCGACCGTTGAGGGAAACCTCGCATGACCGCCACGCATTACCTGTGACCGAATGATATGTATGGGCTGCTGCTGTATTTTGAGCCTTGATGGATGTCCGTTGGACGACATAAGCATAATCTACCTCTTCGGCTGTGGTGATTACACGATAAGTCCCAGAGTTTCCAGTTAAACTAGGGGATACGTAAGCATTCCACGAGTGAAACATAAATGGACTTTGAACGCCTCCACTAATAGCCTGTTTGATAACAAGGTCGGCGGACGGTTCGAGAACAATACGAGGCATCCATAATGAAAGGCGTTTTACTAATAATTTACAATCGAGGACCTGGTTGTCCCCCGCTCTGTGTAATAGTTCACTATCAATATTTTTATTAAATTCTAAACTAACTTCCTGATTTACGAGTAATTTATCAACTGAGGCTATTCCTACTAATTCGTGTAGGGCAATGTAAGCACACGCGAGAACACCGCCCTGGGTTCGTTTAGCACGAGCCACATAACCAGGATTACTAGTGGTAGCAGTTAAATCTCCACTATTTTTATGGTATACATGGTTCGTCGCCATAACAGCATAATCCTGAGAGTAGAGTTGGATATTACGAATAGCGGCGGCGAGGTCGGGGCGTTCTACTACTTCAACAACCTGCCCACCGATTCTTACAGTAATGCGACTAAATAGGGAAGAGATGCCGTTTCTAATCGCACACTCGTTTAAAGCTGTGTTAGCGTTGTCAGTTTTAAGAATTTGAAACTCGCAAGAAATATAACATTCATGGAGATTAGTGTAATCGGTAGTGTTTTTTGTGACGATCGTGAACACTTGAGCGTTATCGGTCACTTCGTTATTGGTTCGCACCTCAATCAATTCGTATTCATTAAAAAACCCCTGTAAGGATTTAGGACTGCTTTCAAGGTTTAATTCTACGGGTGTCATACTCATTATTATATATTATATTAATATAAAAAAAAATTTAAAAATAAATAAATAATTAATATAAATAAACGTATATTAATTATTTACAATGACCTGCCCCTAATTGTTTTAATCCTTTGCCGTTTCTTTTGCGACCGAGTTGAACCATACCTAAACCGAATAATGAGGATATTCCCATATCCTTAACATCTTTTTTTAACTCTTTTTTAAGTTTTTTGCTCGTTTTGTCTAATTCTCGACCGAGTTCTGTTTGGGTTTCTCTTAATGCCTCCTGGGCGGATTTCTGGGCGATGTCCTTCTGTTGGTCTAAAATATCCTGTATTTTCTGTGCCTGTGCCTTACTTACTCTTTTGCCCCTGGATTGTGCTGAACGTGATGCCCTAGATACTGCTTTTTTGCCTCGTTTTTGTATCGTTTCTTTTACATTCGCCCCCGCTAATACCTCCTTCACTGCCTCCTGTGCTTCCTGCTCTGCGATTTTACTTGCCCTTTTGCCGAATTTCTTTAATTCTGTTTTAATCTCTTCCTTGTTTTCTTTTATGTAATCTTTACCTGCTTCTTTTAATCGTTCGCCTGTCTGTTTCATAAAGGCTATTCCCCTTTCTTTAATAGCAGGGGCTGCCTTCTTAAATAGACCTGTCGCACCTTTTACAAGGGTTTTTAAAATTTTACCGAAATCAAGACCGTCGCCATCTTGATAATAACGTTCTTTTAATCCTAAACCGAATACGGGAACTCTTTGGGGTTGTCCATACATCATTATATTATATATATAAACAATATAATAATATAGTTAAAAATATATATAAACTAATGCAGAAACCTTAAACTATCAAGATTATCTAATAAAATTCCTTGTAATTTGTAATCTATATCTTTTCCTCGTTGCTTTTTTTTTTTGCCCCTTTCCTATGAGCGATCTTCATCACACCTCTGTCGTCTATCTGTGTTTCCTCTTCGTCGTCGCTTAATAGTTCATCAATATCTACAACATCGCCGTGTGCTTTAACGCTATTAATCAATTTACGCACCCTTTCGAGTTCACGTCGCTCTTTGGCTCGTTTCTGTAATGCCCTTCTCTCTCTCACCTTACTGAAAAATGAGGGGACATCTAGCACCTTTATAAGGATAATACACGTGGCTATAAACGAGCACCCACTTGAAATCGTATTGATGAGCTCCATATCATATAGTGAGTAGTCTGTAAAAAAGCTATTTGTAACGGTTGCGTTATTCATTATTATATATTATATATTGTATAAAAAAATATACGAATTAAATTAAACAAAATATAACATACTCATTATAAGGTTGGGGCATATTGTATAGCATATCCATATAATCTTGATAAGACATTTTTCTATCTCCTATACATGAGTTAATTATTGCTAGACAAAACCAGCCACATTTATTCGATTCTATATGTTGATTTTGTTCAGACGATGTGTAGCAATCTCCCTTATGCCTTTTAATATAATCTAAAATATCGGGGGCGATGTCTGTAATCCCAAAGGGGTCATAGTAGAACATAGTCTTCTTTTTATATAGTAGACACACCCAATGTGTTCCGCTGTTTTTAGAATCATCGAGATTGATAACAACGGATTGATTATTTTTTAAAGGTTTAATTTGGTGGAGCTGGTCTTTTGCTACACACTCTATATATATATTTTTTTTTTTGCCGTATTCTATAATATCAAAATTAGATAGCGGACGAAATAATTCTTTATCTTGTTTTTTTGTAATCATTTATATAAACGGATAAAATAAAATATATATAATATTATATAATGAATAACGGAAGAAAAGACTCGATTATATTACATATAAACTCCAATTCTGGAAACAGCACTACAACGCACAACTTTTCTCTGCCATTTTCTAACTTGAACTTATCGCATGATAGTCGGCGACATTATCAAATAGCCTTATTATCCTATTCTTTATATTATAGCTGGTATAATGTGTCAGCTACATTAGGAAATAATAAATTTAAATATAATAATGGGGCAGTTGATAGAGTAATCACTATTACTGACGGACAATATGGGGTGAGCGATTTAAACTCGTTCGTTAAGGCTGCTATTTCTTTATTAGGGGATGATTCTACTAAAATATCTTTTACTGGTAATTTTAACAGTTTGAAAGTTGATTTAGTAATCGGGACTGGATACACGGTTACCCTCGATAGCACAACAATAGGAGCATTATTAGGATTTACACCATCGGCTACACCTAAAACCACGGGGACATATAGTAGCGATGTCCAACCTAATATTACAAATGGAGTCGATGCCGTTCAAGTTAAAACCTCATTAGTCCAAGCCTCATCTAGTCTAATTAACGACGTTCAATCGTCCGCAATTTATCAATTCGTGCCTAAATCGGGGCCTGGCACGAATTTAAGCGGGGAAATTTCGACACCTATCTATTTACCGATGTCCAACTTGGGAACTATCCATAGTGCTTCTTTTCAAATATGCGACAACAACGGGAACCTATTAGACCTTAATAATGAGTCCGTATCCTTAGTTTTCCATATTAAAGAGGTTTAAAATAAAATAACTATATAATATATGATGTATTATATCGTTATTTATAGTTTGCGTTATGGCGTTCGTTATTTCTTATATAGAGCCGTTGAAGACAATCTCCCGAAACGCTTAAAATGGATCGCGGGGGCGGTTGCTGTGTATATATAGGGGCGTTTTTAATTATTCCACTAATCGCCTTAATATTAATATGAGGGGGTCTATTTAAAATCGATTATAATTAATTTATGCTCTTTTACGAGGCACGGCTTAGGGGGTCTTTGTCTTTTGCTCCTGTTTTTTTTATAATAATCACGCTGGTATGCTTGTAATTTCTCTATGTTATTTTTTCGATATTCTTGATAGTAAGTTTTCTTATCAAATATCTTTTTTTCCTTCGTCATTATTATAAAATAATATATTTATATTATAATAAGGAACATTTTATCTCAGTCTCTTTTTTAACTAGATACATATATCGTTCGCGGTCATTGGTTAATTCGTTGTATTCGTCATAATTGACCGCCTCGCCTAATTTCTTTTTTAAATAGTAGACCTTCTTCTTCATAGGGTCGTAGTGTAGGCGGTTATAATCCCGAATATAGACGTGTTTTGAATCGTTGAATTTAATTTTAGCCATTATACTATATTAATATATAAAAATTATCTATAAGTGATTTTAATATTTTTATTATTTTTAAATTATATATCAAAATGAACCCCATATAACTCGTCCCAGTTTCGTCGATATTTATGTGCCTTATCGGTTGCCGTATTATCTATTAGCATAAATTGATAAGGTCTGTCTAATACTGTATTATACAACTGCTTAAATTCCTGCGAGGTCATATCACTTGCTAATTCATTCGCCAACATCTGTATTTCTCGGTTGTTTTTATTATTAAAAAGCACTACATGACTTAAATTTAATCGTACAGGGCGGGGCGTTCTAAAATATAACTGATTACACATTATGATTGAGGCGTTGGCGTGTCTACATCTACAGAAATAGGCAGATAGTTTTTTTTCCTCTGCTTTCGTGAGGTTGTTAAAATCATCTATAAAAATTAGATTACGGTAATCCTTATTATAGCCTTCTTTAATATCTGGTAGCTCGTCCAATGTGTCCGTCCATAATTCTATAATTTTATGTTTGATTTTATGTTGCTCTTCTATAGAATGTTCGATGTCTTCTAAATAATTTTTTAGATACGCCATTTTTGATTGAGTGTTGTGCCTACTAATAACATATATCTTATCGAAGACCAATTGCTTGATAATCATCTGCACAGCCATCGATGTTTTGCCAAGGCCACTAGACCCAATACATAACATACGGAAGGGGTGTTTTACTAATAGCGGATGAAGGCTTGTTTTCTGGCTGTCGTTTTCATTATCGACGAGGTTATCTATGTTATATATTTTTAAAATGTCGTTTTCCATTTCGTCTTGTTTTTTTTTTCGCGATTTAACCATTTTAAATAATATTATATAATAAGAAAATAAAAATAAAATATTTAGTTATTATATAATGAACGATTACCATAAATTAGAAGATCCCGACGTGTACAAGGCGAGGCGACTGGCTATCGAAATTGCCGACTCTACGGTCAAAAATCAAATGATACTACGCGAGCATTCTCGTTATAAACTGCTACGCGAGGAGGTGGAGCGTCAAAATATTAAGGAAAAAGCCTTATTACAATTAAGCCAACAAAGGAATATTCAACCGAATGAGAAGGCAGTATTTGAAAATGTGATAGTGAATGCGAATAGACAGCCCGAATTAAATGGGGGTGTGAGTCGCTCTTCTTTACCTTCTTTACCTACTCCACCTCCACCATTGAGCGACGACGAAGATGAACCATTACTTGCGGAAGACGACGAGGACGAATTACCTGAAATGATACAATTATATAACCAAATGGACGATGAACAATTGGCGATAGTTTTAGAAAATTTTAAAGTAGATATAGATAATTTAGATAAAGAGGCTCGTAATTCGTTGATTCAAAAAGGTGAAGACCTAATCGCCCAATATGGTTCAAAAATGAATGCCAACGTCTACGACCTAATAGCCGAGTTATTAGAATATATAGAGGAAGTAGAAGAGGAAGAGGCAGAAGAGGAGAAAGCAGAGGAGAAAGCAGAAGAGGAAGAGGAAGAAGAGGATAAACCACGCGAAACCGATAATTTACAACAAATTAAAAACTATTTAAAAAAAAAAGGATTTTCAGGCTGGGGTGGATTAACAAAAGACCAATCTATACAAATATTAAGGGCTGTTGGAAATGATAGCGATGAACAAATACAGGAACAGATAAAAAGATTTAATAAGGAAAATCAAGAGAGAAGAAAAGGAGGACAAAGTAGTAAAAGGAAAAGGCGACGTTCAAGACAAGAGGGCAACGGACACACTCAGGGCAACGGACTAATTCAATTAGGAACAGGTATAACTGAAGACCTACAAAAATTAATAGTTATGATAGGCTCTAAAAGAAGCGGGAACGACTCCAAAGCACTATCTAAAAAAATAGTAGCATTACAGAAAAAGATTAAAAAGGATATTGAAAGAAAACAGAAAAAAGAAACTAAAGCAATAGAGATGGAGAAAACACGCCAAAGAATTAAAAAAATAGCAAAAGAATCGATGTAGTAATTTATTATAAAAATAGTATAATATAAATCTCTATATATATTATAATATGAGTAATATATTTAATGACCCAACAGAAACACAATTGAATGAGCGGACGATAAACTTACAAAATTTAAGTGTATTACAGCCTACATTACCTATATTAGATATCGATAATGTTGTAACGGGTCAAATAGCAAGTTCTGCTGGATTAGCTTTATTAAACATTACTAGTATAGCAGATTTACGAAGTCAAATTTTAGAAAACGACACAGAAGAAGCGATTAGATTAACAGCGGATAGCACTAATGAAATAAATTTTTACACAAATGGGACAACGGCGAGTGAGTTAAGAATGCAAATTACAGATGCTACTACTAGTATAAATAACACATTACAGGTAAACACCGTTAGAAGTGATACAAATAATATCATATCATTCCATACTGGGGGCAATCCTACAATTAATAATAGACGATTATATATTACAAATGAACTAATACAATTATCTGTAGGAGGCACACCAACCACATTAACAGTGGATGAGGCAGATGGACGTATTATTATAAGTGAAATGCTGACTTACGAAAATCATACTGGTGTTAAATTAAATTTTTGGAAAGATGGGTCAGACGCAAATGGAGATTTATATGAAATATCAGTTGATACTACTGGAAATAATAAAATTATCTATAAATCACCTAACGACCACCTTTTTAGAACCTATGATAGTGTTGGTGCAAGTGATTATGATATTATGTTATTACAACAAGATAAAACATTTATAAATAACAAATTGGTTTGTAATAGCTACGCTTATAATGATGGAAGCACCTATCCAAGCTATATAGACTTCGACGCCCAACATGCTCATTTTCGCTCACCTAATGGCATAAGAATAAACGACCACTTTCAAATTGATAGCACTAATGGTGGGCAACAAGATACACACTTATTTACATCCAACACTAATAAAAATATTAAATACACCACTAACGGAACTGGGACTCATAGTTTTTTAGTAGGTGGTGATACAAATGGTGCGAATGCTAACGAAATATTAAGAATAGACAGCACAGACACCACCATTTCATCTACTAATTTAAAAACGAATAATATAGTTAGTAATACCGATAATACATATAGCATAGGCACATCATCTACTAAATATTCAAATATTTATGGCAATACTATACACACCACAACAATAACAACACCAACAAATACCCATTTAGAAATTAGCCCTAATGGTTCAGGCAATATTAGAACGAACAGACCGTTTGAAATACCAGCAGCTCAATCTATTATGCGTTGTAAAGAAAATAATAAGCATTTTCAATTGAATCTAGCACCGAATAATGAATCACCTAATGACAATAGTGCTTCATTTGGTAGTGGTCTAACGTTTTGGAGTTCGTTTTATGCCACAAACGATGCTGCCTCCCGCCTGTTTGCGAATATCAATTGTAGAACAGTATCCGCCGATTGGGGAGGTGGTCGTTTAGAATTTCGAGTGCGAGAAGCACAAGGAAGTGGTTTTGATGGTGGTATATCTGGTGACCGTGCAGCACTTACATCACTTCAAATGACAATAACTGCCACGACTGTAGATATTTTAAAAAGATTAAATGTAAGTTCGCATATAATACCAACAACAGATAACACAGCGGATTTAGGTGAAATTCCTGCTGGTGCTGAAAAACGATTTAGAAATGGATATATAAATAATGTATATACAGATGTTATTGATTTTGAAGATGATATAGCTGATAAATTACTCCTATATGGGACATCTTACAAATTAGCCATTTCTAATAACTCACTCGATTATATAACTGGATTCGCACACACATTTAAAAGAGGGGATACTACTCTATTAATATTAGACAGTAACAATATTATACCATATAAAAATATAACTCCTAATTCAAATGATTCGTTGGATGTTGGTTCAGCTACAAATAGATTTCGACATATGTATTCAAAAACTAATAGAATAATTGGGGAGGATGGTTATATAGACATGCGAAATAAAGACTATTCAACTAATTCTCAAGGTTTTAATACACCGCCACTATATTTTAACAGTGGATACGTAGCAGCTGGTGTAGATCATAGTGAAGTACGAAAATCGATGATAATAGGAGCTTGTAATTTTATGCCCTCTGGTGAAGCAACGGATTGGAGTAGAAACAACATTGTTTTCTGTTGTAATGCTTCAGGCAATACTGACCTCGTATCAATAAATGACGAGCGGTTTAGGATTGGGCAACTTGCTAATTACAGTAATACGCATTTATTTCCTAAAGTTGATAATTCGTATGATTTAGGCTCAAATACAAATAGATTTAGAGATATTTATACGAAGAGTATTCGTGTAATAGACAATGGTGGATATATCGACTTGAGAGGCTTCGATTATACCACAAATGGGGAAGGAAGCTCGACAACCCCAATTTATTTTAACACTGGTTATTATGCAGCAGGCGGATCTAATAACTCACTAGTGCGTAAATCGATGATATTAGGAGTTAGTAATGTAAATATGCCAAGTGGCGAAGTAGGGGCTAATTCAAGGAATAACATTATATTCTGCTGTGCTACATCGACATCAGCTGTAAGTGCATCAGTAGGGGACGAAAAATTTAGAATTGGGCAACTTGCTAATTATTCAAACACTCATTTATTTCCTAAATCTCATAATTTATATGATTTAGGGAAGGACACCGAAGAAAATGATTTATGGTGGCGATGGGGATATTTCAGTAATTTATTAGTCAATGGTAGTGTTGTTACATCTGATAGAAGATTGAAAAAAAATGTTGAAGATTTAGAATTAGGATTGAATACAATTCAAAAATTAAAACCAAAAAAATACGAATGGATAAATGATGATAAAAAAGACTTTGGATTGATTGCTCAAGACGTTGAAGAGATAACAGAATTAGAAAGAATTGTACATACTCGTAAAAATGGTTTAAAATCTATAAATTATACTGGTTTAATCCCTATATTGATAAAATCCATACAAGAACAGCAGGAACAAATAAATCAACTATTAAAAAGAGTTGAAATATTAGAAACGGGTAGTGGTAATGAATTGAGTTTTATTTAAGATTGTTTAGCAAGTTTGTTAACTAATGTAGTCATTTTTTTCAATTTGGTTTCCTGCTTTTGTAATCTTTGGTTTATCTCATAAATCTCCGTTTGTAATTTTGCGACCATATCAAAACTTCCGTCGCTCTCACCCTCTCCATCACTATCACTATGATGATGCTTATTTTCTAATTTTTCTAACCTAACTAATATATCATCTAAATTAGTTTGATTATCATTTTCATTACTGCTACTAATAACTTCTTCAACCGATTCCACGATATTAGCACCTGCACTAATAAGACGCTCTAATTTCAACACTCGATCAATTATAGAACCGAACATATTATTATCTTTGGGATCTTGGCGAGGCACTTCAACAACATTTACATCATCAGGTATATTTGCTTTTCTGTTACGTGCTAACTCTTGGATACTCTTTATAATTAGTGGGATAAATTCTTTATAGTTAACAGACAACATCCCAGAATCTCTCTCATTTATAATAGCATATTCATCTGAAAATAGGGTTTTTATCTGCTGGGCAATTACACCGAACCTCAATTTTGAAGGGTCGTTTTTATAACGATATCTTTTAGTTTCTATTTTTAATATAGAACCCAGGGCACTAGGTATAGGATTTATATCGGTTTTTAATCTCTCGTCTGATGCTTCATATAAATTCTGGTAATACATATTTCTAATAAAACTATTACGAAACCATAAGTCACCAGCATCACCCTCAGTTAAACCACCTGGATTACTATCATATCCTAAATCTAATGTATTGTCGGTGTTTGGAATAATATTAACATAAGTAGTCTGATTATTATAGTCTAATTCCATTTTTAGAGTGCTTGTATCGTAGCCTGGAAAATTTGTTATAGCAGAAGGCGGGTCATCATAGGTATTATATCCAACAAAAAACCTTAATTTTTGAGTAGTCCAATTAGTTCCAGAATAAAACCCACTCTCTATTTTCGCCGTTGCTCGTGGCGCCCCATCATCTGCTTCACCTATAAAAGTCCCCCAGTAGGTCAACCCAGATTTTAAACCAATAGAAACAGATACGGGGACTTCCGTCTTCGGTTTTAAATTTAAATTTTGGTCTTGGTTCACCGCTAATTTTTCAATATTATCTACATAAATAGTCGAATAACCAACAGGGGATGCGTTGTTTGCTATTGTTTGTATATCAGCGTCACTATTAAGAGTTAATAGGGTGTCTTGAGCGTATGTGGATATAGGTTTGCTTATTGATTGGTTATTGGTTTGTAATACGGCAACGCTGTCCTGTGTTATAGATAGGTCTTGAATATTTTGAATTCTTTCGCCTACGCTTGATTCTAATACATCGTTAAAAATATTACTACTCATTTATATATATATATATTATATTTTTTATCTTATAATAATATATAATATGGCTAACTCTTGGATTGAAGCTTTAAAAATATGGAACGGAAAAAAGGGGGGTACTTGGTGTGTCCCACGTAAAGGCAGCGTGGAACATGCTGAAATAATGAAGATTATGAGGGGGGCATCACCTGCACCTAAAAAAGGCAATATTAAATTCAAGAAAGCACCACCTAAAAAAGCACCTGTTAAAAAAGCACCTAAAAAAGCACCTAAAAAAGCACCTAAAAAAACACGAAAAAAACCCCCTAATAATATAGTCATCGAAGATTGGGGGGATGGAATTCTACCACGCGCCCTCTATATATATGACCGACCAATATATGATGCTATAGAGTCATTAGTGATTGAAAAAATAACAAATAAAAAACCATTATTCCTAAATAAATTATTGCCTTACACCGAAAAATACAATGATGTAATATTAAAAAAATACGGAAAGGATATTTTATTATCTGGTATTAAAAGAATAGTTGAATGGATTTTGCAGGTAGAGGGATACGACGGTATTCCTCCTAATTTTATCATAGAAGAAGCACAAGGAAGCGGAATAGTTCAATTAGGACGTAAAGCACCGAAGAAAAAAAGAGGACGACCTAAAAAACAAAGCGGACGAGGTAATGATGAATGGGTAGATACTAATGTTAATATTATAGGTGAACTGGAAGAGGCAGGTGTACCTGTGCCAACAGAATTAAGCCTAGTTAATACAGTATATGATACTTTCGGCCCAAAAGCACCCCAAGTTAATAAAAAAACAGGGGCAGTAAGACCAGCACCTGGTTTATTTGATTTTTTAAATTTTGAATTTTAGTTCATTAAAATTTGTATATATAAACACGCCCCTTTATATTAATAAAGGATTTATGGGATAATTTAATAAATCTATATATGTATAAATAAAATATATATATATATTATAAATGAAATATACGAGGATTATTGAAGGGTCGTTTATAGACTACCCGCCTAGTGAATACTATAGAAGATGTTTTTTATGTTGTCGTATGACTTCAAACTATTACTATAGCACGCAACGAACGGATTTAGAGAATATATACAAAATCTTTTTATGTCAACCGTGTCAGGCTTTTAAACATCGTTTATCGCCTACTCAATATTCGCAAAGTATTCAAAATTATATTAACGCGACATGGGGCGATAATCAATCATAATTTTTTTTAAAATATCTTTCCGCCTCGTCTTCTGTAGTATAATCGTCGTCTTCATCATCGAAATAAACCCGCTTCATTACCCAGTTTATCCCGCGACTAGTTGGAGCAAACGAGTTTAGGCATAAAATGGGGGGTTCGTCTTCTTCCTCATATCCTAATAAATACCATATATAGTATAAAAAACTCATATATAATAATATTAGATTTAAATTCGGGCGTGTTTCAAACAGAAGGGGGGTTGAACGGGTGAAATGGGGGACTTCCAAGACGCTCAAAACATAAACTATTCTATATTTACTCTCTACGCGAGAAGTCTAAAATAAAGAGCACAGAACTCACCTAATCCACCCCAACCAAAAAAACAGATAGATATATTTAATAATTTCTATAGAACTGAACCAAAAACCAAACATTTTAATTTCTATAGAACCGAACCAGATAATAATTTTCTTTATATCCCCCCCGATTTATTTATTTATTTAATTTAATTTAATTCGTTTCAATTATATAAAAATAAAATCTTTCTATATAATATATAAAAATATGAATAAGTTATTAGAAGAAATTAAAAATGCCAGAGATGTCCGTGAAAGCACTTTGAAAATTTATGAGAATAACCTAAATAGCCTTTCAAAAGATATTCTTAAAAAACCTTTTAGAAGTAGACAGTTTTTATTAAAGCAAAAGGATGCCGTAATC
>Ga0102960_1000670_pt1 | contig 12904 bp, 26 predicted proteins | sample SalPon2_B_H2O_MG_2_FD_84521 | JGI IMG/M metagenome (GOLD analysis project Ga0102960, IMG submission 84521) | Salt pond water microbial communities from South San Francisco under conditions of wetland restoration - Salt Pond MetaG SF2_B_H2O_MG | ecosystem: Environmental > Aquatic > Non-marine...
AGTTGTTGCTACAAAGTGCCGTGATGTTGTTCGCGGTATTAAACCATCTATTCAGCGCGTATTTCTAAGCACAGAAAACCCTGTTGAGTTTGTGCCTCGTATGCCAGAGGACGTGCAAGTAGCGGAGCAAATGACACGTTATGCAAACTATAAGTTTATGCAGAACAACGGCTATCGTTTGCTAAGTGACGTTTTCCAAGATGCGATGGTAAAGAAAACAGGCATTGCGAAGGTAATGTTTGAGGACAAAACCCGCAGCGAAATCTACACTGTTACCAACCTAACGGACGAAGAATACCAGTATATGGTGGAGCCTGATGATATTGAGGTTCTAGAGCATACGGTAACTGCAAGCATAGAAATTGATGAAATGGGCGTAGAGATTGAGCGTCCTATTCACGATGCAAAGGTTAGCCGCCAAATTCCTGATGGGGATATTCTTATTGAAAGCATCCCGCCAGAGGAGTTCTTTATTGATAGAAACGCGCGTTCTGTTGATGACTTCTTTGTAGTGGGCCACCGCACTGACATGACCGTGGGTGACTTAATTGCGATGGGTTATGACGAGGACGAGTTGTTTGGCTTACAAGGGTCTATGGCTACGTTTGAAGCAGAGGCAGAATATGAACGCCGTGGCTATGCTGTGGACGAAGATGACGACGAAAGCGCAGACCCGACTTCTAAGAAAGTTGTGGTAACTGAGGCTTACATGAAAGTTGACGTGGAAGGCACGGGCATTCCGCAGCTTTATCAATTCATCTTGGCTGGAACTAACTACAAGATGCTATCGTATGAACTAGCAGACGAAGTGCCGTTTGCGGTGTTTGAGTGTGATCCAGAGCCACACGCATTCTTTGGGCGCAGCCTTGTTGATCTAGTTATGGACGATCAGGATGCGGCGACAGCTATGTTGCGCGGTGTTCTTGATAACGTAGCATTAACCAACAACCCAGGCTTGGAAATCGTAGACGGTCAAGTTTCTGTAGATGATCTGCTGAATAACGAAATTGGGCGTATTGTTCGGGTTAAACAACCTGGCAGCATTCGTGAGCAAGTTGTGCCTTTCACAGCGGGTTCTACGCTCCCTGCACTACAATACTTTGATATGTTGGTAGACAACAAAACTGGCGTATCTAAGGCGGCACAGGGTCTTGATCCTGATGTTTTGCAGAGTGCTACGGCTACGGCAGTTGCAGCTACTATGGAAGGTGCTGCGGGTCAGGCAGAGGTCATTGCGCGTAATTTTGCAGAGGGCGGGATGAAACGCCTGTTTAAGCTAATTGCGTCAACGATTATTAAGAACACAGACAAAGAAGAAATCATCCGTTTAAATAATCAGTTTGTTGCAGTTGATCCGCGCGTCTGGAATGCAGACATGGATTTGATTGTAAACGTGGGTGTTGGCACTGGGCGCGAAAATGAAAAGGCTGCGGTCTTGCGCGAAACCCTACAGATGCAAATGAGCGTGTGGCAGCAATACGGCCCCAATAATGGGTTGGTGACAATGACGAATGTTCGTAATACGCTTGCGGATATGTTGGCGGCTGTAGGCTTGAAAAACGCAGAGCGTTATTATTTGCCAGTTACGTTTGAAAGTGAACAGCAGCTAATCGCACAGAAACAGCAAGAGGCTGCAATGCAAGCGCAACAACAACAGCAAGCGGGAATGCCTGCAAGCGATCCTAACCAAGCGTTCTTGGCGGCAGAGCAAATGAAAGCTCAAGGCAAGATGCAAGTGGATATGGCTAAGTTGCAGCTAGACGCACAAAAGGCACAAGCTGACCAACAGTTTAAGATGCACGAATTAGCGATGAAAGATGATCTATCGCGTGATGAAATGGTGCAAGACTTGGCTGTAAAGGTTGCTGAGATACTTGGCAAATACGGATCAGCTATTGATGTCGCAGCGGTAAAGGCAGAACAAGACGCGCCTAGACCGCATAACGAAGAAATGATGGGTGGTTATGGATTATAAGAAACGTGCATTCAGGGCTAAAGAGCTACTGCGCAACGATGACTTCCTAGCCATCTTACAAGATTTGCGTGATCGCCAGATGGAGATTTTCGCGAATACCGCCGCCCAAGAAACGGATAAACGTGAGGAAGCTCACGCTGTTTTGAGGGCATTAAACCAAATTAAGTATCTTTTGCAGGCAGACGTTGATGCAGAGAAACTTATAGAGAAAAAAGGATCGGCACCGCAATGACGACTGAACCCAACCCAAGCAGCATTGATGCTATTGCAAATTCACTTATGGCAGCAGAGCCTACCAGTGAAAGTAATCTAAACGAAGTTGCAGACGATTTGATCTTGGAACCTCAAGACGTTGAACCTGAGATTGAAGCAGAAGCAGCCGAGAGTGAAGATGTCGCTGACTACGAAAGCGATGATGATGAGTTCGTAGATGAGGATGAATACGCAGACGAAGCAGCCGTTCCGATGGAGCTTTCTGATGACTTAGAGCTAGAGGTTAAATCCGATGGCGTAACGAAGAAAGTGACCCTATCTGAGCTAAAGCGTGGCTACGCTGGACAAGATTACATCCAAAAGACGATGGAACAGAACGCCCAACAGCGCAAAGAGGTTGAGCAACTTTCCGAAGTCATGCAGCAAGATCGCCAACGGTTGGCTGAACTTGTTAATGCACTTGAGCAAGGCAACACTCCCATGAAGCCACAACAACCATCAAAGGAACTGCAAAACAGTGACCCTTTAGGTTATTTGGAAGCGATGGAGCAATACCGTCAAGATGTCGCACAATACGACCAATTCCAACAACAAACACAAGCTGAGTTGGAAAAGGCGCGGCAGCAAGAATACGCATTATCTCAGCAATATGCGCAACAACAAGCCGAGTTACTTCGCCAAGAGATACCAGAGTTGAATGATCCTGAAAAAAGCAAACAGCTTATGACGGACATCACGGATGTAGCAACTAATTACTACAAGGTGCCTCAAGAAGTATTAGGGGCGTTGACGCATGGTTGGGAGTTTAAAATTATGCGTGATGCGGTGGCTTATCGCAAACTTCAGGAGAAAAAGGGCAAGGTAGAGGAAAAAACCAAAGCCGCGCGTCCTTTAGTCAAGCCAGGTGCTAAACAGTCCAAAACCCAATCGTCCGAAAGGAAACGCCAACAGGCACGGGCGAAAATGCGTAAAGATGGCTCACCCGATAGTGTAGCCAATTTTCTCTTGTCATAGTGAAAGGACACTACAATGGCTGTAACAGCTAATACAAACGAGACATATGATGTCTCTACAATTCGTGAAGACCTCAGCGATGCGCTGGCGTCCATCACTCCAACTGAAACTATCTTTATGTCTACAATCGGCACTCGTAATGCTGAGAACACTTACTTTGAGTGGTCAGAAGTAGACCTTGCAGCGGCTGGCGCAAACCGTCAGATTGAAGGTGACGTTGGTCTATCTAACTCAGCACCTACAAATGCAGTTCGCAAAGGTAACTACACACAGATTTCCGCGAAAGTCGTTGAGGTTTCTTCAACAGCAACAGCGGTTAATGGTGTAGCAGATGCACAAACAGTTGCGCGTCAGGTAGCTTACAAGCTGTCAGAAATGAAACGCGACATGGAAAAAATGTTGTTGGACAACGTAGCAGCGTCAGCGGGTGCATCAGGCACAGCGCGTCAAACTGCGGGTCTACCAGCGTTTTTGACATCTAACACTGCATTTGGCACAGGCGGTTCTGCTGGCACAACATCTGGTTCAGGTGAATCAGGCTACCCAGATGCGGCAGCTACAGACGGGACACAACGTGCAATCACAGAAGACATCCTAAAAGGTGTTATTGCTGATTGTTGGGACGCTGGCGCAGAGCCATCAGTTGTTCTATGTGGATCGTTCAACAAGCAAACTATTTCTGGCTTCACAGGTAACGCAACACGTTACAAAGAGGCAGAGGATAGCAAGCTAAATGCTGCGATTGATGTCTATATTTCGGACTTCGGTGAACTTCAAATTGTCCCTGCACGTCATATCCGTGCGCGTGACGTGTTCGTTCTTGATCCGAACTATGCAGCGGTTGCTTACCTACAAACAGCGAAGCAAGAGCCTCTTGCAAAAACTGGTTTGTCAGAACGCCGTTTGATCTCTGCGGAGTATGGCCTACAGGTCACTTCACAGAAAGCACACGGTTTCGTGGCGGACTGCACAACATCATAATAGATTGGGGGCTTCGGCCCCCTTTCTCCTAGAGGTGGCAGTATGGCTAAAATTAAAATCACAACAGATAGAACCTGGGTTGGCGGCAAGAAAGCCGAAATGGGTAAGACATACGAAGTAACAGCGGCAGAAGCTAAAGTTATTATTGCTAATGGCTTCGGTGAAGAAATTAAAAAGGCTGCGCCAAAACGAGCGCGTGATGCCAAGGGAAAACTAAAAGCTGATGACCCTTCTACGCCAGATGTAAATGAAGCGTGGGAAGGCGGGAAGGCACCAAAGAAACGCGGAAGGCCAAAGAAAAATGGATAACATCTTAGATACCTCATGGCATAGTGAAGATGATAAGGTTGTTGTAAAACGCAGCCAGGATATTCAAAGCATTTTGGACTTTAACAAAGAGCGTAATATTGACGGTCACAATAAGAAGTCAGACATGCGCTTGGCTGGTTCAATACCTTTTGTGGTTGCTGAAATGTGGTCACGGGAATGCGGAGCCAAAATCGGGTCGCAAGAGTTCGCAGAATATGTTAAAAAGAAGTTGATGAGTGGTGAATTTAGCAAGCTGATTGCAAATGGTTATTGAGGATCAACACATGGCAAACGAGAATTGGCATTTGTCAAAGACTATTCCTATAGCGTTTTTGGTAGGCATAGCTGCGCAAACTTTTGTTTTGGTTTGGTATATTGCAGGCGTGGTGAACATGGTTGAAGTAAACTCGCGCGATATTGAACGTCAGGATATTGAAGTAAAAGAACTTACTGATCGGGTAAATGACCACGCTGTTATGCTTGGTCGTATTGACGAAAACCTCAAATATCTGCGCGAATACATAGAGCAGAAGTGATGCTATGGATCCCGTTAGCTGCGTAGCACTTGCAACTGGCGCGTATAAGACGCTCAAGGCAGCTATTTCCACGGGTAAAGACATACAAGAAATGGGCAACACGATTGCAACGTGGGGCCAAGCCTTTTCCGATTTCAATAGATTAGAAGAACGTCAGAAAAACCCGCCATGGTGGGAAAAGACGTTCAAGGCATCTGACCCCGAAAATGCCGTGTTACTTTGGAACGAAAAGCGCAAAATGGAGCAAATGCGCAAAGAAATTAAAGATCATATTTCTTTCATATATGGGCCATCGGCATGGGATGAGGTTCTTAGAATAGAAGCGGAGCAGCGGCGTATTCGGAAAGAGGCTGCATACAAGAAACAAGAGTTCATAGATAATTGCATTAACTGGGCGGTTGGTTTGACGGCGTTTGTTGTTGGCGGTGTAATCTTAGCGGGTGCTATTTATATTGTTGGCAAGGCGCGAGGGCGATGGTGATGATTTACGTTCTTGTGTTTATACAATACATTCCATCTGCTGAGTTAAAATATTATCAGATCGGCCCAACACACGCGACATACGAGGAATGCGAACAGGAACGCAGAAAGGCAAGAGAGGGTTTGGTTGTTCACAACAGCCAGACTGTGGTTTGTCTTGAAGTTAGTGGAAAATAAACTGGGTCAGTGGGTTGTTTTGACGGATGATAATAAAGTGGTTATCATCACCACGCATAAGCGAATAGCCGAAAGGTATTTCAATGAACAAGGAAAACTACGATCTAAACGGAAACGGTAACATTGATCCTGATGAGCGTGAGATCATGTTGGAAGATCGTCGCCGCAAAATGGAAGATGAAGACCATAAGCGCGATGCCCAGCTAAAGATGACTTGGTTTGCTTTGTCGGGAATGCTTGGCTATCCGTTCTTAATTGTTCTTTCATCATATCTGGGACTAAACCAAGCTGCGGAACTACTGACTGACATTGCAGCGGTCTATGTAGTGGCTGTGTCGGGCGTTACAGCAGCATACTTTGGTTTCTCTAGCATGGGGGCTAAGAAATGATCCAAGCACTTATAGGGCCATTGACGGAGTTAGCGGGTGGTTGGCTTAAAGGTAAAGCTGATGCGCAAGCGGCAGACGCAAAGTTAAAGCTGACTGAGGCAGAGGCCAAAGCCAAGATCATGCTTTCCAAAGAAACATCTGTTGCGGATTGGGAGCGCATTATGGCGCAAGGTTCTCAGTCTAGTTGGAAAGACGAATATCTTGTAATCCTCTTTAGTATTCCATTGATCCTAGTGTTTACGGGTGAATGGGGGCGCACAGTCGTTGCAGAGGGGTTTGCAGCGTTGGAAATAATGCCGCAGTGGTATCAATATACTTTAGGTGTAATCGTATCAGCGAGCTTCGCCGTGCGGTCAGCAACTAAATTCTTTGGTAAGAAGTGATGGAAAATGTCAAGTTGCCCATAACGATCATTGGAGTCATCATCTTGCAGATTGGTGGCTTTATTTGGTGGACTGCGCAGCAAGCGGCAACCATTGCAGATTTAGAAGAAACCGTCAGTCAGCTTAGTTCTAAGATGGCTATTGAAGATAACGTCAATCTCAAGCGTGATGTAAAAGACGCTTTTATGGAGATTGAGTATATCTGGGATGAAATAGACGAATTGTGGGATGACCACGAAGGCTTGGCAACGACTATTGGTGCGATCACAGCATTGCAGCAGCGTGTGGCGTTGCTTGAAAATGAACTCAAATACATCAATCGTGACCATGAAGGTATGCTTGATATGAAGGGGAGCATGAAATAATGGCTAGAGGTGACGCACTAAAGATGCTGCAAAAGACTTGTGGCGTTACACCAGATGGCGCGTTTGGGCCTAATACGGCTAGAGCTATCGCAGAGCATTACGGTTTGAACGCCAATCGTGGCGCACACTTGCTTGGTCAGGCAGCGCATGAAAGCGGCAACTTTATGATCTCAGAGGAAAACCTAAACTACCGCGCAGAAACAATGTGTCGGGTATGGCCCTCACGGTTTAAGTCAGAGGCAGACGCAGAACCTTATGCCATGAACCCACAGAAACTTGCTAACAGAGTTTATAATGGTCGCATGGGAAATAAAGTCGGTTCTAATGATGGCTGGCTGTATGCGGGAAAAGGTTTCATTCAGCTTACAGGCAAGGACAACGTGCGAGCCTTTGCAGAGCATATTGGGCGCGATAGCCTGGTAGATGATCCATCGCCAATTGCAGATGAACTAGCGATGGACAGTGCAATCTTCTTCTTTGAGAAAAACGGCTTGTTTAATATGGCAGACAAAGGTGTCACTGATAGCATCATCAAAAGCATCACTAAGCGTGTTAATGGTGGCTATCATGGCCTAGAAGACCGCATGGAAAAGACTAAGAAGATTTATCGGTGGTTGGCCTAAGTTTAGGTTTTATTGATCTGGATAGAGTGTTGGTGCGTATACACCACATGTTAACATCGCTATCTGCGTTGAAATATTCATACATATCTTCATTGTCGCGGATTGCTATTTGACAAGCCTCATAGTCTGGCAAAATCAAATATGTTTCTATGTCAATCCCACGCAGTGAATATTCTATGTATAACGCTGTAAAAAATTCCATTGCACTCACTTTCTGTTTTGTTATCTTGTCGCAGTGGGCGGTTTTTACCCAGTTTTTGTTGGTAATCCCCTAGCTTATCCCGACACCTAGCAGCCGCCCACACGATTACTTATTTTTCTTTTGCGGTAAGTCCCACGTTGTTATGTCGCTCATGACTTGGCCCTCTGTTGTGTCAAGGTAGAAAGCAATGTTTTTGATCGTGATATTATCTTTCAACATACGGTTTACCATCTTTGCCCGCACTGGTGCGCGTCTGGGCCAACGGTAGAGCGATTTGTCATTGATTTTCTTTGGTGGCTTTGGTTCGCGCATCGGCTTTGGCTTTTCCTCTTTTTCTTGAATTGTTAGCTTGCCCGATTTCCACCCCTCTTGTTCGCGCTTCATTTGCATGAATGTGCCAAGTTCTTTTTCTGTCGGTGGACGTTTTAATACCCGCGTCAAAGTATCAAAATAATTTACCATTATTCCCTCTTATACTGGTGCGCCAGTTACGTCTGAGCGTTCTTTTTTCATTGTTTCAACCACATGTTCTGCGCGTGTTTGTATTGCGTCAACATGGACTAGCGCGGCTGTTGGGTTGGCTCTTGCTGCTTTGCACATTTTAATTATGTGTTCTAAGTGCTTTGCTATTTGATTATCGGTCATTTCTTTTTCTCTGCCCTTGCTTCTTAACTTTCCAGTTTATGCCTGATCTGATTACCTGATTGTTTAATGCTGAAAGTCCCATGCCCATTATTTTTGCGGCCTCTGATTGTGTGTATCCAGATTGATTGAGACTTTCCAATGCTTCTATTTTTTCGCGTTGATGTCTTCGTAACATTTGATGCCACGTTTCCATTACCACCATCCCCATATTGTTCCTAAAGTCCATGTTGCTACTGCGGCTGCAAATAGCACTGCTATAATTGTATCTTCCCAAGTCCACTTGCCGTAATTCATTCTTCCTCTCCCCACATTTGCTTTTCTAGTTTATCAATGTTTGCTTTTGTCTTGGCGATCATCTTGTCCAGGTTATCAACACCCTCGCTATCTTTTGCATAGAACGCTTTTGCGCGTTGCTGCTTTAGGTTTGCCAAAGTCTTTTCGTAGGCTGTGTGCATTTTATCAAGCATCGTGTTGCTCCAATACGCATTCTGCAATGTAATCTTGTAGGTTTTTGTAAATACGCTTACGCGCTGTGGGCATGAGTTGGCGTGTGCGTTTTGAGTGCCATAAGTCGCTTTCGTCAAAATCTACTTCTGCCCATGCGGGTTCGTCTGAGCCGTGGAAGTTAGAACCGCCTGTCGCGTAATCGTAATGCACGGTGATTTCTACATCTATCCCATGCAATTCCATGCTAACGTTTGTGCCGTAGTTTCTCATCTGTTTGCCTTTCTTACTGTATATGTAAACAATAGCGTTACTTTTTGTCAGTGTAAAGCATAAAAAGTATTTATTTGCGTTTTTATTTACAGGTGATAATCTGCCGCCATGTATAAGGTAGAGATAGAAGTATCGGGACAGCCACAGGGCAAGGGCAGAGCGCGTTTTACGCGCACTGGACACGCTTATACGCCACCAAGGACTGTTGAGTATGAACAGCGTATTAGAGCGGCTGCGTGGGCCGAAATGCAGCGTCACAACTTAGACCCTACCGACAGGCCAGTAGCGGTTGATGTCATAGCGTTTATGAATATCCCAAAGTCTTGGACTAAGAAGAAAAAGCTAGAGGCTGAATATGGTGCGATAAGTGCTGTTGGTAAGCCTGACCTAGATAACATCGCAAAGGCTGCACTAGACGGTATTTCAGGCGATACAGGGGTGATCTTTGACGATACCCAGGTTGTTAGCCTCAAGTGTAAAAAGACGTTCTGTCACCCTGATCGTGGGCCTGTGCTTTATATTGCAGTATCTTGGACGGATGAAAACTAGCGCGGGTTGTTCTCTGCATGTGTATACCACCGCCGCACAAACTTAATGATTTCCCACCGCGAGTTTAGAAACACTTTCTGTTTGCTGCCAGGATACCACGCCTCTGCGCTTTCTGGTTGAGGCTTTCCCCAGATAAACATGATCGTAAAGCAGCCTAATTTGTGCAGCCGTTCAAAGGCTATCATCTGACCCTTGGGGATTGGCACATCTGGTTTCTTTGTTTCTACCACTAGGAAGTGACCGCGCCGTTCCTTGAACATATCAATGTCCATTGGCTTGTCTTTTTTGTTTTCCCAACATTCATCCACAAACGACCAATCAAACACGCCATCGAAACCGTATGGCTTAGAGGTTCTGAATATGTCTGGGTTATAGATTGTGTTGGGCATATATTCGTCATTCATCTTGCACCTCACTGTATGACCAATCTGGGCCGTATTTATCACGCCATTCTAGCGGCGATTTGTGGATAGCCAATTTGCTATTGTCCCATAAACCTTGGTGATGACCTTCGCAAAGCGGGATCGCAGTGCTGTCAGATCGTTTTCTAGTTCCGTGGCGATCATGTATAGGGTGATGGGCTGTTGTTGGTGATCGTTGGATTTCGCCAAACTTGCGACAAACGCAGCAAGGCTTTTCCCGAACTTCGTTAAGGTATTTTTCATTCTTCTTTGCCTTTGGTTGTTTGAGGCCAAGAGGTGGTTTGTTTGCCAAGTTAGACATCTAGCGGATCATACCCCAAGGTTTCAGCAAGTTTAGCCATAGCCATTTCAAAGTAGCTGTTAAATTCGTCTTGCTCCATATCATCAAAGCTAATGCTGTCTATGACGCGCATGTGGCAACCCGCTAAGTTATTCCAACGCATCTTAATATACCCACACGCCCACTTTAGATCGTTGTGTAGGTGATCGTCCGTGGGCCACTTTCCAGTAGCCTCACGCACTTTGCGTAGCGTTGCCCAATACAAGTTATGTTGTGGGTTGGAACGCTTCTTTGTTTTCTGCATGTTGAAAACGGTGCCTTGTGAGCAATCTTCTAGCTGTATTGCGTCATATTCCGTTAGTGGAACCAAAGCACCCTCAACTTTCATTACTTGTATCTTACCACTGGCCATTTTTCCATTCACTCATTACTCTATGAACCTCTTTCTTAATCTCGTTGCGAAAGCCACCGTATATTCTTAGAGTTTGTGCTTTATTGTAGTTAAGGAACATAAACATGCCGCGCATAAACCACTCATTATTCATAGATCGTCCATCTTGAATTGGGAAACCTTCTGAAAATTGCCGCATCATTTCAGTCATTAAAGGTGTAAAATCTTTTACACTGTAACTACCAAGAGCCTGGTATTGTTCTGCTGCAACGTTGAAATTTGCGCCTAATGCTGTTGCCATACAAAATGCAGCCCGAAACGGTGCTGATCTAACGGCTTTTGTTTTTGGCTTGATTTCTTCGTGAATGAATTTGCTTGCTTCCATAAGGTGACTGTCTGCCACTTGCAAGATGTCTGATGCTACTGGTTTTGCAGTTCCCGTGCATCTTAACATATATTGTATGGGTTGCACTACTGGTGAGGGTAGCCGCAAAATATCTGCATTCGTTCTTAGCTTTCCTTGGTCTAAAATCTTGAATATTTCGTCAGCATGATCTGCGACAGCAAAAATCATTTGTTGGTCTACTTCGCTATCTACAATAGCCTCTAACCTATGCTGCCCATCCACTATGTTTCCGTCTTTTCTAAATATTAGAGAACATGGTGTTTTTACCCATCTTCCAAGTTGCATCTGCAACGACATATGTTTCATATGCATATTAGAAACACGTCTATTGCCTTCGTTTTTACGCAAAAAATCTCTGGCGAACATTGGCGTAATGGTCATTTCGTAATAAGCAAATTCATCTGTTTTACCTATTAGCTTTGCTTCTCTTGGTGGAAAGTTTTTCATTGTTTTACCTTACTTTTGCTTTGTTTAGTGGGGGATTTACAGAACCCTTCCCCCATAGGGCGTGGTGATCAGATAACGCCGCGCGGTTTTACTGCAGCTAACCCATGCCGCTAAATATACGTTATCTGACTTCTGTTCTTAGAACGGTATTTCATCGTCCATTTCGTTTGTCATTTTTGCACCTTCAGCCATGCGGTCATGTTCTGTATGCTTCACATCGCTTTTGGGTGGGCCTGCAAACTCTACCTGGTTTGCGCTGATGTTATAGTAAGTGGTTTTTTTGCCGTTATACTCTTTTTCATCTATACTTAGCTGACCGTTAACAACTACTTTGCGTCCTTTTTTGATGTGGTCGGCAAGTTTGGTGTTGTAGTAATTGCAGCTAAACCAGTCTGTCCCTGCATCTCGGCTATAGCCTTTGTTAACCGCGACAGAAAAGGTGATAAACTCCCCTCTCTGGTTCTGACGAATTTCACTGTCTCTACCGACAGTCCCGACAATCGTGATAACTTTCATGTCATTAACTCCACTTTTCTTTTTTCGTGTGCTTCTAAAACTTGTTCATATTGTGCCTCTGTTAGATCAGGGCTGTTGATGATTTTGGTGTATTTACTCTCCGCTTTGTCAAACTGTTCTTGGGTGCAGTTTTCATAGAAGGTCAGCATAGCGTCTACGCGGTCATCTAAGTTAAGCGTCATTGATGGCGTGGCTTCTTTTGGCTTTGCAGCTTTAAAATCGTCTGCTTCTTCTTCTGAGTAAACATCGCCGTGCAAACCTACCAGTTTAAGTATTACCCGATCCTTGGCGCGTTTCTCTGCCATAGCAAAGGGATAACTGTTTTTATTGTTGTATGGTGCGGCTTCGCCAATAGACCACTCTGTGGCCTCTGCCATGTGGCCTGTTACACATATAACCGCCTCTTTAGCGGCTACGTCACATGCTATAATCTGCGGTTGGTCAAATACAATGTTGTGATGCGCTGCTATCTTTTCCAAAGCCTTATGCAATACAACTGGCGTTCCGTGGCAATCCCAAACCGCTTGGCGTTGGGTTAAGTTCACCTTTTGCAGTATTTCTAATAAACGTGGGGGTAGTGATTTAGCCATTATTTCATCGCCTCTTTTAGTGCATCGTGTTCTTTGTTTGCTTGTGAAATGCCTTCGTCAATAGCGTTCATTGCAAGCACAACGTCTGATGATAACATGCTGTTTTGCGCTGCTACCAAGCAAAGCTGTCTATATATTGCGGCCTTAATAGCCAACGGTGTTGGGTGTTCATGTGTCATTGTTTACCTCATTTATTGCTATTTACTGTTTACATAATTATTTTTAACCTGTAAAGCATAAATATACAAATTGTTAATGAGGATGATAATGGAAAAGAAAACAATGTTACGCGCA
>Ga0102960_1000675_pt1 | contig 12828 bp, 11 predicted proteins | sample SalPon2_B_H2O_MG_2_FD_84521 | JGI IMG/M metagenome (GOLD analysis project Ga0102960, IMG submission 84521) | Salt pond water microbial communities from South San Francisco under conditions of wetland restoration - Salt Pond MetaG SF2_B_H2O_MG | ecosystem: Environmental > Aquatic > Non-marine...
GCTTGTTTTGTTTGAGAGAAGCTTTGATCATTATCTGTTAATTTAGGTTTTTCCTCCCACAAGGTAAAAAGATTTTCCATATCCGTGAGGGATTGTCGAATTTCACGATAGACCGTGCCAAAAAAATTTAAGGGTTGATAGAGTTGGAGCATATAGGCATTAATTACCACAAACCCCCCAATCGACAAATATCCTGCTCGAATATCATACGCAGACATCACCAACATAATTGTAATACCAGCCATGATCACAACGGTCTGAGCAATATTTAAATAGCTCAAGGAATATTGATTATTAACAGACTCTTTTTCGTATTCCTTTAAAGATTCATTAAGTCTCTCATACTCATGTTTTTCATTATTAAAATATTTCACCGTTTCAAAATTTAAAAGGCTATCAATCAGTTTGGTGCTCACTGCATTATCCGCTGCGTTCATGCGTCGGCGAAATTGGAGACCCCACTGCGTTACAGTAAACGTCACCACAATATAAAGACTAATGGTAATTAAGGTTATAAGGGCATACTTCCACCCATAAACAAATGCCAATATTCCCGCCACTAAAAAAATCTCAATAATGGTGGGGATGACATTAAATAAGACATAGGTGAGAAGAAAGTTAACCCCCTTGGTTCCGCGATCGATAAATTTACTCAGCGCTCCCGTTTGTCGTCCAAGGTGAAACTGCAAGGATAGTGAGTGTAAATGCTTAAACGTATTCAGGGTTAATTGGGTAATCGCGTTTTGAGCTACTTTTGAGAAAATAGCATTTCTTAATTCACCAAAACCTAAAGCTGCTATTCGCGCTATACCGTAGGAAATAATCAGCGCCAGGGGGATGAGCATATAAACATTTATGCCCTCTGAGAGTTCTGTTAGAGAGTCGACGGCGTATCCCAAAATAGGCGGAGTTCCAATGTTGGCTGCTTTGGCTAGAAGAAGACAAATCACAGCAATAACAACCCTTGCTTTCATGCTTTTTTTGTTTTTTGGCCATAAAAATGGAACTAAAAGGTTAATTGTTTGTTGGAGTGTTGATTGGCTCATTACTTATTATATAGGGATTATTATGATTATATCTATAAAGCTTATTTTATTCTAATATTTAGTAGTAAAAAAAGGTCAAATTATTTTACAAATTAAATGGTATGATAATTAAATGAATGAAGGAGAGGTAATAAAAGATCTAAAAAATAATTTTTATTTAAGAATAGATAAGAATGATGAAGTTCGTTTCTTAGATTCATCGACTTTAAATCATGCCATTTGTTTAGAAGTGGCAGATGCTACATATAACCATTATTCAATTTCATATGAAGATTTATGCCACAAGATACCCAGAAAAATTGGTGCTCGGTCTACAATTCTTAATTCATTAAATTTTGCTGTTTCTAAAGGTTTCTTTATCAAAAAAAGTTTAGAGCATGATAAAAGAATTAAAACTTACACTTTATCTGAAAACTTTAGAGAAACTATTTTGCAATGGATTAAAGAGTTACAATCAGTAACTAGTAATATTAAATAAATTTTTTAAAAAGAAGACCAGCTCCAATCAATCCTGCATCTTTCTTTAATTTAGAAATATGAAATTTCATTTTCTTTGCATCATGAGCAATGATAAAATTTTTGGAGTCATTAATTAGTTTTTTTGTAAACTCTTTATTATTTAAAATAACACCTCCGCCTAAAACCACAAAACCTGGATCAATTGTATTGATTAAATTTCCAATCATTGATGCAAGTGATTTTGAAATTATTTTAAAATATAAATTTTTATGTTTTTTGGTTTTGATATTTTTCAACATTTTTGATATTGCTTTTCCTGAATAAAAATCCTCAGGAATTTGTGAAAATGATTTTTTCTTTTTAAAATCATTTAATTCTATTACTGAAGATCCAAAATGTATCGCATACCCTCTATAACCATTGAAAATTTGATTTTTAAAGATATGGGCATAGCTAATACCGGTTCCAATATTTATGTAAATAAAATTTTCTTTACCGACACCATGTCCCAATAATTTTTCTGCACGCAAATGATTCCTTACATCTGAATCAACTAAAACTTTTGTATTTTTATCGAAATAATTCTTAAAATTTAGGTTATGCCATTTAAAATTGTAAGACCCTTTAATTATTCCTTGATTATCTATTAGCTCAGGTACCCCTATACCAATATGCTTGATTTTATTTCTGATTGCTAAGTCTTTAGCATTATTAACAATTTTGTTTAAATTTTCTTTATCGTTTTTGTAAGATTTTGATAAGAATTCAATTTTTTGTGATATTTCACCCGTTTTAAAGTCAATTATACCCATAGATGTCTTTGTTCCACCTATATCAATACCGATCGATTTCATTGAGTCTGTGATGCTTTTTGATCAACATATATCTTAAATTTTTTACAATCATATATGATTGAAGCTGGCCAATCGTTTCTAAATTTTGGCTTTTCAAAAATTTTTTGATATGCAAGATTTTTTTCTTTTCCTGCTAAAACTAAGATAGCTAATTTTGAGTGTTGAGAAATAGTATTTAATCCTACCGTAAGTCCGAATTTAGGAACTTCAGATATTTTTTTAAAAAGAGGAAATGTTTTCATATTATCTTTTCGGGTATTTATTGATAGTTTAGTAATATGGGTTTTAGAATTACGTTTTGCATATAAATTATTGAATGCAACATGCCCATCAGAACTCCCAGAAGCTAATAGAAAAATATCTATTCCTCCTAACTTAGATATTTGATTATCAAAGTCTGAGGGTTTTTTTACATTAGGAAATAAAATTCTCTCATCATTAAGTTTATCGGAAGATTTCTTTTTATAGTTTAGGAGTTTTTTTATAACTTGCCTGCTAAAACGAGTACAACTAAAGTGCGATTGTGGATTAACAACTTTAAAATGATTATTTTTTTTAATAACATATTCATCCATCATGACTATGATTAAATTCTTTAAGCTAATATTTTTTAAATATGAAAATCTTCCTAAATAATAATAAGTTTTTGTTAATGATCTGCCTCCGGGACAGCCTAAAACAAATTTTTTATTTTTTTGTAATTGAATTATTATTTCATTTGCTAGTGTTTTAGCTAATTTAGCATTATCATCAAATATCCTAAGGTAGTTTTTATTTTTCAACGCCTGTTACCATTCCAGATATAAATCTTCTTTGCAAGAAAATGTAAACTATCAAAACTGGGAGCGCTACCCATATTGCTGCAGCTGCGGTAATAGCCGGATCTCCATATCTTTTATTTCCTGCAAAATAGCTTAACGCTAGTGGAGCAGTTCTCATTTCAGGTTCTTGAATCATGATCAATGCCAATAAAAATTCATTCCAAGTCCACATAAACAATAGAACTGTTAATGTTAAAATTGCTGGTTTAATTTGTGGTAATAATATTTTTATTAAAATTGTTAATTTACTTGCTCCTTCAAGCATAGCGGCTTCTGATAAACTAACTGGAATAGAGCGGAAACTAGAGCGCAGCCAAAATATACTAAATGGAATGGATAGTCCTATTTGTGGCAAAATTAAAGACCAATAGGTACTGTCGAGGCCAAATTTTCTCATCGAATAGTAAAGTGGAATTATTAAAGATTCATAAGGTAACACTAAGCCAATTAATAATAAGGCAAAAAGAGGGGAGGCTCCTTTGATGCTTAATTTTTCAAATGCATATGCAGCGGGTATGCTGCAAAGAATTGTAATAGAAACAACACCTAGCACTACAATTAAAGAAGACCACAAAGCCAAGCTAAAACCCCCATCCGTCCAGGCTTTTAAAAAATTATCAAAATAAACCCCTGTAGGTATTGTAAATCCTGAAATTCTAGCTCCTGGTTCACTTAATGCTAAGAACAAGATTGAAAAAAAAGGATATAAAACAATAATACTTCCAAAGATAAATAAACCATGAGCAATTAACTTTTCTTGATCTACTTTTTTCATCTTTTTTCCCTCAGAATTATAATTATTAGAGAAATTAAAGTAAAAATTAATAAAGTAAGCATTACACCAAGAGAAGAGGCTGAACCGACTTGATTCATTTGAAATGCTTTTTTATATATAAACATTGATGGTATCATAGTCGATGTACCTGGGCCTCCACCGGTAGTAATATAAATTAAATCAAAATTTCTTAGAGCTAAAGTAACAGTAAAAACAAGTGCGACTACTATTTCACCTTTTAGGCCTGGTAGGGTTACATTAAAAAATTCTGCAAAAGCTCCGGCACCATCTACTTTTGCAGCATCGTATAACTCCTTGGGTATTTTTTGTACCCCTGCAATAAATAGTATCATAGTGAATCCAAACATAACCCAAGTTCCAATTAGTCCTACAGCTATAAGGGCAAAATCAAAAGATCCTAACCATGCTCTAGAGATATCGTTTAATCCAAAAAAATCTAAGCCTGAATTTAAAGGACCCTTAGGAGCATAAATCCATCGCCATGCAATCCCCACTACAATCATTGATAAAATCTGAGGAAGAAAAAGAATAGCTCGATATATAGCCATTCCTTTTACTTTAATTCTGACCATCATTCCAGCAATCCCAAGACCGATAATTATAGGAAAAAATGAATAAAAAATTATTAATATAAATGAGTGCTTAATAGATGATGTAATTTTTTTATCTGAAAGATTGTTTTTATAGTTTTCTAATCCTACCCAAGTTTTTTCTCCGATGCCACTCCATTGCGTAAAAGAGGTGTAAACAGTATCGCTCAAAGGATACAATATGAAGAGGATATAAAAAATAAAAGCTGGTAAGAGGTATAAATAATTTGAATTGTGTCGTGATTTACGAGGCCTAAGAGGGTTCATCAACACTCTCTAGGCCTCGCATAATTTAAATTAATTTTTACTTTCTGCGGCCATAGCGTCTATGAAATCTTGTGCTGACGCTGCTCCCCCTAAAAGTTTTTGAAGCTCTTGGGTTACAGTGTCATACATTCCAGGAGTTGCCCAGTCTGTATAGAAAGTCTTAGCATTAGATCCCACTAAAGCATTAGAAGCAGCAATTACCTCAGCTTGTAAATTTGATGTTGGATCAATTGTTGGGGATTGAGCAGGCACTCTTCCCACTTCCATCAAATCATCAACAAATTCAGTGCTCATTAAGTGGGCAATAAATTTAGCCGCCAAGTCTGGATTGGATGATTTAGAACTAATGTGCCAAGGAAGCGCAAAAGATCCCCCTCCGGCAACTCCACTAGAACTTCTAGGCATCGCAAATGCTCCTACATTATCACCCATGCCTTCATTAAGTTGAGCTGTCGCCCAAGTTCCTGTTAGGTTAAAAACACCCTCACCGTCTGCAAACATTGCATTTGCATCATCATAACCAATACCTAATGAGTCACTTCCAAAATAACCTGCCTTGACCATTTCTTCCAATTTGCTAGCTGCTTTTATTCTTGAGGGAGTGTCATATCGATTACCACTTGCATTAAAAATCCAACTTCTGGTTTGTTCTGGATCAACAAATGCTCCTTCAATAAGCCCCCAAACGTGAATGATAGGCCATCCATCTGCGCCACCAAGCATGATTGGAAGTTCTCCTGCATTTTTAGCAGTAGCTAAAGCATTTTCAAATTCCGCAAAATTAGTTGGCACTGATAAACCAAGGGCTGATAATTTTGATTTATTATAGTAAACAATAACATCTTCTGCTACTGGACTAATTCCATAAAGGGTGCCCGATCCCCAAGTGGATCCATCTTTGCTCCAAGAAAATTCTGCTAAAGCCCCATCCGCAAAAGATTTTTTCCAACCATATTGATCAGCATATTTATCTAAAGGAATAACTAATCCATTTTGGATTAATGTTCCATCTACAGTAAATCCTTGATTACCATGTGCTAAATCAGGTGGATTGTTATCAGATAATTTTAATTTTATAGTAGCCATGAAGTCATCCCATCCTAAATAACTTGCTTCTACGGTGACACCTGGATTAGCCTGCTCAAACTGTTCTGCTGCCCTAGTAAGAGTTGCTTCATCTCCAGCCTCTGCCAATATTCTCAATGTCTCAGCATTTAAACCTGTAGTAATGAAGAGAGATGAGAGAATAATAAATAGTTTTCTCATATAGAGTTCCTCCTTATTTAATTAACTTATTCCTAGTGTTTTAGTTAATTGTAAAAAAAGAAAAAAATCAAATTTTTAATACTCCTTAAAATTAATATTAAAAATTAATAGTATTATTAAATGTCTAAATATCTTGAAAATCTCTTTAATTATCCATTAAATAGAATTATTAGGAGGAAACGATGTCTGAAAAAATTGTTTTAATAGGAGCCGGTAGTGCAAATTTTGGACTTGAGGCTGTATCTGATATTTTTAAATCTAAAGCTCTAGAAGGAAGTGAAATTGTTTTACATGATACAGATATCCCTGCTTTAAATGAAACATTTGAAGTTGCCGAGAAATATAAATCAGAATGGGGAGTAAAATTTACTCTCTCAGCAAGCGGTGATAGAAAAGAAGCATTAAAAGGAGCAACTTTTGTTGTGATTTCAATTGAGGTTTCTCCCAGATTTGGTCTTTGGGACGAAGATTGGAAGTTTCCTCAACAGTATGGCATTAAACAAATTTATGCAGAGAATGGTGGTCCTGGTGGTTTATTCCACTCTCTTCGAATTATCCCTCCAATATTAGATATATGTGAGGATATTCATCAGATATGTCCTAATGCCTTTGTATTCAACTTTAGCAATCCGATGCAAAGAATATGTCATGCAGTTAATTTTAAATATCCTGAAATGAAATTCATTGGACTTTGTCATGCAATAGCTGAAATGGAAAGGGACCTACCTGAGTTATTAAAGACAGAATTTGACAATATCGAATATCGAGCAGGAGGTCTAAATCATATAAGTATCTTAACTGAAGTAAGATATAAAGACACTCAAGAAGACGCCTATCCTCTTATTAGAAAAAAAGCCTTAGATTATTATAGTAACTATGTGATTGATTTTGAAAAAATGAACGAGCAATCAACAACTCCGGGAGCAGAAAGAGGTATTTTTTTAAAACTTTTTGAAACCTATAATTACTTACCAATTACTACTGATAGTCATTTGGGAGAATACTTACCTTGGGCGCATAGTATTGCTGATCATCATGCTATTCTTCATTTTTATAAAAGTTATAAGCAAAATTGTATGACGGTTTACAGATCAAAAGAAATGCACAGTTTCTATTTCGATAAAGAGAGAAAATCTAAAGAGAGATTAGTTGAATTAATGGATGCAATTGTTGAAGACAAACAAATGGAAGAGGCGGCTGTAAATATTCTTAACAAAAATTTTATTAAACAAATTCCAAATGATATAGTTGTAGAAGTTCCTGCAATAGTTGGAAAAAAAGGTATTAACGGTATAGCTTTAGCCAATTATCCTGATAATTTTTCTTCAATTCTTGTTAATCAAGTAGGTACTATTCGCCTTACAACAGAGGCTGTTTTAGAAAAGTCTAAATCGATTGCTTTTCAAGCTTTATTAGCGGACCCGGTTGTTGATGATTTCAATTCCGCAAAGAAACTTTTAGATACAATGCTTTTATTTCAAAAAGAACATTTAGGATATTTAAAATAACTTGATTAATTTAGGGATTATTGGATGCGGCTCTGTCATGCAGGGCCCATATATGGAGTTAGTAAATAAATTAATTTTTAAAAAACTTGTTAATCTAAAATCTCTCTCAGATACAAATAAAAACCTTTTCTCAATCTTGAGCAAAAAATTTGAATTTGAAAATTTTTATGTTGATTATAAAAAAATTCTCAATGACCCTTCAATTGATCTTGTGTTGGTCCTTACATCAATGAATGAGCATTCAAAAATTGCCAAGCAAGCGCTTTTAAGTGAGAAGCATGTTTTAGTTGAAAAACCAATGGCAACTAATTTAAAAGACCTCGATGATCTAATTAAAATTGCAAAATCATCAAAAAAAATACTTCTTCCCGCTCCTTTTGTAATATTAAGTCCTACTTATCAAGCTATTGATAAAGAAATTAAATCTCAATCAATTGGAAATATATCCTTGGCTAGAGCAAGATATGGTTGGGCAGGTCCAAGTTGGGGGGAGTGGTATTATAAGACAGGAGGTGGCCCCTTATTTGATCTTGGGGTTTATAATATAGCAACATTAACAGGATTATTAGGACCAGTAAAAAATGTATTCGCTAAATCTTCTTTGTCCAAACCCTTTAGGACAATCAATCAGAAAAAAATTAAAGCAAAAACTCATGACAATTTTCAAATCATGTTAGAGTTTAAATCGGGTTGCATGGGCGTAGTGACAACAGGTTTTACAATGCAACAATATAACTCTCCTGCGATAGAACTGTATGGATCTGATGGTACAATTCAAATGCTAGGAGATGATTGGGAACCAAAAGGATATGAAATATGGCGTAATTCAAGATCATCTTGGGAATTTTATAAAACGCCATATGCTAACTGGCCATGGGCTTCAGGGTTTACTCATATTGTTGAATGTATTTTAAATAAAAAAAAACCATTAATACAACTTGATCACGCTTATCATATAAACGAAATAATGATTAAAATTTATGAGTCAGCGAAAAAAAACTCACTTATTCAAATTAATAGTAATTTTAAACCACTTTTGTTTCCCAAAAAAATAAAAATGGTAAAAAGTCATCTTGACCATGACAGAAGTCATGATGTCATATAAACCGTCGCCAAAACCTGATTTTTTAAAAAGTACAATAATCCAGTATTCCAAAATTAAAGTTCACAGATGGGGAGATAAAATCTCAGGGTTTGTTAAAGATTGGATTTATGTTTCAAATAAAAGCTTACATCAAATAATATTTGGTCTAAAGGCTAACTCTAACTTTAGACACTCTGATGAGTTTAGGACTATTTTTGGTGCAGATGAGTTAATGTATGTATTAGAGGGTGTAATGATAATTGTAAATCCAAAATCGGGTGAAATGCATCGAGTTGAAAAAGGGCAATTTGTATTTTTTAGAAAAGACACATGGCATCATGCGTTTAACTATTCCAATAAGGAAATGCAAGTTTTAGAATTTTTCTCACCTCCTCCTTTATTAGGTACTTCTGGGTCATATGCTAAAAAAAAGCCATTCTTAAAAAAATCTAAATATTATCAAAAATCAATTTTTAATCCTCTTAGTGATATTCAAAAAAAAAATTCCTTTAAAATTATAAATTCAAATGAAATTCGTTGGGGGTTAATAGGCGATAGGCAAGAACAATTAATAGGCACTATTGTTAATACTAAAAACTTAAAAGTTTATATTATCAAAATACTTGGAACAAAAAGTTCATGCAGCATTAGTTTTATAAACCACTCAATATTTTTTTCTTTAAATAATAATTTGAGAGTAAGCATTAATGATTCAAAAAATAAATTTGCTATTAAATACAAGGATAGTGTTTACTTAAAGGGAATGGATCGGGTGCGTTTTTTTAATGAATCTAAAATTGAAGCTACTATAATTATCTGCGTAGGCATAAGTAATGACTAACGTAAAACTAACAGGCGTCCACAAATCATATGATAAAACTGAGGTTATTCATGGGGTTGATCTGTCTGTCAAATCTGGTGAGTTTATAGTCTTTGTTGGTCCCTCAGGATGCGGAAAATCTACATTGTTAAGAATGATTGCTGGTCTAGAGGAAATAAGTTCTGGAATAATTGAAATAGATGATCAAATAGTTAACGATATCGTACCCGCAGAGCGTGGAGTAGCGATGGTCTTTCAGTCATACGCTCTATATCCGCATATGACAGTATATGAAAATATGTCTTTTGGGTTAAAAATGGCAAAAGTTCCTAAAAATAAAATTAAAGAAAGGGTTCAAGAAGCAGCAGATATCTTACAAATAAACTCATACTTAGACAGACTGCCCAAACAACTTTCGGGTGGTCAAAGGCAACGTGTTGCTATTGGTCGTGCAATAGTTCGTGATCCAAAAGTTTTTTTATTTGATGAGCCTTTATCTAATTTAGATGCCTCACTAAGAGTTCAAACAAGAATTGAGATTGCAAAACTACATAAACAATTATCCGCAACAATGATTTATGTTACACATGATCAAATAGAAGCGATGACTCTGGCTGATAAAATAGTTGTTTTAAATAATGGAATAATTGAGCAAGTAGGTTCACCGATTGAATTATATAATTCTCCGAAAAATAAATTTGTAGCTGAGTTTATTGGAAGCCCTAAAATGAATATTATTGAATTAGAGGGAAATGACAAAGTATCTATTAATAACCTTCAAATTCCAACTCACACTTCAAAGATAGGCGTTCGCCCTGAACATATTTCTTTGGCAGATAATTCTAGTTCAATGTTATCAGGTACAATAAGGCATATTGAAAATTTAGGGGAACATTTACTTTGTTATATTAATACAGTCTCAACTCAAGAAATTACAGCAAAGATAGATGTAAAATCAAAAGTAGATCTTAACCAAAGTGTTTATCTAAATTGGAACCCAGAATTTTCTCACTACTTCAATTCAAACGATCAAACAATTAAATAAATATTAAAAAAACCCAATTAGGTGTTTGTTATCTGATTATTGGCCTCAATATTTGTGGATAAGTAATCCATAAAATATGGTCAAAAAAGGTAACGAATATTTCAAGATAGTTGTAATTGCTGGTTTTTATTAAAGAGTTTGACTGGGATTAGTTGGATAAAATTATGGATATCCTTGGGGAATTCCTTATTAAAAAGTGAACCTTATCCCAAATTAATGTTTTTATCTTAAATATAAACTATACGCCTTTTCGCTGTTTTTCTTTTCCACCTTGAAAATCATCTAACGCTTGCTTGTTCTCCTTCGTGATTGGGTTGTGCAACGTCGGGCTTTCCCAAAAAGCACTACCCTCCAACCATTCATATCCATGTGTTTTAATAACAATCACATAGGTTTTATCCGAGCTCTTGGCACGATGGTATGCGGCCTCTAATTCGGAAGTCGAGCTAACCGTCTCTGCATTCGCGCCCATACTTTTGGCATGACTTTCAAAATCAACAAACTGTAAATTCGTGGCACGAGCCGCTCGCAGATTACAAATGTACTCTTTGCCACCTTTCGCCAATTGCAAACGATTGATGACCATGTGTCCTCCGTTATCACAAAGAACAATTATTAATTTTTGATCATAGAGAACCGAGCTATAAATATCACTATTGCTCAGCAAGTAAGAACCATCGCCTAAGAAAACAACAACGTCTTGATCGGGTTTAGCCATTTTAATTCCCAGCGCTCCACTAATCTCATAGCCCATACAAGAAAATCCCCACTCCGTCTCAAACGTGTTTCTTTGTTTGGGTTTCCAAACTTGCACCACTTCTCCAACGAGCCCGCCTGCTGCTGTAACAACAATATCACTCGGATCAGCGTTTCGGTAAACCGCTCCAACCGCATGGGCATAAGAAGGCTCTTCTTGATTGGTTGGACCGCTTTGTTTTTGGACATGGGTTTCCCACTCCGTACGCTCTTGGACGGCGCGCTCAAACCATGGATCGGGCGCTCTCCAATCTCCAAGCGCTTGGGATAATTGTTGTAGACCTATTTTGGCATCAGCCACTATGGGGGTTGCTAAATGTTTGGTGGTATCAAAACGAGCCGCATTCAACGAGACTAATTGGAAGCGATCGCTCTCAAAGTTAGCCCACGAACCAGTAGTAAAATCAGCTAATTTAGTGCCGATAGCTAAAGCTAAATCTGTTTCTTTGGATAAATTATTTGCCGACTTCTCTCCCAAGCCTCCAATTCCTCCAATGTAATGAGACTCTTCTTTCGTCATACACCCAATTCCCATTGCCGTTGCGGTCACAGGAATATTATGTTTTTTTGCAAACTGAGATAACTCCTCTTCCGCCTCCGAGTAAAGGACTCCTCCGCCCGATATAATGATGGGCTGCTTGGAAGCTTTAATTTTTTCTGCTGCAGCATTAATTTGTTGAGGGTCGGGGTGAATTCTTCTGATTTCATGAACCCTTTCCTCAAAGAATGCTTCAGGGTAATCAAAGGACTCTCCTTGAACATCTTGTGAAATGGCAATCGTCGCCGGACCACAGTCAGCAGGGTCGAGCATGATCTGTATGGCTTGCGGCAGAGAATTTAAAATCTGCTCAGGGCGAGTAATGCGATCAAAAAATCGAGATACAGGTTTAAAGGCATCATTTTGATTTTCAACCGGCGAGTTAAAATTTTCGACTTGCTGTAAAACAGGATCCGGGAAACGCGAAGCAAAAACATCGCCAGGCAGCAAAAGTAAAGGGAGACGATTGCTAAGCGCCACACCCGCAGCAGTGACCATATTCATCGCGCCTGGACCTGAAGATGAAGTCGCGATAAAAATTTGTTTTCGGCGCATCGCTCGCGCATAACCAATACCTGACAGAGCCATGCTTTGCTCATGATGACCTCGATAGCCAGGCAAGTCCGACTGAAACTCTTCCATTGCCTGTCCTAGACATGCCACATTACCATGTCCATAAATTGCAAAGGCGCCCGGAAATAAAGGAGCTTTTTTTCCATCAATAATTGTTTTTTGGGCAATTAAGAATTTAAAGAGTGCGTGGGCGCAAGATAGTCTAACTGTTTTCATTATTTCTCCTCTAAAAGAACTATATTTTACATAATCTCCTCTAAAATTGAATGAAAAATGCTTTGTAAATAATGCTTTTTTTCCTTAGTTTTATAATTCAATGAAAATCGCAATAGTGGGTGCCATTCATGAATTAGGTTGGGAGTTTCTCCAGTCTCGAGGTCATACCATAATTGATATTTCAGATAC
>Ga0102960_1000677_pt1:5000-12813 | contig 12813 bp, 6 predicted proteins | sample SalPon2_B_H2O_MG_2_FD_84521 | JGI IMG/M metagenome (GOLD analysis project Ga0102960, IMG submission 84521) | Salt pond water microbial communities from South San Francisco under conditions of wetland restoration - Salt Pond MetaG SF2_B_H2O_MG | ecosystem: Environmental > Aquatic >...
GACTTAACCTAACATCTCACGACACGAGCTGACGACAGCCATGCATCACCTGTGATAGTGTTTAAAAGCAAGCTTTTAAAGGGATTTCTTTTCAGAAAACTTTCACTAACATGTCAAACCCAGGTAAGGTTCTTCGCGTATCATCGAATTAAACCACATGTTCCACCGCTTGTGCGGGTCCCCGTCAATTCCTTTGAGTTTCAATCTTGCGATCGTAGTCCCCAGGCGGAGTATTTATCGCGTTAGCTACGGCACTGAAAGGGTCGAATCCCCCAGCACCAAATACTCATCGTTTACGGCGTGGACTACCAGGGTATCTAATCCTGTTCGCTCCCCACGCTTTCGTACCTCAGCGTCAGTTTTGAGCCAGAAGGCTGCCTTCGCATTTGACTTTCCTCATGATATCTACGCATGTCACCGCTCCACCATGAATTCTGCGTTCCTCTCTCAAACTCTATTTTAACAGTTTTGAATGCACTTTCTTAGTTAAGCTAAGATATTTAACATTCAACTTTTTAAAACGCCTACGTACCCTTTACGCCCAGTAAATCCGGACAACGCTAGCACCCCTCGTATTACCGCGGCTGCTGGCACGAAGTTAGCCGGTGCTTTCTTGTATGGTACCGTCATTAACGAATGGTATTAACATTCGAAAGATCTCTTCCCATACGACAGAACTTTACATTCCTAAAAACTTCATCGTTCACGCGGCGTTGCTGCATCAGGCTTTCGCCCATTGTGCAAAATTCCTTACTGCTGCCTCCCGTAGGAGTCTGGACCGTATCTCAATTCCAGTGTGGCTGATCATCCTCTCAGACCAGCTACCGATCTTAGTCTTGGTAGGCAATTACCCCACCAACAAACTAATCGGACGCAAACCTATCTCAAAGTGTAAGCCGAAGCCTACTTTAACAACAATGCTCCAAGGAGCCCGCTGCATTATTTGGTATTAGCACTGGTTTCCCAATGTTGTCCCAATCTCTGAGGCAAGTTATTTACGCGTTACTCACCCGTTCGCCAGTTTACTTATTATCCGAAGATAATGTTCTCCTTGACTTGCATGTATCAAGCACGCCGCCAGCGTTCGTCCTGAGCCAGGATCAAACTCTCAATTGTATATTTTAAGTTTGTTTGGTGCCAAAGCACCAAGTTGTCTAACTGCAGGATTAAAAGACAAAGGTTCTACATAGATAAATTTTCAAATAACTTTCTTTGTGTTTTTTTCGACACAAAAGCCCGGTAAATTATAACGCTTTATATGAATTACCAACTAAAATAATAAAAAAAGATTATTTTATTTTTCTTAGAGTAAAATACCGGCTATCGTTGCGGTCAACCAAGATGCAATTGCTCCTCCAAACATCGCTTTAGTTACCAGCTTTGCAAGGTCTTTTTTTCTATCAGGAGCCATTGCTCCAATTCCGCCTAATTGAATACCTATAGAAGCAAAGTTGGAGAAACCGCATAAAGCATAAGTAGAAATGATAGCACTTCTTTGAGATATTGCTCCTTCTCGAATTAGAACTTGTAAATCTCCATACGCTACCAACTCCGTTAAAACAATTTTCTTTCCCATGAGCATTCCAACAAGTTGTGCTTCATTCCATGGAACTCCCATAGTCCAAGCTAAAGGACGAAAAATTATCCCAAAAATTTCTTCCATAGATGTGCCAGCAAATGATAAAAAATAATTGACCATGGCTACAAAGGAAATAAACGCAATTAGCATTGCAGCAATATTCGCAGCTAACTTCAATCCATCTGTCGCACCATTGCTTAAAGCTTCCATAGCATTAATATTAGTTTGTTCAATATTGATATTGAGGTCACCCATTGTTTTTGACTCTTGAGTTTCAGGATAAATTATTTTTGCAACCACTAACGCAGCAGGAGCTGACATTACAGATGCTGCTAATAAGTGCCCAGCTATACCAGGAATATCAGTCAACCATGAAACATATATTGCTAAGACTCCTCCTGAAACTGTAGCAAAACCACCAGTCATAACTGCCATTAATTCTGAATTTGTCATCTTGCTAACGAAAGGTCTAACCATTAATGGTGATTCAGTTTGGCCAAGAAAAATATTTCCTGCGACACTTAATGTTTCTGATCCGCTTGTTCCTAAGGTTTGTTGCATTTTTTTAGCAATAAATCTTATAACGGTTTGTAAAATTCCAAAATGGTATAGCACAGCTACAAGGCTTGAAAAAAATATAATTGTTGGAAGTGTTGAGAAAGCAAAGTTGATTAAACCAGGATGAAATCCAACTCCGTCAATATAAGATTTAAACAAAAAATCTGATCCCGATGAAGAGAAACTTATTAATATATTTATTGATGTATCTAAGAAAGAAAAAATAGGTGCACCAAAAGGAGTTTTTAAAATAAATAATGCAAAACCAAGTTGAAAAATTAAACCATATACTACAGTCTTATAATTTATTGCATTTTTATTATCAGATAAAAAGTATGCAATTGCTAATAAAGTAAATAAACCAAAAACACCTAGTAAACTACCCATAGTTCTTATTTATTAGAAGCACCTTCTAGTTCAGATGTTTTTTGATTTTTTTCTTTAATTTTAGAGTGATCTTTCAACATTTCTATAATTTTTTGATCCAGTAAGTCGTCTGCTAACTTATTCTTGTTAGACTCTTTTTTATAAAATCTTTCAATTTCATCTTTCTGTGTTTCGTTATTATTTAGAGCATCTTTAATAAAATTATTTACCTCATCCGATGAAACGGATAGATCTTGATCTGAAATAATGGCTTTTCTTAGCAGGAACCATTTTAAATTATTTTCAGCAAATATTTGATATTGCTCTTTAATCTTATTGTCATCCATTTCTGGAGAATTTTGATTTTGCTTAACTTCATTAACAATATTATTTAGATAATTATTTAACATAGACAAAGGCAATACAGGATTAACAAGCTTCACAAATTCATCAATTAAAGAAGAATTAAACATTTCATCAGATTTTCTTTGGTATTCATTATCAATACTTTTTTGCACATTTTGCTTCCATTCTGAAACACTTTTGCAATTCGGATCCATCTGTTTTACAAAATCATCATCTAAAGTTGGAGGAACTCTTCTTTGAATTGCATCAATGGTAAATTGATAGTTTTTATTTCCATCGCCCATATCAATTGTAATTTTTACAGAGTCGCCAACATTTTTTGATTTGAAGGATTCAGCTTTTTCTTCAATAAAGGGGTCTTGTCCTATAGCAATATATTTTTTTTCTTTTTTACCAATAATTGGCAATCCAGAGTCATCCAATTCTTGCATATCAACAATTAAAAAATCTCCATCTTTTGAATCATTTTCAATTTGTTCAGCTTTAGCTTGAGAATTCATAATATTTTCAATTGTTTTATTCACTTCTTCATCGTTTGAAATAAATTTAATTCTCTCTACAGTAACCATATTTTTTTTGAACTTTGGCAAGCTTAATGAAGGCTCTATTTCAAATTCAGACTTGAAAGACAGATCTTTTTCATAAGAAAAATCAATATCTTTTAATTGGGCTTGATTGATCGGAGTCAACTTTTCTTCCTGGAGAGCCATTAAGTAATATTTTTCGCAAAAATCTTGTACAAAACCCATTTCAACAGAATGGATATATTGTGACATTAAAATACTTTCTGGGACCTTACCTTTTCTAAATCCTGGCAACTTAATCTCTTTGGCAACTTTCTTTTTTGCAGCATTAAAATCTTCTTTAATTTCACTCCACTTAGCACTTATGGCTAATTCATAAGTAAAATCATTTATTTTTTTGGATTTGACTTTAAGATTCATTGCTTCAACCTATATGTACAGCCTTCAATAGTTTTCATAAATGTCTCTAATTGGTTATGTGTACATATTAAATCTTCAACGGGCTCATATGAATCGGACGGATATGAATCAGAATCATATTCCCTTAAAAAATTTGATTCAAATTTGATAATCATGTCATCAAGAACTTGTTTATGAAGATTTTTTCCTCTTAGAAAATTTAGCTGAAGATTGATTTTCCCGTTTGAAGATAACCGAAAAAGTGGTAAGAGACCGTAATCTGAATCACAACGAAAAGTCATGGTTCCAAAATCTTCTCCATTTCCCCAACTAACTTCATCAGATGTTTTTTCAGAAAAATTTACTAATTCTATACAATTCATTGCGACATCGTTCTCGCAAGATTGATTCAAGTGCTCAATAAACGTTTTTTTTGACCATTTAGACATACTTTATACCTCCAAACAAATAAATGTAGTATGATTTTGACCAAGAATTTACGATTCTTGTTAAGGATTTAAAAACTATATTTTACTTTTTACGAATTAATTCCTTAAAGGCTTACCAGTTTTCAAGAAATGTGCTATCCTATCTTGCGTCTTTTTCTCGCCAGCAAGTGACATAAAAGCTTCTCTTTCAATATCTAAGACATATTGTTCATCAACTTTAGACATTATTCCACCTTTTTTACCACCACTTATAACATAGGCAGTTTTTGATATAACATGTTTATCATGATCTGAAACATCTTTCATAAATTTTGCCTGCACATCAAATGTTGTTCTCAAAGTTTGTCCTGGTAAAGTTAAATCATCTCTATATTTTGGAGGTTTGTAACCAATATCAGTAAGCTCTAATACTTTCTTTTTACCTAATGCCAGTAAATGTTCGGAATTCATGCTTATAGAATCAGAATTCCTTAACCAGCCTTTATTTAAAGCATCAGTTGCACTTTTTGAAACGGTGAGTGGATTAATTAACTTTAGTGCATCGGTTCCTAATTTTATATTGAAATTTTTTGCATTATTATTTTCAATAAGATTTAGAATAACTCTTAAATGTCCTCCTGCACCTGGAATAAGTCCTTGAATAGCCTCAACAAGTCCTGCATACAACTCACCTGCAGCAATCGTATGTGCAGAACAAGCATAAAATTCAAATCCTCCACCTAAAGCTAAGTTAAATGGACATGAAACTACCGGATATTTAGAATGTCTTATTCTTTGTGTTACTGCTTGCATTTCCTCAACCCCAGCATCCATTAATTGTAGATTTCCAGAATCTATTGCAATCTTAAAATCATTCACATTTGCACCAGCACACCAATTTTTACCCTGATGTCCTAAAACAAGACCTTTATATTTTCCTGTTTCTAAAAGATCTAAAGCATCTTTTACAATACTCACCATGGATCTATCAATCGGGTTAAAAGCAGGAACGAATATTGAATGAAATTCAACATTTAAAACACCGTCACCAATATCATGAATGCTAGCACTCCAATCCCTTTTAAGCAAAGTTTTCGAGTCCTTGTACAAATTAAGATTTAAAGTTTTATCGCTTGAATTATGAACTAAAACTTTCTTATTTACAGGGCAAAAGTATGTTAATTCTCCATCAATGATTTCATAGAATGATTTTCTACCCGATTTAAGCATTTCATCTACCCAGGAAGGAACTTTTCTATTTTCTTCTTTCATCTTATTAACTGATTTTTCAACACCAATAGCATCCCATGCATCGAATATTCCTATATCTCTTGCAAAGCCCCACCTCATAGCATTATCTATTTCAATAATACTATCTGCTATTTCAGGAATTAACTCAGCTGTATAAGTAAACATAGGCGCATTAACCTCCCATAAAAACTTAGCTCCGACATCATCAAGATATGTAATAGCAGCTAATCGTTTTTTAAGATCTTTAATCGGTTTACCTACTCTAATTGTATCAAACATTCTTTTCTTTGTTGGAGTATATTTCATAGTATCAAAATCAAGTGATAAAATTTCCTTACCTTCTTTTTTATACCATCCTTCACCAGATTTTTGACCCAATCTTCCATCTTCAACGAGTTTTACTAGCAGTTCTGGAGCTTTAAATTTTTGTCTTTCTTCTTCGCTTTCTGTTGTAACGCGCTCATACATATTATTTTGAACATTAAGTGCCGTATCTAACCCAACAACATCCTGTGTTCGGAAATATGCGCTTTTTGCATTACCAACTAAAGTACCATATAGTGCATCAACATCCTCTACTGTCAAACCATACTCTACTGCCTTATTAAAAGTTAATGTTCCACTCGCGTTTATTAGCCTATTTCCGATAAATCCTGGAGTATCTTTGGCATGAACAATTCCTTTTCCTAAAGTTGTTTCACCAAAATCTGTAACAGTATTATATACATCATCTGAGGTTTTTGGGCCCTTGACTAATTCTAATAATTTTAAATATCTTGGTGGATTGAAAAAGTGAGCAATTAAAAATCTGCTTTGAACTTCCTCTGGTAAAACTTCAACAAGATTAGCAAGCGGTATTCCTGATGTATTTGAAGCCAAGATAGTATCTTCTTTTAAATGAGGAAGAAGGTTTTTATAAACAGTATGCTTAATTTCAATTTTTTCTGCAACTGCTTCAATTATCAAATCGCAATCACCTAATTTATCTAAGTCATTATCATATGTACAAGGAGTGACAAGTGAACTATTTTTACTTGAAAATAATGGAGCAGGTTTTAATTTAGAAAGGCCTTCAACACCCTTTTTAGCAAGCTCTTCATTAATATCAAACAACAACGATGGAATACCTGCGTTTGCTATATGGCCAGCAATTTGAGCTCCCATAACTCCAGCACCAAGAACGGCACATTTTTTTATCTCAATACTCATTTTATCCCCTTTTAATAATTGTTGTTATTCCTTGCCCAGTACCAACACACATTGTAGCTAGTCCAGTAGATTTATCTTGCTGCTCTAGAATATTCAATAAAGTTGTTATAATTCTAGTTCCTGATATGCCTAATGGATGACCTAATGCAATAGCGCCACCATTTAAATTAACTTTACTTTCATCCCAATCAGCTTTTCGGATACAATATAATGCCTGAGCTGCGAAAGCTTCATTTATTTCAACTACATCAATATCATCCATGCTCAATCCAGTATTTTTTAAAGCTTTAGCGGTAGCAGGGATCGGGCCTGATCCGAACATTGTCCAGTTAACCCCAGCAACAGCTCTTCCTTCAATATATGCTCTGATTTTAAGTCCGTTCTTTTTGGCATAATTTTCGCTAGTAATTAACATCGCTGAAGCTCCAATTGAAAATGGGCTACTTGTTGCAGCTGTTACAGTTCCATCAGCTTTGAAAGCAGGTTTTAAAGATTTAATTTTTTCTTTATCTGGATTTCTTGGTCCACTATCTTTATCAAGAACAGATCCATCTTCAAGAATTATAGGAACAATTTCATTATCAAACTTTCCAGAATCTCTTGCTTCAACAGCTCTTTCATGTGATCTGAAAGAAAATTCCTCTTGATCTTCTCTTGAGATACTAAGCTCATCAGCTAAAAGTTCTGCTCCTTCTCCCATTGATATATAGTAGTCTTCTTCTGCCAATTTTACATTAAAATCAGGAGCAAATCCTCCTTGAGGAATTGTAAACATATCTTCTACCCCTCCAGCAACTCCAACTTCAATATCTCCCGCTTCAATTGCAGAACTAATCATGTGAAGAGATGTCATCGCAGAACCACAATATCTGTTAATTACATTTGCTGCAGCGGTCTCAGGAATACCAGCAAGAATAGAGGCTCCTCTAGCAACCAACATGCCTGTTGGCCCTTCTGGAAAAGCACACCCTAAAGAAACATCTTCAATATCATTAATATTTAACGCTTTATTTCTATCAAGCAAGCCTTTAATTACTTGCCCTGCAATTTCATCAGGTCTCATGCCAATCAATGGGCTTCCTTTAGTTCCAATTGGAGATCTTACTCCGTCTATTATAACTGCTTTATTACTC
>Ga0102960_1000684_pt1 | contig 12763 bp, 10 predicted proteins | sample SalPon2_B_H2O_MG_2_FD_84521 | JGI IMG/M metagenome (GOLD analysis project Ga0102960, IMG submission 84521) | Salt pond water microbial communities from South San Francisco under conditions of wetland restoration - Salt Pond MetaG SF2_B_H2O_MG | ecosystem: Environmental > Aquatic > Non-marine...
CAAGCGTTTGGTGTGGCATTTTTCAGCTATATCTTTGTTTATATCTTGGGGTTTGGCGTGATTGGCGTTTGGTTTGGCATTGCCACCAGTGTTCTGTCTGGTCTGATTTTATCCCTGATGCTTGCCCATCATGCGGCAAAACCGCTGATTGGCGGTATCTTCACCAGCAAACATATGGCTGAAAAAACCGGCTAGCCTTGGCTTTCTGGCATTTCTTTATCATTGGCCTAATCGGTGGCCATTTCGCGCATCATCACCGCAAGCGCATCAGCCGTATCAACATCGCGCAAAATCGCCGGATCGTCACATGGCACAAGATTTTGCACTGCTTGATGATCATCAAGCAATTGCCGCCCGCCGGAATCTCCCGTCATGGCGGCAAGCTCGGGGAAAAACGCCTTTCCCCACAAAACGGGATTGCCGCGCTTGCCATCACTGGTCGGCAAGGTGATGCAGCGGTAATGATCATCACGATCAAGATGGTTTTGCATCAACTTTTCCAGCAATGGCGGTGATAAAAGCGGCATATCACCAAGCGCGATCAACAGATCGGTTATACCAGCATCCAACGCCGCAACCCCGACGCCAACCGAACTTGCCTGCCCCTGCGCGTGATCTGGGTTAAACACTAGCTGCACCGGCAAGCCATCCAAAGCCGAAGCCACCTTATCCGCCTCATGGCCAATCACAACGATTAGCGGCGACAGGCCAACGTCGACCAATGCTTCGGCAGCATGGCGGACCAGCGGCTTTCCCGCAATCGGCGCCAATAATTTATTGACCGTCCCCATGCGGCGTGATTGACCCGCAGCCAATAAAATCGCCGCCATTTTAGCTTCGGCATGCGGGCTGGTTGCAAGCGCACGCGGCATCGGACGCGACGCAATTTCCATCAATAATCCGCCAGCCGCCATTTCAGCAAGCTCGCCGCGTTGAAGCGGTATATCGGCAAGCACCAATTGCAACACCCAATCAAGCCCGTTCAATTTTGGCGAGCGCGCACATCCCGGCATGCCAATCACATGATGGTTCCCAAGATCACTGCCAAGCTTGCCAACCATCAGCAGATTGCCCGGATCTACGGCAAGGCCAAATTGATCAATTTCGCCACCCGCAAGCACCAGTGCTTGCGGCAATTCATCCTGTCGATCAATGATGGCCGAGCCGCCACAAACCAGAATGATCTCAGCACCAGCGGCAACGGCTTGGCGCATTTCGGCAGCAACCACCGATCGATCATGCGCGCAAATACGACTATCAACAAGCTGGCTTCCAAGCTGGGCAAGGCGCGCCTCGGTTACTTTTTGCGTGGCGCTGAACAACCGGTCTTTTTGTCCTGCAAGACGCGTTTGAATAAGCCCAAAATTACACTGGCGAAGCGCGTGAAATGAAAATGCGGCTCGATCAACAAACAGATTTTCAACGGCAATAATTGATGATTCGGCAACAAAAAATGGAATGATCTTTAATGTTGCCGCCATCTGACCCGCATCAAGAAGCTGGTTATGCTGAACCAGCGCAAAAGTAATCGCCTCGTCAATTTCGTTGAGCTGGCGGATCAAGGCGCGATCATAGCGGATGATGCCGCGTTGCAAAGTGCGGATATTGACGCGGCCTGTTGCGGCGCGGGTAAATGTAACCGTTGTTGGCGACAAGGCACGCGCCAAACGTTCGGCCGCCACATCTTCATGGATATCGCCATCTTCAGGCTTGGCGCAAATCAGTGATGTAACGCCATCTTTTTGCAATTGCGCCACCATCGCTGCTGTCAGGATTGTGCCTTTTTTCAAATTACCGCTGCCACTTGTTTGGCGATGCGCCAGAACAAGCCCAAGACAATCTGCAGTTGCAAAATCTGCCAGCTTCATATCGCTGTCTTTCCACGAAAGGCCGCCACCAATTCGGCCAGAACCGAAATGGCAATCTCGGCCGGTGTTTTCGCGCCAATATCTAATCCGGCTGGCCCTTTGATCTTGGCCGTGGCATCAGCGTCAAACCCAGCCGCAGCAAGCCGTTCGAGACGCGCCGCATGGGTTCGCCTGCTGCCAAGACACGCAATGTGAAATAACGGTTTACCAAGAACAAGATGAAGTGCCGCATCGTCAATTTTCGGATCATGCGTCAAGGCCACAAGCGCGGTTTCCTGATCAAGCGCCATTTCATCAAGAACACGATCAGGCCAATCGAAAACAAGCTTTATGCCTGAAAACCGTTCCGCCGTGGCAAAAGTGCGTCGTGGATCAATGACGGTGACGTCAAACCCGCTTTGCGTTGCCATTGATGCCAGATGCTGGCTGATATGAACCGCACCAATGATGATGATTTGCGGCCGCGGTGCCTGCATAAACCAGAATTCATCATCGACCAGTTCACTGGTTACGGGTAATGACGCCGCTTGTCGCGCTGGCCCGCCATTAACCGGAAGACACAATCCAACCGGCAATCTTTGCGCCAAGGATTTGGCAGCATCGGTAAGAAGCGCCGGCGCAAAACCGGTTTCAGATACTGCCATCACAAGCACCGAAATCTGGCCACCACATGACAAACCAACTTCCCACGCGGTTGCATCAGCAACGCCAAAATCAAGCCGCTGGCTGCCGCCGGTTTTGATAATTTCGAGGGCGGCATCAATAACCGCACCTTCGACACAGCCACCCGATACCGAACCGGCGATTTGCGAATCTTCGCGAACCAACATCAAAGAGCCAACCTGTCGCGGTGATGATCCCCATGTGTGAATCACAAAGGCCAGCGCCAGACGATGCCCCGCGCTGTGCCAGTCTGCGGCCTTTGTTAACAACGCATCATCGGCAAGCATCATATTGCTATCCAGATGATTGATTGGCTGATCGCTCATCATGCAGTGTGTCCCTTTTCCTGTGCATAGGCCGATTCTTGTGCATAGGCCGGCACCAAATCTGCGGCAAGGCTGGCGCGCCGCGCGGCGGCCTGCCATTCCGCCAATTTCGCATCGCGCTGCGTTTGCACCTTGGCAAGGCTGGCCGTCAAATCCGTCATGGCCCGCAACGAATGGATTGGCAGGAAATGATCAACATGCTGGATCATTGTTCGCACCGAATGGCTTTTTGGCGCAAAGCCATCAAACCGTAAAAGCGGGTTTAACCATAATAATGTCGCTGTTGATTTATGCAGCCGTTCCATATGTATGCCAAGCGCATCGTCCGGGTTGCGGTCAAGACCGTCAGTGATCAATAGGGTTATCGCACCCTGCCCCATAACGCGGCGTGACCATCTGTGATTAAATGTTTCAAGACTGGCACTGATACGTGTGCCACCCGACCAGTCATCGACAAGATGCGAAACCGATTGCACAGCCTCATCAACATCACGGTGCCGCATCTGGCGACTGATATTGGTTAGGCGCGTGCCAAACAAAAAGCTTGAAACCTGCGGGTGATTGCGGGTCAATGCATGAATGAAATGAAGCATGATCCGGCTATAATGTTCCATTGACCCGGAAATATCACACAGAATAACCAGTGGGCGCGGCTTGGTTATGACCGAACGAAATTTTGGAATGACCATCCCGCCCTGACGCTCGGCATGTTGCAAGGCGGCGCGCATCGCAATCAACTGGCCGCGTGATGACAGTTTTGACCGCCGCGCCGATCGGCGTGGCAATTTTGGCTGAAGATTGGCAATCGCCTGTTCGGCATGACGCATTTCCGCCGCTGACATCATTTCAAAATCTTTATGTTGCAGCCGGTCGGTATCGTCTGCGGTGCCTTCAGTGTCAAAATCAATTTCCACATCTTCGGCCGTGTTTGGCGGGTCATCGGGCGGATCAGCCAATGCGTCAGACAGGCGGCGCAGCATCGGCTCAACATCTTCTTGCTGATGACCCGCCGCTTTGATCCTTGGCAGAATCAAATCGCGAATTCGTTCATGAAATTTCGGGTTTTGCCAGAACAGATAAAAAGCCTGATCAAATAGCGGCTTATCTTCACGCCGTTTTATCAAACAGCTTACCAACGCATGATACAGAAAATCCTTGTCGGCCACCCCGACCGTTTTTGCCGCATCAATCGCCTCAAGCATGCTCGCCGATCCAAGCTTTAGGCCGATGGCGCGAAGCAAGCGCACAAACAACATGATATTCTGGTCAAGTTTCGGCGTTGGATGTGAAATGCGGGTTGGAACGGTTTCGATCATGCGCGCGACAGCTCGCCCTGAACCAATGCCGCTTGGACTTCCGATAGGATACGCGCCGCTTCGCTTCCTTGAATACGACTAATGTCATCTTGATATTTCAGCAAAACACCCATCGTGGAATCGACAGTTTGCGGATCAAGCGCAACACAGTTCAATTCAACCAAAGCCTGTGCCCAATCAATGGTTTCGGCAACCCCCGGTGATTTGAATAATTGCTGGCCGCGGAGGGTCTGCACGAAATCAACCACCTGCGCCTGCAAAACAGCGCCTGCCTCGGGCGCTTTGAGCGCAAGAATTTCGCGTTCAACCTCACGGCTTGGATAATCAACCCAGTGATAAAAACAACGCCGTTTCAACGCATCATGGATTTCACGCGTCCGGTTTGAGGTGATGATCACAATCGGCGGCGTGGCAGCGGCGATTGTGCCAAGTTCGGGAATGCTGATCTGCCAGTCCGACAAGAGTTCGAGCAAATAGGCTTCAAACGCCTCATCGGCCCGGTCAATCTCATCAATCAACAGGATCGGTGCGCCGCGCGGATTGGCGCGCAAGGCACGAAGCAACGGGCGTTCGATCAGGAAATCCTCACGAAACAGGTTATCGGCATCCGGTTTCTCATTTGTGGCAGATTGTCGCTGCGCCTGAATGTCAACAAGCTGGCGCGCATAATTCCATTCATAGGCAGCCTGATTAATATCTAGCCCCTCATAACATTGAAGCCGAATCAAATCACGATCAAGAACACGCGCAAGCATTTTGGCAATCTCGGTTTTGCCAACACCAGCCTCGCCTTCAAGAAAAAGTGCCCGTTGTTTTGCCAAGGCTAAAAACAGGCTGACTGCCAATCCGTCACTAGCGATATAGCCCGCAGAACCAAGCTCTTGTTGAACAGCCTCTACGGTATCAAATGCCGACATCGGTTTCACAAACCCCTTTTTCAACAAATCCTGAATTCCAATTGCATGTTTACAAATTCAGCGAATCCAGACAAGCTTTTCCTAATTGTAAAAGCTTTCAACAAATAATTGTTTTTTTGAGTTATCAGCCGAAGGAGAGACAAATGCGAACCATTACAATGAAAGTAAATGGGGTCAGCACAAGCCATGATGTCCCAGACAATACATTGCTTGTTTCATTCCTGCGCGAAACCATGGGGCTGACCGGAACGCATATTGGCTGTGATACCAGCCAATGCGGTGCCTGTGTCGTGCATGTAAATGGCAAATCAACGAAATCATGTACCATTCTGGCGGCCCAGCTTGAGGGCGCTGAAGTGACGACAATCGAAGGGATTGCCAATGGTGATGAGTTGCATCCAATGCAGCAGGCATTCCACGAGAATCATGGTCTGCAATGCGGTTTTTGCACCCCGGGAATGGTGATGAGCGCAATCGAGCTTGTCGAAAAAAACAAGAACCTGTCCGAGCGCCAAATCCGTGAAGGACTTGAAGGTAATATCTGCCGTTGTACCGGTTACCACAATATCGTGAAATCAGTACAGGACGCTGCTGGAAAAATGGGAGGATAAAATGCCAGAAGGAACTGTAAATCAGGGAATTGGCGCATCTGTTCGCCGTAAAGAAGACAAAAGATTTCTAATCGGAAAAGGAAATTACACCGACGATATCAATCGGGCAGGCCAGCTTCACGTTTATTTCCTGCGCTCTCCTGTCGCATTTGCGGATATTGTTTCCATTGACAAGCAGAAAGCTGAAAAAGCATCTGGTGTCGCGGCAATTCTGACAGGCGAAGATGTAGCTGCCGATGGTCTTGGTGGTCCTATATGTGGATGGGCACCGACAAACAAAGATGGCTCGGCGCCGTCTGAGCCACCGCATCCGATCCTTGCAAATGGACGCGTGCGATATGTTGGTGATCATGTTGCAGCGGTGTTTGCCGAAACCCTTGAACAGGCAATGTCTGCAGCTGAACTTATCGACGTGACCTACTCGGAAATGCCGGCGATTACCGATCTGAAATCAGCAATGGATAGCCCGCAAATCCACGATGGTATGGAAAATAACACCTATTTTGATTGGGAACTTGGCGACGAAGCGGCCACCAATGACGCCTTTGACAAGGCCGCAACGATTGTCAATGTCGACATTCGCAATAACCGGGTGATTCCAAATGCGATGGAGCCACGCGCTGCGGTTGCCGATTATGACACTGGCGATGGGCGTTACACGCTTTTTACCACATCGCAAAACCCCCAGCTGACCCGCCTTGTGATTGGCGCGTTCATGTTGAATATCCCTGAGTCAAAGTTTCGTGTTGTGGCACCAGATGTTGGCGGCGGATTCGGATCAAAGATTTATGTATATCCTGAAGAAGCTGTTTGTGTATGGGCCTCAAAAAAGCTTGGGCGCGCCGTTAAATGGACCGCCGACAGAACCCAAGCCTTTCTTGGCGACGCACATGGGCGGGATCACATAAGCGCGGTCAAGCTTGCGCTCGATAAAAACAACCGCATTACCGGCCTAAGAGTCGATACGCTGGCAAATCTTGGTGCCTATCTATCTGCCTTTGCCATGGTAACGCCAACCTATCTTCACGGAACGCTGCTTTCGGGTGTTTATGATATCCCGGCGATCTACACAAATGTGAAAGGCATCTGCACCAATACAGTGAATGTTGACGCCTACCGCGGCGCGGGAAGACCCGAAGCAACCTATCTTCTGGAACGGACAATGGATGTTGCCGCAAAACAGGTCGGCATGGATCCAGCAGAATTCCGGCGTTTGAACTTTATTCCAAAAGATGCATTTCCGTATCAAACAGCCGTCGCGCTTCAATATGATGTTGGTGACTATGAGCCATTATTAGATCGGGCGATGGCGATGATCGATTATAAAAATTTCGAGAAACGGCGGGCAGCATCTGCAAAAAATGGGAAATGCCGCGGCATTGGCATTAGCACCTATATCGAGGCTTGTGGCATTGCGCCATCTGCCGTGGTTGGTGCGCTTGGTGGCCGGGTTGGCCTCTATGAAAGTGCTGTTGTCCGCGTTGATCCAACCGGCACCATTTCGGTGCTGACAGGCACCCATAGCCATGGTCAGGGCCATGACACAACCTTTGCGCAACTTGTTTGCGACAAGCTTGGCGTCGATATCGAGGCCGTTGAAATTGTCCATGGTGATTCTGACCGAACAGCTTTTGGCATGGGCACATATGGCTCACGTTCACTTGCCGTTGGCGGAACAGCGATATCAAAAGCCTTGGACAAGGTAATTGCCAAGGGCAAGATCATCGCCGCGCATATGCTCGAAGCCGCTGATGCCGATATCGAGTTCAAAGACGGTAAATTTACTGTCACTGGCACCGATCGGGAAAAATCATTTGGCGAGATCGCGTTATCGGCCTATGTACCGCATAATTTCCCACATGACCGTTTGGAACCGGGCTTGGAAGAAACATCTTTTTATGACCCGTTAAATTTCACCTACCCATCGGGAACGCATATTGCCGAGGTGGAAATTGATCCGGCAACTGGCGTGGTGGAATTAGTCGATTGGGTCTGTTGTGATGACTTTGGAAATCTGATCAACCCGATGGTTGTTGAAGGCCAGGTTCATGGCGGCATCGCCCAAGGTGTTGGCCAGGCATTATATGAAGAAGCAGCTTACAATGATAACGGGCAATTATTATCGGCTTCCTACATGGATTATTGCATGCCGCGAGCCGATCATTTTCCAAGCATGAAGGTTGAAAACTTGGTAACTGCCTGCACGCATAACGACCTTGGCGTCAAAGGATGTGGCGAAGCCGGAGCCATTGCATCGCCGCCAGCTGTTATCAATGCTGTTGTTGATGCTTTGTCGCCTCTTGGGGTCACCGACATAACAATGCCAGCAACACCGCAAAAGGTTTGGCAGGCGATTCAATCTGCGCAAACCAAAGCAGCCGAATAAGGAGACGATCCATGTATTCAACAAAATATGTTAAAGCCAAAGACATTGATGACGCTGCCACGATCATGGCATCGGCTGAAGATGGTAAATTTCTGGCTGGTGGCATGACGTTAATCCCAACCTTAAAACAGCGACTTGCCAATCCTGATTGTTTGGTTGATCTGTCGGCTTGTGGATTATCGGCCATTGATGATGACGACAATGCCATCCGCATTGGCGCGATGACGCGTCATGTTGACGTTGCTGAATCTGCGCTTGTGCAAAAGGCCATTCCGGCGGTTGCTGATCTGGCGGGTCATATTGGTGACCGGCAAGTTCGCAATTGCGGCACGATTGGCGGCTCGCTTGCCAATAATGACCCAGCAGCCTGCTATCCTGCGGCTTTGCTGGCACTTGGTGGCACGGTTCACACCCAAAACCGGTCGATCACTGCCGAAGATTATTTTGACGGCATGTTTGAAACCACGCTTGAAGAAGGCGAAATCATCCGTGAAGTTAGCCTGCCAAAGCCGGAAAAAGCCGCTTATGTCAAATTCCCAAATCCGGCCTCGCGCTATGCGATGGTTGGGGTGTTTGTGGCAAAATTTGCTGATGGCGTTCGTGTTGCTGTTACGGGTGCTGGCGAAGATGGCGTTTTCCGTGCCAGCAATCTTGAGGCCGCGCTTGATGCGAATTTCAGCGCTGATGCGATTGCCGATGGAACGGTGTCGGCTGATGGTTTGATGAGTGATATTCATGCTTCAGCCGAATATCGGGCGCATCTTATCAGCGAAATGACCCGCCGTGCAGTAACGGCCTGCGGTTGATAAAACATCCAACATAAAATCAAAAAGGGTCAGCTTGCTGGCCCTTTTTTATGCGCTTTCATTGCCGTTATCCTTGGCCATGTCGGTTTTGCCACCATTACCATCCTTAAAAGAATTTTTTTCACATTGCATAATTGATCATTCTGTAATTTTAATTAGTCTTAACAACATCTCCCCGCTTGAGGTCGCGCCGTGGCGCAACCACATCATATATTTTGTCCAAGAAAGTCGGTTTCATGTTTCATTACCCGCATAATCATGTCGAAATCCGCGATGCTGTTGCTAAATTATGCACCGATTTTGATGGCAAATATTGGCAGGCCTGTGATGCCGAGCGCGCCTATCCTTCGGCGTTTGTGACGGCGTTGACCGAGGCTGGTTATCTATCGGCATTGATCCCTGAGGAATATGGTGGTCTTAGCCTGCCCATTTCGGCTGGTGCGACCATTTTGGAAGAAATTCACCGTTCGGGCGGTAATGCCGCTGCCTGTCATGCGCAGATGTATACAATGGGAACCGTTTTACGCCACGGATCGGACGCACAAAAACAGCAATATCTGCCTTCGATTGCTGATGGCAGTTTGCGGCTTCAGGCCTTTGGCGTAACCGAGCCGACCAGCGGCACCGACACAACCGCGCTTCGTACAACCGCGCGGCGTGATGGCGGTGATTATGTGGTCAATGGACAAAAGGTCTGGACATCACGCGCCGAATATTCCGATCTGATGCTGTTACTGGCGCGAACAACACCGCTTGACCAATGCGCCAAAAAAACTGACGGATTGTCGGTGTTTCTGGTTGATATGCGCGAAGTTCGCGGCAAATCACTAACCATCACGCCAATTCGCACAATGATGAATCATTCATCAACACAGCTATTTTTTGACGATATGCGGATTCCGGCAAGCAGCCTTGTCGGCGAAGAAGGCAAAGGGTTTCGCTATATTCTATCCGGAATGAATGCTGAACGAATTTTGATCGCTGCTGAATGTATCGGCGATGCCAAATGGTTTATCGAGCGGGCATCAACCTATTCAGGCGAGCGAAGCGTATTTGGACGGCCAATTGGCCAGAATCAGGGAATCCAATTTCCAATCGCACGCGCCTACAGCCAAATGCGCGCCGCCGAACTAATGCTTCAGGAATCAATCCGGCTTTATGAAGCTGGCGAAAATCCGGGCGAAGAGGCTAATTTGGCAAAATTGCTTTGCGCCGATGCATCATGGGCGGCCGCCGAAATGTGTGTTCAGACCTATGGTGGCTTTGGCTTTGCTGAGGAATATGATGTTGAACGCAAATTCCGCGAAGCACGGCTATATCAAGTAGCGCCGATTTCGACCAATCTGATCCTAAGCTATATCGCCGAACATGTGCTGAAGCTGCCCCGTTCCTATTAAAAAACAGGCTTATTAAAGACGGACTTTTAATTACAGCGCCAGAAATCCCTCAACCCCAGCCCAGATCAATCTGGCGGCAGCTAAAAACAGAATGGTATTTAGCACAGGTTTAAAATAGCGCCCGCCAGCTTTGGTGAGGAATCGGCTGCCAATGATCGTGCCAATAAAACCACTAATTAACATGCCAACGATCAAGATCATATAAGGCCCAAACTGAAAGCCGATCAGGCCAAAAATCAGCACTTTTACAAAATGCTGAAAAGTCATCATCAAGGAATGGGTTGCCACATGCGGCACCGGATCCAGGTTCATGCTTTTCACCATCGCCGCAATAAAATTGCCTGTTGCCCCGAAAAACATCGTCAAAAAACTTGAAACAACACCACCGAGCAAAATATAGCGCTGCTTAATGGGTGGCAGTTTGGTAAACACTACCCAAACGATAAAGATACCAAGCGCCAATTGCACCGCCCATGGTGGAAGTTGAACCACCACGACGCCGCCAAGACCAGCACCGATCATTACACCAATTACAAACGGGAGCATCGGCTGCCACAAAACTTCTTTTAGCATGATACATGCGCGACCAGCATTTGACCCCAGTTGAACAATTCCGTGAACTGGAATTAGCGCCGCAGGAGGCAATACCAATGCCAAGAAGACAAGCAAAACAACACCTCCACCAATGCCAAATGCGGCGGTAATGAAGGATGTCACAAGGCTTGCCACCACAAGTAGCCCCGCATCAAGCAATGGCATCGATGGCGGCAACAGAGAAGCAAGCTCGTTCATAATAATCAGTCCTTTAGGCACGCCAACAATATCATCACCATAGGGCTTAGCACCGCTATCATGACGCCCAAATAATCACAAATGCAATTATCATGGTTACAATCTCGTATAAAAAACTACGGTATTTAAAATCAAGGCACCTAAAACCATTGTAAGGGCAAAACCGGATCAACCGATCCGTTGTAGTCAAAAATTCTAATCAAAACGAATTAAACTGGCAATTGATTGCGATCATTGCACCGGCTACTTTATCATGGTGGCCGGGATGGCTGGCACGGCTAATTGATAATTACCAGCCATTGCATGGCGATAACCCATTAAGGAGGCAAGATCAATGAAACCTCAAACCCGACCAAATGGGCCAAAAGACGCCAAGGCACGGCGGCAAATTGCGCCAGTCATTTGCTATCCAACCGATGGCTTGCCACATCCTGATATGGATAGTCTAAACGCCGCCCGTAACAGCCTTGTCAAAACCGGCGAGGTGATCGTGCCGCCGCGCGATGCCCGCTGTTTTGATGTTCCAAAGGGTCATTTTTTCCGGATCAGCAGTATCGAAGGCTCACAGGTTGGCGATTTGAACTTATGGTCGGCGCATGATCTGACCGAACATTTCTATTCAGGAAAAACACGCGCCCTGCACGGAACACATCTCTCAACTGGCGACAGGATGTGGTCAAGCTTTCCACACATGCGGCCACTTGCCACAATTAGTCACGATACACTTGATTGGTATGGCTGGGATGATGATGGCGGGTCAGTTCATGATGTAATCGGCACAAGATGTGATCCATATACCGCCAAATTACTTGGCGATATCGACTATCATCATTGCTGTCATTCAAATTTGATTCGCGGCTTGGCGGCGCATTGCCAGCTTGACTATACTGCCGCCGAACCGTTAGTTCATGATGTACTGAATGTATTTATGTGTACTGGCTTTACTAAAGATACGCATCAATATTTCATGAAGGCAAGTCCAGTTCGCCCGGGTGACTATATAGAATTTTTTGCTGAGGCTAATTTGATTGGCGGATTGTCAGCCTGTCCAGGTGGCGATTGTTCGGCCAAACACTCATCCGATCACGCATCCTGTTTCCCGCTTCTTGTCGAAATTTTTAAACCCAATTCCAAAGAACTCGATCGATTTTCCTATCTAACTAAATCACTCTATAATGGCACGCATCGAGAGTAAGCTCGCGCTCGGCTCTGACCAGAATGCAAGCCCGAGCCAACCCCAAATTTGGCCTCAAAACTAGCGCTCCATGTTTGCTCTGCTAACATTCTCCAAATTTTTCTTCCGCCTCAACAATGAAAAGTTTAAAGAGCTTATTTTTGCGAAAAGAGCAAAATTTATTTGATTTATCTTAATTATCTGATAAGCAAAGAAAAAAAGAACTTTGAAGCCAAAAAGTAGTTTTTAAACTTGCTTTCATCCCAAAAAAATTTCGTAATCAGAAAACTAAAGCGACATTTTGCCACGGCTTGATGAGCGTTTTTAGTGCATGAGTATTACGTTAACGGAGGCACTCTTATGAGTTTGATAACAACTAAAAGCGCGAAAGCATCCCTTTTTGCAGCAGCACTCACGTTACTGCCAGCAGCAGCAAATGCAGCTGACGCTTTAACACTGAAGGCTGATGATTATGTGGGGATTTCTTTCTGGCTCATCTCGATGGCA
>Ga0102960_1000701_pt1 | contig 12499 bp, 17 predicted proteins | sample SalPon2_B_H2O_MG_2_FD_84521 | JGI IMG/M metagenome (GOLD analysis project Ga0102960, IMG submission 84521) | Salt pond water microbial communities from South San Francisco under conditions of wetland restoration - Salt Pond MetaG SF2_B_H2O_MG | ecosystem: Environmental > Aquatic > Non-marine...
CGGACATATTTCGCCAGGGAACGAGCACACGGATAATCAGTAGTCATCTCGAATCCAAACTCAGCGAACACACCCGAGAACGTTTCGAGGTCTTCGCGCGTCCAGAGCGACGACCCATCCTTGGCACGCAAATACGTCGAAATGACCGTACCCTCAGGAACAACGCTCGCGTTGTTCTTCCAGTCGAGTGGGAATTCCGTCAGGCAACGCATGTATTTTCGAACCTCCTCCAGAAAGTCAAACGTAAACTCACGTCTGTACGATTGTTCGTCTAACACGATGGGTGTCCCCATACGCGCACTGAGTACACTCGCGATCTCTCGCATCTCACCGATGTAGACATCGCGAGTCGCTTCGATTTCAAATCCGTCAGTATGCGTACGTAACATGACTAATTTTCTAATGAGCACTCGCATTGAACCTTTAAATCTTCTTCGCCGCAGCCTTCGACAAGTTCTGGGTCGCTTGTTGACCAGCAGGTGACATCATGAAGACGACCAATCCGATGCACACGACGCACAACAGCGCGACACACGCGTACACGATACTCCCGTAGGAATCGATGATGCCGCTGATGCCTCCTAAAATGGAGTCGAAGATCGACGCGAAACCCGTGTTCTCCTGTTTGACGTCCGCTTCGGCTTTCGTGGCGAGGTCGTTGATCACCTTGTTCTCCAAGAGTTTTTGTGTGAGCACCTCGGACACGACCTCTGCAGAAAGTTGCGCCGTGATATCTTGTGATAAATCGAGCCCACCTTGGCCTTCGGGACAGATCAGATTCCCGCCAAAAATCAAACGCTGCTGGTTGATGTTGATTTGTTCATTCATGACCTGGGTCAGGTTCTCCGTCGTGATGTTTTGTTCGACCGTCGTACGAACGGCGGTTTTGATCGTCTGTTCGATGTTTTGATTGGACTTTCCGATGACATCCGACAGTGATCCGAGTTCGGTCAGCATACCCATGTTGGCCGACGCACTTTGTTCCAGCATGTTTTGAATGTCGTTCGCCATGGACACGATCTCCGACGTGGCAGCCTGAACCGTACTCGTCATCTTCGCGTCGATCGTCTGTGCCGTCTTGATGTTACACCCGATGACGTTACCCTTGATGATCAATTCGAGTTTGTTGATCGAGGTCTGTTCGTTGCCAACCTTGACGGCATTTTTCGTGATTTGGTTTGTCATCATCTCCGTGACAGCGTCCATCTGGAAGAACTGTTTTACCGTTTGTGATTTCGACCCTCCCATGTGTGCTGGTAGTTACGATGTGTACAGAAAAAAATATGAGATCATATCAGATGAGCGACGACGAACCGTACGCATGTCAGCGTCGACCGACCACGGACGAAGAGTTCGACGTGTGTGAAGCGCTTGACGTTGAACAGGTGGGCGTGCCTGGCATTCGCATGGCGAACGGGTGGATCGCGATCGCCAAAGATCAAACGCCGGACATAGCACCCCGCGTCACGAGTCTATGGATACAGAAAGCGACCGAATGGTGCACGAAAGAAGGGAAGAAGACCGAACGGTACAATGACAAGATCGAAGCCACCGGAAGCGCGACGTGTGCCATCTACGACATGTCAGGAGACACGCTGAAAGAATTTTGTCTCGAAGACGACAGACTCAACCCCGCGAAATCGGTCACACCGCAATGTTCGAAGGGCGCCCTCGGGGACGCCGTGTACAACGAAATCGCCGTGAAATACTGTGACCAAAATCCAAAAGAACGATTTTGCATGTGTCACAATCTGGTGAACGATAAATGCGGTGACACCCCGGACGGTGCTGGGTGTCGAAACGCGACGCTCGATCAGAAACTCGCCGACGATGCCGTCCTGGGACAGAGTTCGTACGACAAATTGAATTCATTGAACCATTGTCGACGACGGGTGTGCACGACCGACCAATTCATTCCGTCGAATCGACCGACGTGTCCTAAGACGTTCGATGCGTGTGGGAAGACATTCAACCTTCGCACGGTGAAAAATTCAGATATGGTGCGCCAGTGCGTGCTCGGTCAGGGAGGAACGGAGGAAGATTTGGAAATGCTCGGCGACGTTCCGGACTTGGACGAAGCCATGCGATTGCAAGAAATATTGACGTCGACGGATGAAAACGCCGCGAAGAGAAAACAGGCGCGAGCGAAGGACGACACGTACATCATCGTGTCGGTGGTGTTCAGTTGCTTCTGTGTCATGGGTGTGGTGGCGATGGTGTCGTCTAGGAAATAATGTTGTGTCATGACAGGATGATAAATCTCCCGTCCACGATCGCGCAGATGCGTCGCAAGCACGGGTCGACGTATGCACCTCTCAAGTACTTTCGTGGGTTGAAGACACGGTCGCGTGTCGAGCGAAGATACTTGAAGATGTTGCGCGGCGATTACAAACCCTTCCCCACGGACGAGGGCGTCCGAACGCGTCGGTCGAAATACACGATCGCCTTCGAGAAAAAGTACGGAAAGAACGCGAAGACCCTACCCCAAATCGCCCGCGTCACGGGCATGCCCTTGTGGAAATTGCGAAAGGTGTACAACAGAGGTCTCGCCGCGTGGCGTACCGGACATCGACCGGGGGCGTCCCAACACGCGTGGGCACAAGCCCGTGTGTACTCGTTCGTCACGGGTGGGAAGACCGCTCGCACGGCTGACAAAGATTTATTTCTGTGATAAATTCATCAATCAATAAAAATTTGTTGTCATAGTGTAGAACATGGCACCTTACGGAGCCACCGCAGGTGCTCACAGGTTTACCATGAAATGGTGTCACTCACATTCAGAGGGCGGAGGATGGAGAAGAGACTGTTCGTTCGAGCAGTGCCGAGACGATCTCGATGGTAAGTATTGTCCAGAAGGTGGTGAACCCGCTTATGTCGAGGCGGAATCGCGAGAAGCCAGTGGAAATGGGTATGATCAGATATGTTACGCTGGAGACAAATTGATGAATGCGAAGGCCCTTCGCATCGTTCAAGCATCTCTTCAAAACGACCAATGTGCGACGGACGGTGTGAGTCCGTGGGAACAGCTCCTCGTGGGTAAAGACACACCTAAACATACGAAGACGAAAGGATACTGTGAGTACGTAAAACATCTGAACGACGTCGTCGGTAACAATGGGGAGACGTGCTACAGTCACTTGATGGCGAAAGTCAGCGAAGCCGCGGCGAAATCAAACGCTCAGATCTACTGTCCAGAGAATCCACAAGATATCAAGACGGCTACGTGTTCCATTGAAAACATCGGGTCGGAAATATACCAGAGAGTCGCGGCTGCGTATTGCGACGACGCCGACCTCGGAGGACCGAAAGATCCATGGTGTGCATGCTACAACGCGTTCAGTGGAAAGTGTAACCAGAAAGATGCCGGTGCGAACTTTGCCGGATGTACGGACGTCAATCAGAAGCATCAACAACTCGTGGATGACATTCCAACTGATCAGCAGACCGGTACGGTGCTTCAACAACTCGAAGAGCGCAAACACTGTAGAGCCAACGTGTGTAAGGATGCGAGCATATTCCGTCCTTCGGGTTCGGATGTGTGTGACTTGAAATTACAAGTCTGCATTCAAGATGCCAAGGTTGCAGGACATTTAGTCGAGTCTGGTGTCACACTCGAGTGTAATCAAACCATGAACGAGGGTGGCGGTGGAAATGGTGGTGCCAGTGGAAAAGGTGGCGGTGGCGGTGGCAGTGGCAGTGGCGGAAATGGAGGAGGTGATGGAAAAGGGGATGGTAACAACATTCTTTTGTTGGGCGGTGCACAGGTAGTCTCGTTTATATGTTTATTGATTGTAGTGATAGCAATGACAATTTAATATGTATGGTATTTTATAATGAGCGCGGGTATAGTCGTTATATTCTGTCTTTTAATTTCACTGATTGTAAGTTTGGGTCTTGGTTACAAAAACAAAGACAAACTGCAAGACGTGCTGTCGAAAAAATCGTCCGACAAAAAATCGTCCGACAAAAAATCGTCCGACAAAAAATCGTCCGACAAAAAATCGTCCGACAGTTCATCGTCGCCATCGGGGGTCAGTCGAAGTTCCACGCAATCTACCGAGTCACCGACTACGAGTGAATCGACACAGATCGGTAATCAATCAGAAAAAGAACCGTGTCGCACGGGTGAGTGGGCGAATGAAGGCGATTGTGTCAATGGAAAGCAAAAACAGACGCGTTCGGTGACCGGTGATTGTGGAGACGATATCTTAGGTGAAAAGGAAATAGAATGCTGCAGCATAGGTGAATGGAAAAACGAAGGTGCGTGTCGACGCGTCGTCGGATCCGAATTTCCGGATACTGCCTCACAAAAACAAGTGAGAACGCTCGTAGGCAATTGTCCGTCTCACAAGAAAAGTGAACAGGAGGTTCCATGCTGCCTCGTCGAGCTTCAGAGGGTATGGAATGCAACGGATCGGAAATGGGAAGAAAAAGAATGGAAGGAGGTCGCGGGGTGTACCTTTGGTAACAAGAAAGTTGAAAAACGCAGACTCTTCGGTACATGCCCGGTCGAAGATTGGCCAACCACAAGAGACGTTGATTGTTCTTACGACGTCCCGAACTGCGCTGCCGCAGATACGGACGATCGTTGTCCTTTTTATGCGAGAACAAAATTATGCGACAATAACGATCACTGGGTATGGACACAAACTAATTGTGCGACGTCATGTCAGAGAACGGGTGAGGTTGAGAAATATTACAAACCGGAGGCGTGTAAAGCACCGGATGCCAGTACCTTTTGTACTGACACATACACCGACTGCGAAGCGCGAAAAGCCAAAGGTGAATGCGACACGGACTGGTACACATGGCAAAACTGTAAAAAAACGTGTGAAGTGTGGGGATGTCAGAGCTCTAGATTTGGCACTCACAAACCTGATGATGATTACTGGTACACTGGCAACGCCGGTATTTGGTACGCTTGGAATAAGCCAGTACAAAGTCTGTTGCCGAACTGGTGTATGGACAAAAGGTACTGTAACATTCGAGACCGGTTGGGCTACGATGGTCCAGGGAAAGACACTATCAAACCAGGTAAATATTACAAAGATGAATGGGTCGAAGAACTGAACTGAATTAAGTGATTTACTTTTCGCTAGCACTCATCATCATCGCAAGCGCTAAGACGCAGCATATCGACGACACCATACTCGACGACGTCACGCCGAGTCCACCGCCGACGATGTAATTTCTATTGATGGTGCCTCCCTTTCCGGTGGTCAAGCCTCCGAAAAAATCACCCCCTTTCGTGCCACCGTTCACGTCCGTGCTTTCGCTATCGCCTCCGACATTTTGTGTATTGTCGCATTTAACTTCAATACCCGAGTCCACAAGATGTCCCGCTACTTTAACATCCTGAATGCACACCTGTAAATTGAGATCGCAATTATCCATGACGTTCGGTGGTTGCCACGACTCCGGTCTGTCACAAATTTTCGCGCGACAATGTTTGCGTTCTTTCAGTTGCTGTCGGGTACCGCCGGACAGAGCGTCTTCGGGGATGTCTTTGATCAGAGCGTTGTGAGACGCGTTCACGGTGGTACATCCCGCGTAATCGCTCGCGTTCGATGCGTCGCATTTTCCTTGCCACGCATTGTAACACGCACACCACTCGTCACTCAATCCATCCGCCGTCTCGCAATATTTTTTCATGAGATCTATGTATTTATCGTCACCCAGTTTGTCACTGCTGCACTCGTCGGTCTTCATCTCCGATAAATTTTGTTCACAGTACGCGGTCGCCTTTTGCTTCGCCGCGGCTTCGTTGACTTTTCTCGCCACGACGTCGTAACACGTGCTTCCGTCATTGTGAACCACCTGTCGAATGTTGTTCGCGTCTTCACAGAATCCAGAACCCTCGCCGTTGTACGAACCCTTCTTCAATCCTATCACGAGTTGATCCCAAACGGAATATCCAGAGATGCCACCGGTCAGGTATTTGTCGTCACCAGACATGGATTTCAAGGTCGCCGCGTCGATGCTATCCCATCGACACCACGCCGCACCCGGCGGATTTCCGAACTCTCCGCGAAGACTACCCGTCAGATCACTCCCACTGATGTTGATCGGAATCTGCTCGATGTGTGACGCACCCGTACACGGGTGACCACCGGTATCACTTTTGTATTGGATGTTGCTACTGCACCCGTGAATGCAATGAAATCGAGTCTTTTTCTTACAACATTTCTTGGGTTTGTGCGTACCGATCACGAAACTCCCGCTGCAGTGTCCGCGGAAATTCGCATCTTGGATATTGTGATCCTTCGCACCATTGCACCCACGCGTGTGACCCGTGTCGTCAGCCGTTTTTCCATACAAGTTGGCGAGCGCATACGGCATGTCGTCTGTCATACACTGCGATAAAAATTTCCAGCGACCGTCGTCCTCGCCGTGTCTTGGGACTGAACACCCACTCGGTGAGGAAAGTGACTCGGGAAGATGAGCACATCACCCTGTGACAAGATCGGTGCGAACTCGCGCGAGAAGGCGATGTTCGATCGTTCGAGGATGGGACACGGTGTGGGTGGTAATGGATTCATGAAGACGAACGGGGCGTCCGTCGCGCGATCGAATTTGGCAAAGTACGAGAAACTGAACACACACGGCACACCCGGTTCGACGTGCACGTGTGGATCTTGGAAATGTCCCGTGTTGTACACGTTCACCCACAAGTCCTTGTCCAGCGTCAACGACACTGGTTCTGTGACACCCAACGCCTTCATGTAGTGCTCGACGTGTGCCTCCAATTCGTGTCGAAGACGCGTGGATTCGAAATCCATGCGAACGTTCGACTCCAAGACTTGCGTCACGTCACCTTTCTCCTCGAGCGCGTGTTTGGACGACGTGAGACAATTCCAATCGTCCTCCGATCCCACCTTGAGTTGATTTTTTTGGAGGAAAGTTGTCACGTCTTCGAGAATGCGTTCCTGTGAATCACCTGACAATTTTCCTACATACACGGGCATGCCGTAGATGTAGTGCACGCTTCCCATCCTGCTGCTACTCAGTTCTTGATAAATTTAATCACGGCATCTAACTCTTCTTGAGACAACTTTTTGTCCTTCGCCACGTCCTTGATCTCGTCCTCCTTCTCGGAATCGTATTGTTCACGCCTGTACCAGAGATACAGAGCGACCACGATGCCGACGGCGACGATGATTCGAGTTCGCGTTTGATTATTCATATACTATTAAAGAACATTTTTGTGTGTTAAGGAAGAATGTACTGCTGGTGGTGCTGTCACGATTTCGATACCCAGCGCCTGGAGATGCCGTACGCCTACGACGCCTCGAAGAAGACGTTCCAGACCACTGGAAATTTTTGTTCGTGGTCGTGCATGAAAAGTTTCGCGCTGGAACAGTACGGCGTGCACAAGGGGGGTACCATCTGTTCAAACATCCTGCTCATGCGGAAACGAATGTACGACGAGTTTTCACCGATCGAGAAGGCACCGAGTCGGTACATGCTGAACGTGTTCGGGGGTGACATGACGATCGAGGAATTTAGACACGGGTTAGTGAGCGACGCGACGAAGAGCGTGGTGACCGACGTACCGAAGGAAGAAATCAAAGAAAAGGGCGTGAAGACGGTGCCCGTGTCGTCTATTGCCACCAATGATAAGAAATTGGAGGAAATAAAGGAGACGAACGTTCAGAACGAATCGCTGACACCCAAACTGAAATTGAAGCGGTCGAAGCCGCTGCCGAGGTCTCACACCGATCTCGGGTCGGCGCTGGGTCTGATCATCAACCCGGCGTGACAGTTGTTGCACGACACCCCTTCGTAGACGAAGGTGCATGTGTCGCATTCATTGAGTGGACGAATTTTGCGCGGACGTAATTCACCCTCGTCGTATTTGACTAGTTGTGAAATAGTAAACACACCGTACTCGACCATTTTTTCCAAACTCGGAAAACCCATCGCTTACTTACCAAAGCATCCACACATGTTTTTAACCTTGAGCAACATCGCCATTCCGTCAATCATCGGACCAACCATGTTCTTCAACACGATCTCGCGTTCGCTGTCTTCGTCACCGGCGTCGATCTCTTCGATGAGGAAGAACAACAATTGTGTGACGAGTTTTTTCTTCGCGGGTCCATCGAGCGCGGCGGCGCCCTTCGCACCCTTCTTGAGGGTGGACGACAACTTCATGAGTTCGGCGAGGATGCCCGGAACATCCTCCTTGGTGAGCCCATCCGCCATGTACACCTTGCGAATGCGTTCCACGGTGTCGGTAATCTTCTGCGCCTCCGGTCCGGTCTGGGAAAATCGTTCCAGGATTTCTTCGAGATTCATTTTATATTCTCACACGATATTATATTTGCGGACATGGATCGCGCACTCATGATCGGTGCCGTGAGCATCGGCGTGTACCAAATGTTCGATAGCATGCGTAAGGAATACACCCCGTCGGATTTACCCGACCTGTACCTGGGCGTTCTCGCGTCTCTTATGTGGTTGGTGTATCAGGCGAGGCAAGGCGCGAATGCGTCGGCGGTGTACTCTGGAGCGGCGTTCCTCCTGCAATTATACCTGATAACCGCGGTGTACCATCGCGATCGAGAACGACGCCAGTATGAGGATTTCGGGCGAGGTGACAGATGACCTGAAGGATTTTTAGTTTTTCTTCAAAGCTCATCCGCCCCGTGCGCCGTAGAGCGTGGGCGAACATACAACACAGCACGTACGTGGATTCCGCGATGGTCATCCCTTACTTGGTGTGTGAAAATTTAATTAGTAAGTCTTCCCCGTCGTCGGTATCATCGCCAGCTGCTTCGGCTTCTTGGTGATCAAATAACCACCGATGAGCAAACTCAAGATGAACATCGGCAAGGCGAAATACGAAAATTCACGGTTACTCTTCTTCGAATTTTTACACTTGTTCGTGATGTGCACGGTCATGGACGCGCCGACCACACCCATCAACCCGAAGAATGTCATCCACAGACCTAAATCACTCTTGAACATGCGACCCAGGAATAGGGTGAATGGAATCGCGAGGGCGATCGTCAGGGTGTGAGTCAAAAACTCGTACATGGGTTTCTTCGGTTTGTTGTCGCACTTTCCGTACGTATCGATGCCGATGGACGCGATGATCATGTACGCGAACGCCAACATGCACACCACACCGATCGCACCGTACGACATCTCCAACGACGCCTTACCACTCGCCAACTTTTTGGCGTTATTGAGCGCCTGCTTCATCGCCGGGGTGACGACGGACGTCATCAACTGTGGTTTCTTCGAACCCATAAGTTCGTTCTGTGTAATATTCCTACATATTTTTTTGACCACCATCCGTAGTAGATGAAGTTCGACATCAAGTCCTGCGCGAACCAAGGGTTCGGAAACGTGCTCATCATGTTGGCGGATTTCAAGTATCAACATCCACACCAAGACTTGTCGCTACCCGAACCCATCGAGTGCGTCGAGGAATTCGAAGTGGACGACGATCCGAGGGAACAGACGTACGTCGGTCAAATTTTTTTGAACCCGTTCACGATGAGACACGTCCACCCTCTGATTAGAGATTTCGTTCGACCACCGCCTCACGTCAAGTCTTTGGTGGACGCGAACGCACACGGGTGTCGGTTGGGTATGCACATTCGACGCGCCGCCTACGGCACTGACTCGAAACACGTCGGAAACTCTGAAGACATCGACAAGAAAACGCCCATGCTCATGTGCAGTGACGATGGGTTGCAAAAATTCATCGACATCATCGAACGCACCGACGAACCGATCTTCTTGGCGAGCGACAGTTTGGAATTGAAGAAGGAACTCGTCGAGAAATACCCGACGAAAATTCGAACGTACGACGTGCCCGAGATCGTCATCGCGTCCAGGGAATTCAAAGGGAAGAAAGACGCGACGCACGCGTACGTGGACTGGTTCCTCCTCTCACAGTGTACGACCGTGTGCGTGACCGCGGGGTCACCCAAAGACATGGTTGGATTCTCTACGTTCGGGTACACGGCGGCTGTGTATGGGAATTGTGAGATTCATTTCGTTTGGAATTAAACTTTGTGATATCTACTCGAATACTTTTTACGTAAAATCGTCAGACCGTTGTTCCACGGCATCGTCGCGAACTCCCAAAACTGTGGGTTCAACTCGGCGACCGCGCGATACGGACCACCCCCTTCCCACTGCGCCCCCGCGTTTGACGTGAGATCGCTGTGGTAATACGGTGTCGTTCCGTACATGCAATCGTGAAGGACGACGATGCTCGAAGGCGTCACGCACTCGTCCAACAGCGCCAATTCCTTCGCCACGTGTGGGTAGGAGTGCCAATCGTCCACGTACACGAAATCCTGGACGATTGATTTATCCAATTCCGCCAAATATTTCAGCGCGTCCATCTGGATGAATTCCCAGTGTGGGAGCAATTCTTCGGGACACTGGAACATCGTCGGTTGGACGTCCACGCTCACGACCTTCGCCCCGACCGCTTTCGCCGCCATCAAAAGTGGAAGCGTCGTGCTCCCACCGCGCACGCCCAACTCGAGAATGCGCTTGGGGCGTTGTCCCAACACCATCCCGAAAAGGGTCGTCAGGTGACGATCGCTGTCACCATCACCGTTGAGCGTTTTGTCGACGATCGTATTCATGTATCATGTCTTCGACCCCATCCTTTAACGAGACGTGAGGGTAATAATAGTTGAGTATGAATCGATCGGGATCCTCGCGCAAGGTGTGTGTGGGATCGTTGAAACTCCGAACGAAACTGTTGGGTGTGATCATTCTCGCGAGATTCAAGATGGTGGTCCACTCGAACGACGACACGTCCACGTGATCCCGAGTCGACTTGATCTCTTTGAAATTTTCTGCGATCGCCAAGAGACACCTTCCACAGTCCTTCGTGTGTAAAAATTGTCGAACCTCCTGCCCGTTCGTCAACAGTTCGATCTTCCCGGTCGTCTTGAACTTGTGTATGAAATCGGCGATGACGTGCGATTTCTCGGAAACCTCCTCGTACCCGTACACGTTCCACAGTCGCACGGAGATACCACCGAGCAATCGGGTGTAGTGTTCGCCCAAGTGTTTCAGTGTACCGTACGGATGATCCATGTTCCACATTTGCGTCGACGCGAAGGCGAACGGGTGACCGCTCAACGCTTGAAACGTGTTCGTCATCATCCGAGTGTTATTGTCCAAAAATTCCGTCGAAGGTTTCTTCAGGTATTTCGCCCCGCCCACGTCGTACGCCAAGAAGAATGTGAAATCACACGCGTCGACGATCCGTCGAAGGTCGGGCACGCACTCTTCTCGGCGCAAATCATGCATCGGGTCGATCTTGATGTCCCATTCCACCACCTCGTGTCCAGCCTCCTCGAGCGCTCGCACCGCACCCTTCCCGACGATCCCTCTCGAACCCAAAACGAGGACTCTCATTCTTCTTCAGTACTCGCTCCAGCTCTTTAACACGTCTGGGACTTTTTCGATGACGCTGTCGGGTGTGGGTTGGTGATGAAACCGTCCGTCGGTCGAGCGTCCATTTTCGTAGTGATCGGCGAATTGTTCGAGCGTCACCGGTGCCACGCTGTCGTCGTGACAGTGGCTGAAATTGTTAATCTTGTTGAACACGTGGTCGGTCGACCCGAACGATGAAAAGTGCCATCCGGAGTGTTGGGCGTATGGGAACTGCCAACGCTTGTCTCGGAAAAATTGCGGCACGACGTGTTCGCCGTCCGAGAACAATTTGTAGCGAGCCATGACAGTTCCGAACCACGGCTCGACGACTTGCATCCATTTCAGACTGTACTCGAACGCATACATGTGGGCGGTGACGACGACCGCACCCTCGGGCATGACCCCGACCCAATCAATGGATGGGATTTCATCCACGTCACCGATCATGACGAAATCTTCCGGTTGTAAGTCGAGTTGATCCAACCCTCGAGTGATACAATTCCGTTGATGCTTCTCGCGCGCCCACGGATCGTCACCCTCGGGATTGTCTTCCACCACGATATGGACGATCTTGTCCGCCCACTCCGCGAAATCATCCTTGTTGTCGGCGTAGAACAACGGTTTGTCGTTTCCCCGGAAGGTCTTTGTTGATTCCACGAGCACGAACTTATCAACCTTCGGTGACAAATACTCCAGACGCTTCCGAAGGAGTTCGAGTTCGTTGTAAAACGTGAAACAATCGACGACCGTCATGATGTAACTTAAAAACTATCGAGTTGTTTAAGTCAACCATGATACCCAAAGTCATTCACAAGGTATGCATCGTCGATGGAGGTAAGATGCCCACCTTCCCGGACGGACTGAAGAGAGCACTCGAGACGTGGTATCGGAAAAACCCTGGATACAAAATCAAGATGTACTCCGGGGACGATTGCGTGCAGTACATCAAAGACAATTTCGACGATCACGTGCTCGAGGCGTATGAGAGACTGAAACCCTACTCGTACAAGTGTGACCTCATGCGCCATCTCATCATGTACAAGGATGGTGGGTGGTACAGCGATCTTCGTCAGGTGTGTTTACA
>Ga0102960_1000703_pt1 | contig 12472 bp, 10 predicted proteins | sample SalPon2_B_H2O_MG_2_FD_84521 | JGI IMG/M metagenome (GOLD analysis project Ga0102960, IMG submission 84521) | Salt pond water microbial communities from South San Francisco under conditions of wetland restoration - Salt Pond MetaG SF2_B_H2O_MG | ecosystem: Environmental > Aquatic > Non-marine...
CTCCATTGCAATGCTCAGCATAGGATTAACCAATAGAGAATTAAGGGGTTTTGGTTACGGCAGACAAAGTAATATTATTTTTTTATCATCCGTTGGTTTATTTATTGCTCTTCATTCATTTAACTATGAAATAGCTATATTAACGGCATCTGCACTCAGCTTGTATGCTTTTTCATTATCCCAAAGGCGTCCTTTTAGAGCTTCCATACTCCTTGGCTCAGCCCTCACCATTGGTATTTTTACAAAAGGCTTATTCTTTTATCTTCCAATACTCGGAATAACCCTTTCATTAGCGCTCCTACCAAATTGGAATGCTAAAAGACTCTTTATTTTTTCATCCATAGCTTACTTTTGTAGTGTCATAATTTTATCTATCTGGTTATTTTTATTATCTTCACATGCTCCTGAGAGTATGAATCAATATCTCAATCAAAGCCTTACTCCCCTTACTCAAAATCTAAAGTATTACTTAGTTAATTTATTATGGTTTGCTTGGCCCGCTATTCCATTGTTTTTTTGGACACTTTTTAAAGAAATTGATACTTTTTTTAAATTTAAAAGAACCCACCTGCCCATCATTTTTATTTTTTGGTTTTTAATCCTGTTAATTTCAGAATCTTCAATAAATCAAACTAAATTGATGATTTTATTACCTGCTATTTCAATTTTGGCGAGCAGCTCAATTGATTCACTCCAAAGAGGGGCATCAAGCGCTTTAAATTGGTTTGGTATTCTTATATTTTCATCTATTACGTTGGTATTATGGATCGGATGGTTTGCATTTCATGTCGGTATCCCATTTAAGCTTCATGAGAGGATGCTTTATTTATCAGGCAACTTGATTCCTGAATTTAATCTAATCACTTTTTTATTAGCTTTAACTTTTCTTAGTTTATGGATTTTTTCTTTGTTAAAAAACAAACTTACGAACCGATCAACAGTAACAAACTGGGCTCTTGGTATTACTTTAGTCTGGGTCACCATCGCCTTACTTTGGTTTCCTATGATCGAAAATAGAAAAAATTATGGCCAGGTATATCAATCTATCCAAGAATTAAATCTTTCAAAGAATGAATGTCTCAATTCAAATGATTTAAACGCAAGCCATATCGATCTTATTTTTTATTACACACAACTAATTATAAAAAATCAGAGTTATAGTTGTGCATATACAATAGGTTATTCTAATTTAGCTCGAGGCTCAGAATTGGTAAAGGATAAAAAAAATATTCTTTGGACAGGAAAAATGCCAAACGACCGAAAGTCATTTTACATTATTAAAAATTAAATAAGCTTAGACGCATCTTTGACCAAAGGGTCAATGTCAGCAATTTTATCCTCTTTGATAATTTCTTTAAGCAAATTTCTCATTTTCGGTGCCCAAAATTTTTGGATATGATTTGCAACGCCATCAATGGCTTCTTTTTTATCTGGGTATGCCTCAAAAAAACTTGCAATTTGATTGGCCATTTTTATTAATTGCTGATGTTCCATGGGTTGGTATTTTACAAGATAATTCGATACTTGTGAGCATAGGTGACGAATCTTTTTTCTCTTGCAAAGCCAATTAATGTCAGAGAATTTTTGACCGCAAGATTCACTGCCATTGAAGTGGGAGCAGATATAGCGATTAAGATGGAAATTTCTGTCGTCAGCACTTTTTGTACCATTTCGTAGCTAGCCCGACTTGAACATACAATGAAATGTCCTAACAAATTGTTCATTAATTTAGAGCCAATTAATTTATCCATGGCATTATGTCTACCAACATCTTCTTTAATTGATAATAAATTCGCGTCTTGATCAAATAAGGCCACCGCATGAATTGATCCAGTTTTTGACTGTGCGTCTTGATTGGCATTAAATATCTCAAGACTTTTTTGAATAATTTTTTTATCCAATGGATTATCTTTTTTCTTTGGATAATTTGCCAATAATCTTTGAGAAAAATAATCTAAACTCTCTACCCCACAAATTCCACAACCAGTTTTTCCAGATAAATTTCTTTTTACTTCCTTTAATTTTTGAAAATTTTCTTGGGCAATCTCAACCTCTATTTGAATACCGTTGTCATTTTTTTTTATATCAATATCAAAAATATCTTCAAATTTAGAAATGATTCCCTCTGTGAATGAAAATCCAACAACAAACTCTTCTAAATCAGTGGGTGAAGCCATCATTACAACATGAGCTATTCCGTTATAACTGATAGCAATTGGCATTTCATTAGAAAGATAATCCTCAGTGTCGGAGTTAGGTAAGTTAGAATCTGTAACTAAATGTTTTGAATATAAGCTTGGGTCGCTCAATATTTAAACTTTTTCTTTTTTAGTATCAACAAAAGAGATTTGTTGTTCACTAAAAGATCTGTACTTTTCCTGCCAAGATGAAACTTGACTCACTTTGGTTAATTGCACAGCGGTCACTTTAAACTCAGGACAGTTGGTTGCCCAATCTGAATTATCCGTTGTGATAACATTCGCTCCCGAAAAAGGGTGATGAAAAGTTGTATAAACCACTCCAGGCTGAACCCTTTCGGTAATCTGACACCTCAGTACTGTTTCACCAGCTCGACTAGTAATGCCTACCCAATCACCGTTGTTGATCCCTCTCTCTTCAGCATCATGAGGGTGGATTTCTATAAGGTCTTCAGAATGCCACTGACTATTTTCAGTTCTTCTGGTTTGTGCTCCCACATTATATTGTGAAAGTATTCTTCCTGTGGTTAAGATTAAAGGGAAGCGTTTATTTACTTTTTCTGTTGTAGGAATATATTCAGTCACAAAAAATTTACCTTTACCACGCACAAATTCATCAATATGCATTGTCGGTGTTCCATCTGGGTGTTCATCATTACAAGGCCACTGGATACTTCCTAACTCATCTAGCTTTTTGAATGAAACATTTTTGAAAGTTGGAGTTAATTTAGCAATTTCATCTAAAATTTCTGAGGCATGGTTATAGTTCATTTTATAACCTAATGCATTTGATAACATTTGTGTTACTTCCCAGTCCTCATAACCATTTTTTGGTGACATCACCCTGCGAACTGGAGAAATGCGTCTTTCCGCATTAGTAAATGTTCCACTTTTTTCTAAAAAGGACGAACCTGGAAGAAATACATGGGCATACATTGCTGTTTCATTTAAGAATAAATCTTGGACAATCACACACTCCATTGACTCCAAGGCGTGAGTCACATGTTGGGTATTTGGATCCGATTGAGCAATATCTTCACCTTGGCAATATAAACCTTTAAAAGAACCATCAATTGCTGAATCTAGCATATTGGGAATCCTCAAGCCTGGTTCTGACTGCAACTGAACGCCCCAGCTCTCTTCAAGCATCTTTCTTGTTTCATCATCTGAAACATGCCTATATCCAGGGAACTCATGAGGAAATGAGCCCATATCGCATGAGCCTTGAACATTATTTTGCCCACGAAGAGGATTTACTCCAACTCCTTCGCGACCAATATTAGCTGTTGCCATCGCTAAGTTTGCTATACCCATAACCATGGTAGAACCTTGGCTATGCTCAGTCACACCTAAACCATAATAAATGGATCCATTATTTTCTTTAGCAAATAAACGTGCAGCCTGTCTTACTGTTTCAGCAGGGACTCCTGTTTCTAATTGCAAGGCTTCTGGTGAATTTTTTTCCAAACCGACAAAATCAGCCCACTTTTTGAAAGAATCTATTTCACATCGATCATTTACAAATTGTTCATCAACCAATCCCTCAGTAACAATGACATGAGCAATCGCATTAATTATAGCGACATTGGTACCTGGTTTTAATTTTAAGTGATAGTCAGCCTTCACATGAGGTGTCTTATTGACTAGGTCGATTTCCCTTGGATCTACCACAATTAGCTTGGCGCCCTGTCTTAATCGACGTTTCATTTGCGACCCAAAAACAGGGTGGCCATCTGTTGGATTTGCACCAATCACCATAATGACATCTGATTTCATTACAGAGTCAAAATTCTGTGTCCCAGCAGATTCACCAAGTGTTTGTTTCAGACCGTAACCCGTAGGTGAATGGCAAACACGCGCGCAAGTATCAATATTATTATTGCCAAAACCTGCTCGGACAAGTTTTTGAACTAAATAAGTTTCTTCGTTGGTGCAACGAGATGAGTTAATTGCTCCCACAGCTTCGGTGCCGTATTTTTTTTGGATACGTGAAATTTCTTTAGCGGCGTAATTTATTGCTTCATCCCAAGAAACTTCTTCCCATGGGTCATGAATACTTTTACGAATCATTGGAGTGGTGATACGATCCTTGTGTGTCGCGTACCCCCAGGCAAATCTTCCCTTAACACAAGAGTGTCCATGATTAGCCCCGCCATTCTTATTTGGCGTCATACGAACCAATTCCTCACCCTTCATCTCCGCATTAAAAGAACATCCCACCCCACAATATGCGCAGGTTGTGGTCACTGATCTTTCAGGAACACCTGACTTAATAACTGAATTTTCCATCAATGTTGCAGTGGGACATGCTTGCACACAAGCACCACATGAAACACATTCAGAATCAAAGAAGTTTTTATTTCCTGCTGATACTTTGGAATCAAAACCACGGCTGTCGATGGTTAACGCAAACGTTCCCTGAGTTTCTTCACAGGCTCGGACACATCTTGAACAGACAATACATTTTGAAGGATCAAAAGTGAAATATGGATTGGACTCGTCTTTTTCTGCATTTAAGTGATTTAAACCTTCATACCCATACCTCACTTCTCTGAGCCCGACTGCGCCTGCCATATCCTGTAGCTCGCAATCACCGTTGGTTGCACAAGTGAGACAATCTAATGGGTGATCAGATATGTATAACTCCATCACACCTTTTCGAATATCGGCTAATTTTGGAGTCTGGGTTGAAACAACCATTCCCTCTTCAACAGGGGTCGTACATGAAGCTGGGTATCCTCTTTTTCCTTGGATTTCAACCAAACATAATCGACATGAACCAAATGGCTCAAGTGAATCTGTAGCACATAACTTAGGGATTGACGATCCAAGCTCAGAGGCTGCACGCATTACTGATGTTCCTTCAGCAACGGAAACTTTCTGACCATCAATAGTCAAAGTTATTTGCTTTAAAGCATCCTTTTTTGGTGTTCCAAAATCTCTCGTATCGTCCATATTTGTTTTAACTACCTTGTTAATTTCTCTATTCTAAGTGTCCGACGCATTTGTATCAACCCCAAAATCTTTAGGGAAATATTTTAATGCACTCATTACTGGAAAAGGTGTCATCCCACCCATCGCACATAATGATCCATTAACCATGGTGTCACATAAATTTTCTAATAATTGAACATTTTTTGCTTGCTCATCATTTGCGGTAATTTTATCAATCACCTCCATACCTCGAGTTGAACCAATGCGACATGGGGTACATTTTCCGCAAGACTCAATTGCACAGAACTCAAATGAATACCTGGCCATTTCTGCCATATTCACGGTTTCATCAAAGGCAACGATACCGCCGTGACCGACAACGGCATTAAGTTTAGAATATGCTTCATAATCTAATTCAATATCAAAATGTTCTTCAGCTATAAACGCTCCAAGCGGACCTCCCACCTGGACAGCTTTAATTTTTTTCCCTGATGCTGAACCTCCGCCTAAATCATACAAAAGTTCACGCAATGTGATTCCAAATGCTTTTTCAATCAATCCTGTATTTTTTAGATTGCCCGCTAACTGAATGGGTAATGTTCCTTTAGATCGGCCTACCCCAAAATTTGCATAGTACTTAGCGCCTTTTGACATAATGATAGGAATCGTTGCAAGCGAAATGACGTTATTCACCACCGTTGGTTTACCAAAAAGTCCTTTAATCGCAGGCAATGGGGGTTTATAGCGAACCAACCCTCTTTTTCCTTCTAGGCTCTCAAGTAATGATGTTTCCTCTCCACAAATATAAGCTCCGGCTGCTCTTCGCACTTCTAAATTAAAATTTTTACCCGAATTTAAAATATTTTTACCAAGGTAGTTATTTTCTTCAGCAATTTTGATGGCTTTATTTAAGGTTACAAGTGCATGAGGGTATTCCGACCTCAGATAAATATAACCATGATCGGCATTGACGGCTAGCCCAGCAATAACCATTCCTTCAATGAGCATAAAGGGGTCATTTTCCATGGCCATTCGGTCTGAGTATGTTCCTGAATCACCTTCGTCAGCATTACATACAATATATTTTTGATCTGAATCTACATCGAGAACAGTTTGCCATTTGATGCCTGTTGGAAATGCAGCACCGCCACGACCTCTTAACCCTGATTCTTTAACTTCATCTACAATTTGCTGATTAGTCATTTTTAATGATTTCAAAAGTCCATTGAAACCGTCGTGAGCAATGTAATCATCAATCGAAAGTGGGTCAGTGATGCCTGTTCGGGCAAAAGTTAGTCTTTCTTGTTTTTTTAACCATGTCAATTCTTCAGTTGGGCCTAAGTATTTGGGATGCTGTCCACCCAAATAAAACTCACAATCAAATAATGAATCAACATCATTAACTTCAATCGGGCCATAAGCTAATCTTCCATCATCTGTCTCAACTTCAACTAGAGGTTCAAGCCAAAACATGCCTCGAGATCCATTACGAATAATTGTGACATCAATATTTCTTTTTTTTGCTGTAGCCGCAATTAAATCAGCAACGTCATCAGCTCCAAGTGACAAAGATGTTGAGTCTATTGGCACAAAAATTTTAAAACCCATTATTTATAATCCTTGATTAATTGATCAACTTTTTCTTCGGTTACCCGACCATACACCTCATCATTAATCATAATCGAGGGAGAGCAGGCACAATTTCCTAAACAATACACTGGCTCTAATGAAAATTTTTGATCCTCCGTCATTTCATGATAATCAATACCCAGCTTATTTTTTATATATTGTTCCAAATGTCTGACATTCATCGCCTGACAAGATTCAGCTCGACAAACTTGTATTATATTTCTTCCCGTTTTTCTAGTTCTAAAATGATGATAAAAAGATACAAATCCATGAATCTCTGCAACTGATAGATTCATCGATTGTGAAATTAAAGGATAGCTTTCTTCAGGAATATATCCAAACTCATCCTGAATAGAATGCATCAATGGAAGTAATCCCCCTGGTGTATCTTTAAATTTATCGATATGTACTTGTATATTTATTTCATTCATAATTAATTGACCTAACTTATATGAGTATTATACTTGTTAATTAATTCCTTTTAATAAGAGAAATCATTATTCTTAATCCTGTTTGAATGTTAGTTGATCAATATCAAAGAAAAATATCCTATTTAAGATTATCAGTGACCGATCGTTGTGATTTCCGTTGTCAATACTGCATGAGTGAAGATATTGAATTTATGCCAAAACAACAAATGCTCACCATTGAGGAAATGACAAGATTAAGTCAAATTTTTATTAATTTAGGTATTACCAAAATTCGATTAACGGGTGGAGAGCCTTTGGTAAGAAGAGGTATAGATGATTTAATTGGCTCGCTCGGAAAAAATAAAAAACTCAAAGAACTCACGCTGACAACCAATGGATCACAACTAGATAAAAAATATTCAATATTGAAAAAATCTGGCATCAAAAGAATAAACGTCAGTCTTGACAGTCTTAATGCAAAGCACTTCAAAGCAATCACCCGGGGGGGTGACCTGAATCAAGTGTTATCAAATTTAGAGTTAATAAAGAATAATATACAAGTAAAGTTAAATGTCGTTTTAATGAAAAATGTCAATGATCATGAAATCAATGATTTATTAAACTACGCTATTGAACGTCATTTCAATATTACTTTTATTGAACAAATGCCATTAGGCGACATTGGTTTTGATCGATACAATAGTTTTATCGACAGCGATAAAACAAAAGAATTAATTGAATCGAATTTTTCTTTAATAAAAATTCCTTTATCAACCGGTGGTCCCGCCGATTACTGGAAAATTAAGAGTACCAACACCTTAGTTGGATTTATTTCCCCTCATACTCATAATTTTTGTGAAGCCTGTAATCGAATTCGAGTTAGTGCTGATGGTCACTTACATCTTTGCCTTGGACAAGAGAACAAGATCAATTTAATAGATCCTTTGCGAGCATCTCAATCAGATCACGAAGTAGAAAGGGTTATTTTAGAGGCGATGCTCGTGAAACCAAAATCTCATGACTTTGACTTGCAATCAAAAACCCAAATTATTCGTTTTATGTCTCACACTGGAGGCTAAGTGAAGATTGCTGGATTAATCATTGCAGGCGGAAAGTCATCGCGCATGGGTCAAAATAAAGCATTAGTAAACTTTAAACAAAAGCCATTGATAGAACATGTGTATGATCGCCTTAAGGATCAGGTTGAAAAAGTTTTTATTAACATTAACCAAGCTGGTAATAATCTCAAATATAAAGAAAATATTATCCCCGATCAAAAACAAAATTATCAGGGGCCGCTGGCTGGGCTTGATGCTGGATTACAAATGATTCAAACCGAATGGCTACAAATCACCCCATGCGACAGTCCCTTTTTACCCTTAGATCTGACTCAAATATTAATGAGCACATCAAAACAGTCCACGCATAAAATAATCATTCCTCAAACTCGAAATAACATTCATCCAACCTTGGGGTTATTTCATTCATCCATTGCTGATGATTTAAATCTATTTCTTAAAAATGAAGATCGTGGATTCATTAACTTTATCAATTCAGTTGGTTTTGAAGCAGTTTCTTTTGAGGATGAGGATGCATTTGTTAATATCAACACGCTTGATGAATTAAAAAAATATGAAAAAAATGAAAATAAATGAATTTTTAAAAGACAAGGGTTGCTTGTCTGAATACGACCCAAATACTATGTCCTATGAAAAAGCCCTAATGCTGCTTGAACAATTTCTTACGGTTACCAAAAAAACTACGCATCTTCCGATCGAAGAAGCTCAAGGGTGTTTTTTAGCAGAAGATATAAGATCTCCAGTGAATGTTCCAAATTATAATAATTCAGCGATGGATGGCTATGTTTTTCGTCATAAATTTATAAAGCCAAAAAATAATAAATTTAAAATTGATGGAAAAATTTTAGCGGGTCATCCACTCAAAACTAAAAATTCATCGATATCATGTTTACAAATCATGACTGGGGGAATGATTCCGCGGACATTTGATACCGTCATCCCCCAAGAACTGGTTCAAATTAATCATGGAATTGTTGAATTTGATTTCAAACCAAAAGTTGGTGCAAATATTCGTAAAATTGGTGAAGACATTAAAAAAAATCAAGTGGCCATCAAACAGGGTGTTTGTTTAAATGCATGTAATATTGGTCTACTTGCATCACTTGGCATTACAAAAGTAAAAGTTTTTCAATCTATTCGTATAGGTTTTTTTAGCACGGGAGATGAAGTTGTTCAGCTTGGATCGAAAATTAAAGCAGGTCAAGTTTATGATAGTAATCGTTTTTTAATTAAAGCTTTCATTAAAAAAATGAATGCATGTTTAGTGGACTATGGAAATTTATCTGACGATAAAATTTTGCTTGAAAACCAACTCAAGAAAGCATCGAGAGAATGTGATTTGATTATTACAACCGGAGGTGTTTCTGTCGGTGAGGCTGACTACATGAAAGAAATATTAACAAAAATTGGGCAAGTTCTTTTTTGGAAAATGGCGATTAAGCCTGGACGACCCATGGCATTTGGTAAAGTAAATAAAGCATTTTATTTTGGCTTACCCGGCAACCCAGTCTCTGCGGCCGTTACTTTTTTACAATTTGTAAAGCCCAGTATTCGCTTTATGATGGGCAGCGCAAAATTTGAAAAATTACCCTATGTACAATTAAAAATTAATGCAGAAGTCCAAAGAAAAAAAGGTCGTAAAGAATTTGTTCGAGGGATCATACAGCGCCAAGGAAAATCTTGTTCAGTGATCCCCCTTTTACAACAAGGTTCAGGAATGTTGAAATCAATGTCTGACGCAAATTGCTTTATTGTTTTTGATGCAGACCAAGACTTAATTAGGAAAAATTCCTATGTCAATATACTTCCATTTGATGGGATAATTTAATCCTTAACTGAAATTAGTTTATGTTTTTTTATTTATGAGTCCAACTCTACAAAAATTTGAAGTAAAATTTTTTGAGACAATTGTTTTGTCTTTGCTTCTGCATGCCTCGTTATTGGTCATAATTCCTCGAATGAATCTAAATGATGTAGTAATCCCTGAATTGTTAAATGTTGAAATTGAATTAAGTAAGCCACAGCCACCGCCAAAAATAGAAGAGATACCCAAACCTATCGAGCCGCCGAAGAAACAAGAAAAACCTATTGAAAAAAAACAAGAAGTGAAACCGGAGATTAAGCCTATTCAAGAAACGGTTAAAGAGGAGGTAATCGAGCCGATTATTGAAGAGATGGCAGAGCCACTCAATGATCAACCCATTGAGGAGGCAATAAAACCTATCCCAGAAGTAGTTCCCACGCAACCCTCGCCTGAAGTTGTAAAACAGGTGACTGATAGTTATACAAATCAATTAACGCGCGCGATTGCAAAGCAAAAAAAATACCCCAAAATTGCCCAAATGCGACAATGGCAAGGAGAGGTTCTGTTAAATGTTGAAATTGATCCCCAAGGAAATTTAGTCAAAACTGAGATTTTAGAAGCATCGAGGTATAAAATCTTAAATAATGAAGCGGTCGACATGGTCAAACGTGCTGCTCCATTTCCAAACCCTCCCGAAGAATTACAAAAAAGAAATTTCACGGTTTTAGTACCAATATCTTTTAAACTTGAGTAAGATTTATTTGTCGCATAAATTAATTAAACTTTAATAAAATATTAACAATGAAAATACAAAATTTCGTCCTTGAAGGCACTAACAATCTCCAGTTTGATCTAAAAAATTTTACCGGTAAAAAACTGATCATTTATTTCTATCCTAAAGATTCAACACCAGGTTGTACCAATGAAGGTATTGATTTTTCTGCAAATATCGAAGCATTCAAAAAATTAAATTGTGAAATATTTGGTATATCCAGAGACAGTATTAAGTCACATGAAAATTTCAAGGCAAAATACGATTTCAAATTTGAATTATTGTCAGACCCTGAAGAGGTTGCGTGCAATATTTTTGATGTGATTAAAATGAAAAATATGTACGGCAAACAAGTGCGTGGCATCGAAAGAAGTACATTTATCATTGATGAAGCTGGTAACATCATAAAAGAATGGCGGGGTGTTAAAGTAAATGGACACGTTGACGCAGTGCTGGATTTCTTAAACTCATAAACGGTATATATGGTTAATACAAAAACAAAGCTGTTTGTTCTGGATACCAATGTTCTTCTTCATGACCCCAGCTGTCTCTATCGCTTTGAAGAGCATGATATTTATCTTCCTATGGTGACCCTTGAAGAGCTGGATAATATCAAAAAAGGGAGCTCTGAGGTTGCGCGAAACGCTCGACAAACGAGCCGTTTTATTGAAGAAATCATTGCAGATACTGAAACAAATCTAGATCAAGGATGTTTACTTGATAAGTTTAGTAAAAATTCAGGACGATTATTTTTGCAAACTCAACCGATTGACTATAACCTTCCCATGCTTGCCGGTATTAAGGCTGATAATCAAATTTTAGGTGTGGTTCATTTCTTAAAAACCGAATACTTCAAACGCGATGTAATCCTTGTTTCAAAAGATATTAACATTAGAATTAAAGCTCGCGCCCTATCGATTCCAGCTGAAGACTACTTCAACGATAAAGTATTAGAAGATACTGAACTCTTGCACTCTGGTGTGAAAGAGCTTCCTGAGAATTTTTGGGAAAATCACAGCAAGGATATGGAGTCTTGGCAAGAAGAAGGGAAAATGTTTTACAAACTGACTGGACCCCAATGTAAAGATTTTATACAAAATGAATTTGTTTGTTACGATTTTGATAAACCTTTTCACGCCATTGTGCGCAAGATTGTAAAAAATACAGCCACGCTAGAAATTGTTCAAGACTTCTCGAATACAAAATTTAATGTTTGGGGAATCAATGCACGTAATAAGGAACAAAACTTTGCCCTCAATTTACTGATGGATCCAAATATTGATTTTGTGACTTTATTGGGTCAAGCTGGAACAGGAAAAACGTTACTCACTTTGGCAGCCGCTCTCCAACAAACCTTAGACTTAAAAATTTATTCTGAAATTATTATGACCCGAGTGACGGTATCGGTTGGTGAGGATATTGGTTTTCTCCCCGGAACCGAAGAAGAAAAGATGAACCCATGGATGGGTGCATTAGAGGATAATTTGGATGTACTAAATAAGTCTGATGAAACAGCTGGCGACTGGGGAAGAGCAGCCACATCTGATTTAATTAAATCAAGAATTAAAGTGAAATCACTAAATTTTATGCGTGGAAGAACTTTTCTTAAAAAGTTTTTAATCATTGACGAGGCTCAAAATTTAACA
>Ga0102960_1000709_pt1 | contig 12405 bp, 13 predicted proteins | sample SalPon2_B_H2O_MG_2_FD_84521 | JGI IMG/M metagenome (GOLD analysis project Ga0102960, IMG submission 84521) | Salt pond water microbial communities from South San Francisco under conditions of wetland restoration - Salt Pond MetaG SF2_B_H2O_MG | ecosystem: Environmental > Aquatic > Non-marine...
CCAGCAATATCCACAAAGCTCATGGTGGTTGGGATTACTTTTGCTGAATTTACAATATTATTGATGCTATCAAGCCTCTTATCTGGAACATTAACTATTCCAAGATTAGGCTCAATTGTGCAAAACGGAAAGTTCTCTGCTGGAATAGAGGATTTTGTTATTGCATTAAACAAAGTTGACTTACCCACGTTAGGCAAGCCTAAAATCCCACATTTAAAACCCATTTTATTCAGTATGAAGTTTTAATTGAGCACTCTGAATATCATTATTGCTCAAAAGCTCAATAATATTATTGAACCTATAAAAGCTATCTAGAATTGGATCTTTTTCAGCCGGTTTGAATTTACCTAGAACCCAGTTTGTTACATCCACTTTATTGCCTGGGTGTCCAATTCCTACCCTTAGTCTGATAAATGATTTTCCTGAATGGGATATGATGCTTCTCAACCCATTATGGCCGCCGTGACCTCCGCCTATTTTTAATTTTAGGCTTCCAATTGGTAGGTCTAAATCATCATGAATAATTATTATTCTATCGAGGCCAAAACTGGTTGTTTTTACAATTTTATTAATCGAATGACCGGATTCATTCACATATTGATCAGGATAACCCCACAGAATTTTTTCATCAGAAGACATGGCAACAGTAGCTTGAATTTTTTTCTTTGACTGAAGTTCTAGATTGCAATCAGCTGCTATAGTTTTTATCCAGTCTTTTCCAATATTATGTCGTGTTCCATTGTATTGATCGCCAGGATTACCTAAGCCAATGATGCAGATATTAGGCACAGAAAATACGAACTTTAATCACTTGATTCTTCTTCGGGAGTCTCTTCATTAGAATCATCCTGTTCTACAGACTCCTCTTCTCCCTCAGCTACTTCACCTTCCTCACCATCTGATAAAATCTCAGACTCTTCTTCTGCTCTTGGAGGGTTGACTGAAACAATCATTTGGTCATTTTCTTCATCAAAGCCAGGGATTTCAGCACCTTCTGGTAGATTGATATCAGATAAACGGATTGCTTCATTTAGCATTAAATTTGTAATATCAATTTCAATTGCTTCTGGGATATTTCCTGCCAAGCAGGCGATTTCTATTTCTGAAATTGCTTTAGCAAGCACGCCACCATCTGTTTTAACTCCCTCACAGTCCTCTTCGCCATTAAATCTGAATGGAACAACAACTTTGAGTTTAGTTTTACTGGAAACTCTTTGAAAGTCTGCATGAAGAAATTTACCTTTTACAGGTTCTCTTTGAAGCTCCTTGAGAACAACTTTTTCTTCATTTCCCTCAAGTAAAATTTTAAGAACTTGGGTATAAAAGAGTTCATTTTCTGAAGCTTTTGTAAGCTCATTCAGCCTCAGCTTAATATTCTTTGATTCCTCTTCATTACCGTAGATAATAGCAGGAACCATTGAATCTTCTCGTCTAATTTCTCGAGTTTTGTTTGTTCCAGTTCTAACTCTTAGATCTGCATTTAATATAATTTCATTTGACATAGGTCTTACCTTATAACTTATCTTTCTACAAAAATAGAGCGCTTAGCGACTCTTCATTGTTTAATCTTCTGATGCACTCTGCAATAGTAGGGGCAAGAGAAATGACGCGTATTTTACTGCATTTTTCTGCTTCTGGGGACAAAGAAATTGAATTGGTTACAACTAATTCATCTATTGAAGAATTAGAGATTCTCTCAATCGCAGGGCCAGACAAAACTGGATGGGTGATATAAGCCTTCACCTTGGCCGCGCCTGCATCTTTAAGAGCCTGAGCCGCATTACATAATGTTCCGGCTGTATCAATAATATCATCAGGGACAATACAACTTTTTCCTTCAACATCTCCAATAATATTCATTACCTCAGATTCATTCGCAGTTGCCCGTCTTTTATCGATAATAGCAAGATCAGACTCATCTAAGAATTTTGCTAATGCCCTTGCTCTAACGACTCCACCAACATCAGGGGAAACAACTAATATTTTTTCATCTTTTGTAGACCTTGATTTAATATCATCGTGCATGATCTTAGTTGCATAAACATTATCGGCCGGCATATCAAAAAAACCTTGAATAGATTCTGAGTGAAGATCGACAGTTAGCACTCTATCGACACCAACTGAGTTCATCATGTCTGCTATAACTTTTGCACTAATTGGAACTCTGGCAGACCTTACCCTTCTGTCTTGACGAGCATAACCATAATAGGGAAGGATAGCTGTTATTCTAGAGGCTGATGATCGCTTTAGAGCATCAGTAATTAACATTAACTCCATTAAATTAGAATTTGTTGGAGCGCATGTAGATTGAATAATATATGCCTCATGACCTCTTACATTCTCAAGAATTTCTACTTTTATTTCACCATCAGAAAATTTTCCAAGATCAATATTACCCAGCTTTAGTCCAAGTATCTTTGCAACTTCCTCTGAAAGAGGTATTGATGCGGAGCCGGAAAAAATTCCTACACTGGGTTTGTTAATCATTTTCTTCAGTGCTGGCTGGGGTGGCTGGATTCGAACCAGCGCATGACGGGATCAAAACCCGTTGCCTTACCGCTTGGCTACACCCCATTATTTTAAGTAAGTTAATAATGGTGAACATTGTAAAGGTTCACAAAAAGAGTGTCTCCATTTAGTTGGAATTTTTTTCAAAGTTTTTTCAATTTTGTTTTTATCATTATAAGTACAAAATATTGTTGATCCTGTTCCGGATAGCTTAAAGGAGTTATTTTTATTCAGTTCATTAAAAATTCTTTTTATATCTTGATTTTTTTCAAGAAAAATAGGCAAAAACGAGTTCTCTTCCTTCGCTAGAATTGATTCTTGAGAACTCTTGCTTAAATTATCCCATTCAGAGAAAAATTCTTTGGTTGAGGAGTGAACTTGTGGAAATAGTAATAAATATTTTTTATTAGAATGTTTTATTTCCTCAAATAGTTTTTCACCAATACCAGATGCATGAGCATTCTTTCCAAAAATAAAAAAAGGCACATCGGCTCCTAGTTTTTTGCCCAATTTCATTAATTCCGCACAAGAAAGCCCTAGTTTAAATAAAAAATTTGTTCCTATGAGCGCTGCAGCTGCATTTGAGCTACCGCCACCCAGGCCTCCTCCTAACGGGATATTCTTTACAATCTCCACATCACAATATATTTCTTTTTCAATGTAATTTGATAATGATCTGATTGCATCAAAAACTATATTTTTCCTCCCATCAATCGAGGCTCCGAGATTAGTTTTTACAGATGTGGACTTATTAGATGTTTTTTTGATTAACATCTCATCAAACAAATTGATTAGTTGAAAATGTGTTTTAATTTCATGCATCCCATCAGTTCTTTTGCTCAATACAGAGAGATTTAAGTTCAGTTTTGCAGGACAATTTACTTTTAAGCTATCCACTCTTTAAAAGCCCAATAATTTTTAGCTCAGTTTTGTATGTCATATAGATTGATACAGTACCATTATTTTGATGATTGCATTTTAATTCAAAATCATATTTTTTTAAGATAAAAATATTTTTATTAATATTTAGCTCGCTAAAGCAAGAATTAAAAAAATTGACATAGTCTTTTTTTTCAAAACTCTGCAATAAATAGAGATACTCATTATCAATTTTCGGATCAAACGACAGGCCTGCGGAATGATCAAATTCAATCTTTAATAGATTTCCAAATAAAGGTTTGCCAATCTGTATAATAACTTTTTCAGGCAATGCATTAACTCTTACATTATAGTTAGAGCGGCTTTGAGTGTTGGTAAAAGATAACTTGCCTACAAATACTCTTTCTGAAAATGTTGAGTGAGATATTGACGTACATGAACCTAAGAAAATTAAAAGAAATATTGAGATAATTTTTGTTATGGAATTACAGCTATTTGGCATAAATCATAAAACTACAAAGTTATCAGAGAGAGAGCTTTTTATTATAAATGACTCTAATCAAGATGACTTTAAAAACTTCTTTGACAGTAGTTTTAATGATTCTATAGAATCATTTTTTGCTCTCTCTACTTGTAATAGAACCGAGGTTTATGTTTATGGCGCCTCATTAAATATAACGCAAATTGCCAAAAAAACCCTTGAATTCTTTGGTTCAAGCGATTATCTGAATGATGATTTGTATTTTTTTAAGGGCAATGAGGCTATCGAACATATGTGCTATGTTGCAAGCGGCCTTGATTCACAGGTGTTGGGCGAGCAGGAAATACTGGGTCAATTCAAGCAATCAATTCAGACATATATTGGACTCGGTTCATTGAATGGCCCATTTCAAAAACTAACTGAGGATATTACATCAATTGCAAAAGCAGCAAGAACAGAAACACAGATTGGTTTTAATCCATTATCCGTTTCAGGCCTGTCATTAAAAATTGTTCAAGAGATTTTTGAGGATCCAACTCAACAAAAACTTACAATTGTAGGGGCTGGTCAGATGGCAATAAGCGTTATTGAAAATTTTTATACAAATGGCATCACTAACATCAATGCGGTTAATCGATCAAAGAAAACATTAAAAGTTAATAACTCTCTTTCTATTGAAACAACTCAGCTATCTCAGCTTGGAGCTCTGATTCAAAATACAGATATTTTAGTCACCTCTATTAATTCACCTCTACCTATCATTGGAAAGGGGTTAATCGAGCAAGTGATGAGAGAAAGAAAGAACAAACCCATGCTATTAATTGATTTGGGAGTTCCTAGAAACATAGAGAATCAAGTTAGAGATCTGGAGTATGCTTATTTGTTCACAATTGAGGATATTGAGCTTGTTACCCAAGAGAATTTAGAAGAACGCTCCTCTGAGGCATTAAAAGCAAGAGATCTTATTCAGAAAAGAATTGAATTTTTGAATCAAGAACAAGCTAATCAAAATAATCGCAAAGAAGCCTATATCGCTCTTAAGGATGTCTCTAATAATCTTAATGAACAAGATTTCTTAGAGTTACTAAATTCAGATGACCCATATACATCGCTTAAACAAATACATCTTGTCTCAGAGGATCAGCTACAATATATTTCAACATTAACCCCTCATGCTATTTTGTCTATGATTAAGGAAATTAGAAGTGCTTGAAGATTCTATTATTGCAAAATTAGAGAGCGTAAAATTACGATCCACCGAGATCCATGAAGCTCTTGCAAGAGAGGGTGCGACAGATGATATGGCGCAATTCACTCAATTAAATAAGGAATATTCTGAAATTACACCTATCGTTGATTTATTTCAATCACTTCAAGATGTCCAGAAAGAATTAAATGGCGCAAAGGAACTTTTAGATTCAGGAGATTCAGAGCTAATAGAGCTTGCAAAAATAGAAATCTCAGCTAATCAAGATAAGATTAAAGAGCTTGAGCAAAACCTTAAATTCATGCTTTTGCCTAAAGATGAGGCAGATGACGGGGCTGCTTATCTTGAGATTAGAGCGGGAGCTGGCGGTGATGAGGCAGCAATATTTGCAGCAGATTTATTTAGAATGTATTCAAGGTTATCTGAGCGTCAAGGCTGGAAGGTTGAAATTGTAAATACAAAGCTATCAGAGCCCAGTGGTTTAAAAGAGGCTGTGGTTAAAATTAATGGTCAAGGGGTTTTTAAGTTTCTCAAATTTGAATCAGGCGTTCATCGTGTTCAAAGAGTGCCTGAAACTGAGTCACAAGGAAGAATTCATACCTCAACAGTTACCGTTGCAATTTTACCTGAAGTTGATGAGGTGCAAGACATAGAGATAGATAAAAGCGAACTAAGAGTCGATACTTACAGAGCATCCGGTGCAGGGGGGCAGCATGTTAATAAAACTGACTCTGCCGTCAGACTAACTCATATACCAACCGGAGTTGTTGTTGAATGTCAGGATGATAGATCACAACATAAAAACAAGGCTAAGGCCATGGCTCTGTTGGCCGCGAAATTAAAACAAAATGAGATTGATGAGCAGCAAAATACAATTGCCAGTGAAAGAAAAATTCTCGTGGGAACTGGTGATAGAAGTGAGAAGATTAGGACTTACAATTTCCCTCAGGGAAGAATCACTGATCACAGAATCAAGCTAACTCAACATAATTTAGACCAAGTGATGGATGGCGATATGATTTCTATTTGCCAAGCCCTAATTACTGAAAATCAATTAGCCCAGCTTTCTAACCTTGAAGAAACCTCATAATTGAATCAAAGCGTTAAATATTATTTTGCTCTTGCTAGATCAAAAGAGTCTCAGTATCAAAATATTTTACGGGACCTAAAATACTTCTTAAAGTCTCTTGGGGTAAACGATACAATTATTACCCTTGAAGATGAATATGATTTATCAGCTGAAGAAACCTTAAAACTCGATACTTTTTTTTCATCATACTTAGCCGGCATTCCCCTTGATTATATTTTAAATAAATCAGAATTCATGGGGTATAAATTTTATGTTGACTCAAGAGCATTAATTCCTAGACCAGAAACAGAATTAATTGTTGAGTGGGTATTAGATTTATCGTTAAACAAAAACGCAACAATTTTTGAGGCTGGAACAGGCTCAGGTTGCATAGCCATATCAATTTGTTTAAAAAACAAAGATCTAAAAATTCTTGCCTCAGATCTTTCAGGTCAAGCATTGGAAGTTGCTCAAATCAATAGAGAGCTACACAATGCTTTCAATGTAACCTTTATACAGTCTAATTGGTTGGCTTGCTCGATAGAGAATTCTCTTGATTTGGTTATTTCCAATCCACCATACATAAAACCAAATGATCCCCATCTTAAAGATCTTAATCATGAGCCTTTCATTGCATTGATCACTGAAAATGGCTCACAAAGTTTTTTTCAAATTGCTTCACAAGCAATATATTCTCTAAAGTTTGGAGGGAGAATTATATTTGAACATGGTCATTCTCAAGCAGCAGAGGTTTCAAATATTTTAAAAGACTGTGGCTTTAAAAATATTGTGACTTGTAAAGATTTTCAAGGTTTAGATAGATATACCCATGCAAATAAATAATATTATTTTCATATGATAAGATTTATTCTTAAGAGTTAATGCAGAATATAATTTTGTAAAAAACCAACTAGATTACTTATAAATAAAGGGGTTATTTCAATGAAGGGTAATATGATGAATTGGGATTTAACTATCCCGCAGGCAATTTTACATGCCGAAAAATATAATTTTGATGGCAAGTTAGTTTCACGAGAATTAGATGGCTCAATAAATTCAACTACATATGGAAAGTCAATTAAGCGATCTAAAAAGCTTGCTAATGCCCTGGCAAAACTTGGCGTAAATGCACACGATCGAGTAGCAACTATTGCCTGGAATAATAGTAGGCACTTTGAAACCTATTTTGCTGTATCTGGCATGGGAGCTATCCTTCATACCTTGAATCCAAGATATTCCCCTGACCAGTTAATATACATACTCAATCACGCAGAGGACGAAGTTTTAATTGTTGATCCTACATTTATTCCGCTTGTGGAGAGTGTTCAAGATAAATTAAATACAGTTAAAACTATAATTATTGCCTCATCAAAAGATTCTATCCCAGATAATAATTTAAAAAATGCATTAAGTTATGATGAGTTAATTATTGACGAGTCAGATGAATATGATTGGCCTGAATTAAATGAAGATGATGCAGTCGCTTTGTGTTACACCTCTGGCACTACTGGTAACCCCAAGGGAGTTTTATATTCTCATAGGTCAACTATTTTGCATGCAATTTCAGTATCTGGAGCTATGGGTTTCGACTCTTCTAGCTCAGTCTTACCGGTTGTACCTATGTTTCATGTTAATGCTTGGGGAGTACCTTATTGCGCATTAATTACAGGAATAACTTTAGTTTTGCCTTGTCATGCTCTGGATGGAGAGTCTTTGTATGAGCTGGTGAAGCAAGAATCAGTTGATTCAATGTTGGGTGTTCCAACTGTTTGGCTTGGACTATTACAGTATCTTGAAGGAAAGGGTCTTAAGCTTGATACAGTTGATCAAGTTTTAGTTGGAGGTTCTGCAGCACCTTATGCAATGATCAAGGCATTTGATGAGCAGCATGATGCATTTTTAACTCATGGATGGGGAATGACAGAAATGAGTCCTCTTGGAACCCTAAATGCACCAACCAAGAAAACCATGAGCCTACCTAAAGAAGAAAGATATCAGCTTCAAACAAAACAGGGTTATCCGATGTTTGGCGTGGAGATTAAGACTGTTGATGATGAAAATAATGAACTTCCTAGAGACGGAGAGGCCAGCGGCGCCCTAAAGGTTAAAGGGCCATGGATAATGCATAAATATTACAAAGCAGATGGTCCTGCGGTAGATGAAGAGGGTTGGTTTGATACAGGAGATGTTGCAACTATCCATCCAGACGGATGCATGCAGATTGTTGATAGAGCAAAAGATGTCATAAAGACTGGTGGAGAATGGATCAGCTCAATCGATTTAGAAAATGCTGTACTAACTCATGAAAATGTACTTGAAGCATGCGTCGTTGGAGTTCCCCATCCTAAGTGGGATGAGAGGCCTTTGCTTTTCTTGATCACAAAAGATGGAAATGAAATTGATACGCAGGAAATCAATGATTTCTTACTAGAAAAAGTTGTTAAGTGGTGGCTGCCCGACGATATTATTTTTGTCAAAGAGCTTCCGCATGGCGCAACAGGAAAGTTGTTGAAGGTTGAGTTACGAGAAAAATACAAAGAACATTTAATGGGAGAATAATATGTTACACATTGTAAAACCTAATGAAATTGATTCGGTAATTGGTAAGGATCTTGGCGCTTCTGAATGGATGGTGATTGATCAAGAAAGAATTGATAAATTTGCTGATGCAACTATGGATCATCAATTTATACATGTTGATCCAAAACAAGCAGAACCTATTTTTGGCTCAACAATTGCCCATGGCTTTCTTTCATTATCCTTAGTTGCTGGTATTTCATTCGCACAAGAAATTGGTATGGTGCTTGAGGGAACAAAAATGGGTTTGAATTATGGTTTGGATAAAGTGCGTTTCTTAAGTCCAGTTCCAGTTAATTCAGAAGTTCGTATTCATACTAAATGTATTAATGTTACGGAAAAAAATCCAGGACAGTTTTTAGTTAAAAATGAGGTATCAATGGAAATCAAGGGAGTAGATAAGCCGGCATATATTGCCGAGACTCTAAGCTTATTTATTACTTAAGTTTATCTTTTAAGATGCTATTAACAGCTTTGGGATTTGCCTTGCCTTCAGTTAATTTCATTACTTGCCCAACAAAGAAACCAAATAGTTTATCTTTACCCGCAAGATATGCTTCTACTTGAGTTGGATTTTCATTAATCACTGTCAGAATAATCTCTTCAATTGCTCCATCATCAGATATTTGTTCTAAGCCTTGAGATTTAATAATTTCGTCTGGAGAAGATCCATTTGTGCACATTTCTTCAAATATAGATTTTCCAATTTTACCAGAAATAGTTTGGTCATCAATTCGATTAATTAGCATGGCCACCTTATCCGCGCTTAATTTTGATTCATTAATCTCTATTTGCTGTTTATTTAAGTACGCACTAATTTCACCTATCAACCAATTTGATAGAAGGGTGTAATTTTTCGTTTTTTGTAAAGCAGTTTCAAAGAAATCAGCCATGGACTTAGAGGATGCAATGATTTGCGCATCATACGCTGTTAACCCATATTCTTGTTGATAACGAATTTCTTTTTCTTTTGGAAGCTCTGGGAATTCATCTCTAATTTTTTGTATTTCCTCATCAGAAATAATAACTGGAAGCAGATCTGGTTCTGGAAAATATCTATAATCATTTGCAAATTCTTTCGATCTCATTGGGCGAGTCTCATCTTTGGAGCTATCATAAAGTCTTGTTTCTTGAACAACTTTTTCTCCATTTTCGAGTATTTTAATTTGTCTTTTAATCTCAAAATTAATCGCTTTCTCAATAAATTTAAAAGAATTAATGTTTTTTATTTCTGTTCTAGTGCCCAGTTCTTTATCACCTTTTTTTCTTATTGATACATTTGCATCACACCTTAGGGAGCCTTGTGCCATATTCCCATCAGACACATCTAGGAAGGTAACAAGCTGATGCATTGCCTTCATGTATGCAACTGCCTCTTTTGCATTAGAAATCTCTGGCTCTGAGACTATTTCTAACAGCGGGGTTCCTGCTCTATTTAAGTCTATCGCTGAAAAGCCCTCAAATTCATCATGGATTGATTTACCAGCGTCTTCCTCTAAATGGGCTCTAGTAATATTAATGGTTTTAGTTAATTCATCTATGATAATTTCTATAGACCCGCCTATAACAATTGGTAAATCCATTTGAGTAATTTGATAACCCTTTGGGAGATCAGCGTAAAAGTAATTTTTTCTGTCAAATATTGAAGTTTGATTAATCTGTGCACCAACAGCCATTCCAAATCTGATCGCTTTGTAAAAAGCTTCTTTGTTTACAGATGGCAGAACTCCTGGAAGACCACAATCAATTAAATTTACATTTGTATTCGGACTTGCTCCAAAAGCAGTTGAGGCTCTTGAAAATAACTTTGTTTTTGTTGATAGCTGAACATGTGTTTCAAGCCCAATAACGGTTTCCCAACTCATTAAAAATCTCCTAAATTAGGCTTAGCTAGATGATAATCTGAATTTTTTTGAAAAATATGTGCTGCATTAAGTAGCTGATCTTCTCTCAGAAAATTTCCAATTAATTGAAGTCCAACTGGAAGGGAATTAACTTGTCCATGCGGAATTGAAATAGCAGGCAGACCCGCCAAGTTGGATGAAATTGTAAAGAGATCTTCTAGGTAAAGCTCAACGGGATTTTGAGTACCCTTGCTACCAAATTTAAATGCAGTATTCGGTGAGGTCGGTGTCATTAAAGCATCGACTGATTGAAAAGCATTATCAAAATCATTCTTGATTAATCTTCTAACCTGTTGTGCCTTCTTGTAGTAGGCGTCATAGTATCCAGCAGATAGCGCATATGTTCCTATGAGTATCCTTCGTTTGACTTCATCTCCAAAACCTTCACTTCTTGATTTAATGTATAGATCATTTAAATCATCTGTACTTTCAGCTCTATGTCCAAAGCGAACACCGTCAAATCTTGATAAATTTGATGAACATTCAGCTGGGGCGATGGAGTAATAGGTCGGAACAGATGCTGATATATTCGGCAGTGAGACTTCAATAAATTGAGCGCCTAATTTCTCATAGGCTTTTTTTGACTCCTCAAAACGTGCTTGAACTTGGGAGTCTAAGTCGCTGAGATTAAATTCTTTAATAAGGCCTATTTTTAACCCATCAATAGGTTGATTAATATTTTCTAAGAAATCAGGAACATTAGAGTTTAAGGATGTCGTATCTTTTGCGTCATGCCCTGACATTGTATTCAACAATATTGCGCAATCTTCAGCTGTTCTTGCCAGAGGTCCTGCCTGATCTAGACTTGAGGCGAAAGCAATCATTCCCCATCTCGAAATTCTGCCATAAGTTGGCTTTAATCCAGTTATTCCACAATGTGCAGCAGGTTGGCGGATTGATCCCCCTGTATCAGTGCCAGTTGCAGCTGGGACAATTCCAGCTGCTACAGCTGCAGCAGATCCTCCAGAGCTCCCCCCTGGTACATATCCTTTTTTCCAAGGGTTATGAACATTACCAAAAAAACTAGTTTCATTAGAAGATCCCATCGCAAATTCATCCATATTTGTTTTGCCAATAGTGATTGAGCCAGCATCTTCAAGTTTCTTAACTGCTGTTGCAGTATATGGAGGGATAAAATTACTAAGTATTTTTGAAGAGCATGTTGTCCTTAAGCCTTCTGTGCAAAATAAATCTTTTTGCGCCAAAGGAATCCCAGAAAGCCGTGAAGAAGTTTTTTTATTTACATCTATAGCGTTAGCTTTCTTAACACTAAATTCCTCATTCATTGTTACAAAACAATTTAATTCTTTATATTTTTTAGCCAATTCAAGAGATTCTTGAATTAGCTCCGAAGCAGATATTGATTTGTCATCAAGCATTTCTCTAAGGTCAGCAATTGATTTAAATTGAATGCTCATTCAACCACTCTCGGTACTAGAAAGTAGTCCTCATTTGAAGCAGCTGCATTTTCAAGGAATTTCTCTTTTTTATTGTCTGACTTTTCAATGTCTTCATGCATCAAAGCTGTCATTTCAAGTGGGCTGTAAAGAGGCTCAACATCTGAAGTATCTATTGTTTGTAAGCTACCTATGAGATCAATAATTGTCTCGAGATCTTTTTGTATTTTCTCAGACTTATTTTCATCTATTTCCAGTCTGGCTAGATAGCAAATAGTTCTGACGGTTTCTTGATCCATATGATATTATTTTAATTCCGATGCGCAATATTAAACTAAAAGCATCCTAAAATGAATTTACAGGGAATATCATAGTGGATTTCA
>Ga0102960_1000712_pt1 | contig 12390 bp, 1 predicted proteins | sample SalPon2_B_H2O_MG_2_FD_84521 | JGI IMG/M metagenome (GOLD analysis project Ga0102960, IMG submission 84521) | Salt pond water microbial communities from South San Francisco under conditions of wetland restoration - Salt Pond MetaG SF2_B_H2O_MG | ecosystem: Environmental > Aquatic > Non-marine...
AAGTGGCTATAGAAAAATCAAATTAAGATGTCAGAGAACAATCTAAATAGTGTTGCTCAGGAAAATCTTTCTTCTGAGACTTTAGCAGAAATGAATTTGAACCCTGATAGTTTTACATCGGGGTTTGTTGAAAGCAATCCTTTTCCAGGACAATCTATATATGATAATTTAACAAACCAACCTTTTAATTCACAACCTTTACAAAGTAAGGTAGGTGATATACCTGATGTTCCTGGTCTACCTGAAGGTCTTTCTGTAGAAGCATGGACAGCAAAACAGAATGAAAACATTCTTAATAAATTAGATCAAGCACAATCTTGGGGTTATGATCCTTATCAAAATTTAAAACCTTATACTTTTGGTACTGGTGCAAAACATACAAACTTTGATAGATACTATCATCATCCAAAATTTGAAGAGTTAGGTTTTACACCATTTAGAGATAACGAAGCTTTATATAATGATAACTCTAGTATATTAGATGATTTATCAAGAGGTATGTCTCAATGGGATAATATCTTTGCATCAACTATAGCTAGTAATTATAGATCTTTAGGTAATATTCTTACAGGAGATTTTTTAAAACCTGATGAAGAAGCAGCTTATGCTTTAGATGAGGCAATGAATATAGGTTATAGTTCTCGTGGTGGTATCATGGGAGGATTTAATAACCTTGTGTTACAATCTTCTATACCTGTTGCAATGGGTGTAGATTTTCTTGCTAGTGAATTTTTATTAGGTCTTACTGGTAATATACCAGGTATGGGTTTAAAAGCTGCTCAAACAGGAGCTAATGTAAACAGAATGGCGGAGTTGTTAACTAACTTCCCAAAACTTAAAAACTTTTATCAAGGTGCCCGTAATACAGGAACAAGTGCTTTAAAATTTGCTTTACCTAATACTATAAAAAATGTTGCAGAATATGGACCAGGTACAAACAAACTTGCAAACTTTGCAAATGTTGTAGGTTCTTTTGCAGATTTTTATAAGGATGTTCGTAATATGAACTATGCTCTTTCTGAATCTAAATTAGAAGGAGGGTTAGTAAAAAATCAATTAGCAAATGATTTAATTTTTGAACACATACAAGAGTTTGGTTCTAATCCTGATGATCAAACTATGGCAGAAATATATGATAAAGCTCAAGATGCTGGATTTACAACTACTGCCATAAACTTTCCTATCATATTTGCAACTAATAAACTAATACTTGATAACTTATTTACTGGTCCTAAAATAGGTGCTAGAAGTAGTTTAGAAGTATTAGAGGCTGGTTTAAAAAATGGAAAAAAATTAGTATATGATGCTGCTAAAGCTGTAACAGGTAAAGCATTTACAGAAGTTGGAATGCTTGGTGCTGCTAAAGCTAGTATAAAATCTTTAGCTAAACCTAGTACTTATTTAAGAAACGGTTTAAATTACTTTAAAGCAAATCTTACAGAAGGTATACAAGAACTTACTCAAGAAGTTGTATCAGGTTCTACATATGATTACTATAAGAGATTGTATGAAGATCCTGCTATGGGTGGTGCTCAATATGCAATAGGTGACACCATGACCAATATTAAAAAACAAATGTCTGCAGAAGGATTTGAAGTGTTTGCTTCAGGTTTCTTTATGGGAGGTTTGATGAATGTAATGGGTTCTGGTGTAAATGCAATTAGAGGTGGTGTTAGTAAAGGTTTAAATAGATACTATAAATCAAAAAACCCAGAAGCTTATAAGAAAGAATACGAAGAGAATAAAGCTAACAACCAAGAAATTGTAGATACTCTTAATAAGTTATATCAAGATCCACTTCAGTTTTTTGCTCCAGATAGACAAGCATTAATAGAAAATTTAAGATTAAACAAAGGTTTAAAAAATGCTAGAGCTAGAGGTGATGAAAAAGAATTCATTGATTTTTCTGATGCTGCTAAATTTAATGGTATATATAATGCTCTTTCTTTAAATAGATTTGATTCATTTACCAACATGTTGAAAGACATGAAACAATTAGATGGTACTGAATTAAAGAAAGCATTAAAATTAGATGACAGTGTATCTGAAGAAGAAGCTAATGCGATTTTAGATAAAGCTATAGCAAGAGCAGAAAAAGTTAAAAAGAATTATGATTCTTTATCTCAGTATCAGAATCCTTTTAATCCAGAAAGATATAGAAAAAAGCAAATAAATAAGGATCCTGAAGTTAGAGAACAATATCAAGCAGAAGCATTAGCATACCTTGGTTTTGAAGAAGCTAAGAAACGTGCTGTATTTAGTGTTTATGGTTTTGAAAGAGCTAGAGAAAGAATGCAAAGTATTGCTGATGGTTTGTCAGCAGATCCTGCAATAGCAAATGCAGCATTCACAGATATTCAACCTCTATTATCATTACCAAACTTAGCATCTGAAATGAATATGTTAAAGGGTGAGATAGACTCTTTAGAAGGTGCTACTGATGACTTTAATGTAAAGCTTAGAGAAAAGAAACAAAAGAAGCTAGAAGCTTTAGCAAAAATATTTGCAGTTTTAGAAAACAAACAACAACTAGAACTATTCTTAGATCCTGCTACCAAAGCAGTTTATGAAGAATACTTTAAAACAGTTGCTGATGTAACAGACAGTCTGTATGAAAAAAGCAAAGTAGAAAATGCTATTAAAAGTATTGCTGACTATTATAAGTTAGAAGAAGATGCAAACGTTTTTTCAAAAGATGTAAATACTATTTTAGATCCTAATTCTTTTTATGAAATAGCAGCAAGACAGGCAGCTGTATTTAAAAGAATATATGAAGAGAAAGAAAAGTATGTTCAAAAGGCATTAGAAAACTATGAGAAAGTAATAGGTAATAATGAACTTTTAAATTTACTTTATGATGAGAACATAGCAATTGATCCAGAAGATTTAGATGAACTCAAAGATTTAGAAGTAGAAGAAATAATAAATATTATAGAAAAAAGAGATGATATAACATTTATTGATACTACTACTAATGATACTTTTACTAAACAAGACAGTGAAAAGTTTGCTAAGGTTCAACAAGTAATAGACGATTTTAAAGCAAGAAGACCTGAAGATACTACAGAAGAAACAACTGCAGAAGAAGTTACAGAAGAAACTACTGAAACAAAAGAAGAGGTTACAGAAGAAGTTACAGAAGAGGTTACAGAAGAAACTCCTACTACTGGTGTTGAAGTTCCAGTAATTACTAATCTAGTTGAGTTTAATAAACTACCAACTAAATTAAAAGCTTTACTTACATCTGCTAATGCTTCATATAATGCAGAAATGGGTAATGAAGGTGATGATATAACAAGACCTTTCCAATTTGCAAGTACTACAAGAGGTAAGAAAATAATAAGTGATTTCTTTAATAACCCGGATAATGCAAAAGATGTAGAGGAGTATAATTCAAAATCAACAAAACCAACAGCTTCTGTACCACTTACTATTACTTCACAAGTAAGACAACAACTTTATGACTTAGGTTATTCTAAGGAAGATGTTGATGCAATGAAACCTGAAGAAGCTCAAGATATAATTGCAAATCAAACAACTAAACCTGAAGTTGAAGAACCTGTATCTGATATAGAAGCTAAAAAAGCTGATATAGAAAGAAGAAGACAAGAAGAATTAACAGATATTGGAAGAGTCAGGTTGATTCAAGCAGCTAATAATGCTAAATCTAATAGAGATTCAGATCCTAATTCTGCATTTAAAGAAATGACAGATGAGGAAATAGATGCTGAATTTCAAAAAGCTCTTAATTCTTTAAATGACTTATTAAGAGGATTAAGAAAAAAAGGGGTATCAAATGAAAGAATCACAAAAGCTGTTATTAATAAAATAATCAATCATCCTATATTAAGGATGAGAAGCGGAGGTAGTAATGAAATTATTAAAAGTATTGAGAAAGGATTAGACTCTTTTTTACCTTCTCAAGAAGTTAATGCTAAATATGATGCAGAACTAGCAGCTTTAGAACAACAACCAGCTGAAGTTAAACCTACTAGAAGTGAAGAAGATTTAAGAGCTGATGCAGAGTTAGTAGATGGCTATGATATTGCATTAGATGAGTTTAATAACGACACTTTTGGTAGCTCTATTGAAAGACAAATAGTAGATAAGCTAGGAAGCTTTACTGTAAATAGAGAATCCTTTATTGCATTTGCAGATAAAAGTAATCTTGGTGGTGATGAAGGTAAAGGATTAGGTTTACAATATATTAGAAAAGGAGGGAGAGATCTAGATGATTTAGCTCAAGAAGCCAGTGAAGATGATGGTTTAGAAGTTACACCACAACATATAGTTGACTTTATGTTAAAGTATCAAGGAGGTGTAGGTAGTAAACGCTCTAAGTCAAGAACTAGTTTTTATGGTTACTATAACCCTAAATTAGATCCTGAGTATGATAACATAGAAGAAGTAAGAAAGGCTGTTGCAGAAGCAGTAGTAGAAGAAGTTAAAACTATTCGTCCTGAGCTTATAGGTAAAGTTGTATATGTAACTCCAGGTTCTGGTAAATCTACTGTTGCTCAAACTTCAAATGATATTATAGATGGTGATGATCTGTTATTAGAATTTATAAGAAAGATCAATGGTTATGAGAATACTACATCTGAAAATCTATCTTCATCTTTATTTGATTTGTTCCAAACTGATTCTGAAAAAGCAGATGGTATTTATCAGGATGCTCTAAACAAAGCAAATAGTTTAGCAGCAGAAGGTAAAACTGTTTTATTTGGATCTAAAAGACTTATTCCTGAAGTAGATCTTGTAATTTATTCTGCAGAAACTGCTGATAATAACAAAAGAATAGTTAGAAAATATGTAGATGGTGGAGCATCAGTAACAGAAGCTGAAGAAAGTGTTAGAAAGTTACGTTTGAGTGAAAAGCAAAACAAAGCAGATGCGACTATTAATATACCTTTTGATGAATATATTTTTGGTGCTGTAGCAGAAACAACTGCAACAAATAAAACTATACAGGATTATCAAGATGAAATTGCAAACATTCGTACTACAGATGAGCTACGTATATTACAAAATGAAATTTCTAGCAGAGGGTTAGCTACAGAAGTAGATCTTATAAATGCAATTAAAGCAAAACAAAAAGATTTAAAAGAAAATCTTACCTTTGATAATATACAAGTAAATGATGTACTTATACTTACTGACGGTACTAAAAATACACAAGTAAGAAGTGTACAACCAAATCTTATACTTGGGTTTAGATTATCAGATGGCTCAATGGTAGAAATTACTAGAGATAACTTTAAAGATAAAGTAAGTATGGTGTATAAAACTAATGCTGAAAACGAAAATGAAAGAATAGTAGGTGGAAAAATTGTAGAAGAACCTACAAATGAAGAAAAGAAAAACATTGAAGATAACTTTAATGAATATGTTGACTTCACACAAGATACTGACAGCATTAAACAAGCATCAAAAGAAGCAGAAGAACAATCTTCTGAAGATATAGATGATGAATTCTTTAACGATTTAGGGTGTAAATAATAATGAATTGTACTTTAACAGCTAACCAGCAGAAGAGTTTTTATAAAAAGGTTTACAAAGACTTTTTAAACTTAGCGTCTACTGATCAACCTTTAGATATAAAAGAATATATAACCGGTTTATATAATATAATAAGTGAAAGAACTAATGATCCTGCATTAGCATTGTCTTATGCTCAATTAGTTCCTGAAAACATTATTCTGTCTACTGCACAGAATAGAAATATATCTAAGTTCTTATCTAAGTTAAAAAAACTAGATGAGTTAGGAACATTAAGATCTGATTTTGAAGAAGATATAAAAGCTGTAGAAAATTATGTTGCTCCTAAACCTCCAACAGAGGCAGAGATTAAAAATATAAATTCAACAGTTGCAACATATCCTGGTGGACAAACTGCGGCAGCTACTGAAGATAAAGTAATTCAAGCTAAGACTCTAGATATTCTAAGTACTACTAATCAAGAAGAACAAAAAGTAGATGGTGAGCTATCAGGAAGAGAAACTTCAGATGAAAGAGTATTAGCAAGTTTTAATCTAAACAGATATATTTTAAATAGACTTGAAAACAATGACAAGGAAACAACTGAGAATATAACTGTTTTAGAAGGTACAGGTATCTTTCTAACACCTGTAACAATGTCTCAGATTAATCTTCCAGCTCAACCTGGTAAAGATTATATTGTATTAGCTTATACTACAAAGGTTGACAATGAGTATAAGTTTATATATACAGATAAAGAAGGTAATCCTATTGCATTAGAAGGAGAAGAGGAAATACCTGAAGACGCTATATTACCTTATACTAATTACAGATTTCCTAAATACTCTAGAAAAACTGGTAAGTTTGAAAACCCAACTGTACTTTCAGCAAGAGAAAGAGTAGAAAGACAGTTTAAAAATACTGACATTACTAAAGAAGCAAAAGAAAGAGTAATAAAAGACACAGAAAAAGTAGATCAAGACAATTATAAATTTATAAATAATCTTACTAAGTATATACGTCAGAATCCTGGTTTACGTATAGGTCTTCCAATTACTGGTGGTTCTCAAGGTTTTAATCTAACTAATTTTAGTAGACAAGTAAATCTTTCAGAAATAAATAACTTACCTGAGAGCTTTACTATTGAAACAATAAAGGATCCGTCTAGTAATTTAAACGGGTTAAGTTTTTTAAAGCTTGACAAATTTTATAATAGTTTAAAAGTAAATTCACAAAAGATAAGCAACCCTGAAACAATTGCAAGATTCTTAACTGATACTAAGGTTAATGCTATTAAAAGAGCAAACGTTATAAAAAACCTTATGAACTCAAGTAGAGTTAAGGTTTTAGTAGAAGATGAAAAACTTGTTATTCTAAATGAAGGTCAAGAAATTTATAGAGACGGGGGTAATATTGGTTATACTAATATAGAACAAAGCGAACTTGAAGAGCTTATTGGTAATCAGTATTATAATATTAATAGTGATCTTATAGATACTAACATTGAATTACCGGAGTATGCAGAAAATAAAGTAGTATATAGTTCTGTACCTTATAGAAGCTATTTAAAACAGAACACTTATGTAAATGCTGCTTTAAGAAACAATGGTGATCTTAGAACCTTTAATTCTAAACTAAACTTTACTACGGTAAACTATACTAAAGAGATTCTTGAAAGTGATGAACAGGTTCAAGCTGTAAAAACTACACCTAAGAAATCTAAAGAGATATATAAACCAAATGAAGGTGTATCTTTTGGAGATGTTAGTGTAAATATAAATAAGGATCTTATAAATAAGATTAACGATAGTTTAAAACGTGCTGGTAAACCTACTGTATCAATGAGTGAAGCTGAAATTAAAAAAGCTAAAAATTGGTATAAAGGATTAACAATAGAAGTAGATGGTAAAAGCAGAAAACTTTTTGACCTTTTACCATTTAATGAAGCATTTGCATTAGCTAACTCAGATGTGCTTGGTGAGTTTACAGTAGATGGTATTACTGTTTATACACAAGCTGGTAATAAAGACTACAGTACTTTATATCATGAAGCATGGCATGGATTCTCTCAGTTACTTTTAACAAAAGAACAGAAGAAACAATTATATGATGAAACAAGAAAGCTTGTACCATCTCTTAAAAATGCTAGTGATAGAAAAGTTGAAGAGCATTTAGCAGAAGACTTTAGAGACTATATGATGAAAAAAGGTTCATCTATAGTAAAAGGTAAAACACGTAAGAATATATTTCAGAGAATACTAGATTTACTCAAAGCTTTATTTAAAGGTTATAGTTATCAAAGCGTAATAGAAAATCCTACAGGTGTAGATCTTATATCTAAAATGTATGATAACCTTAGTAAAGGTCAATTGTTTGAATACAAGTACTCTTTAGATAACGTACAGTTTGGTAACTTGAACAGAGGTGTTCAAAAACTTGATAGTGAGTATGAGTATGATTTATCCCTAAGTGATTCTTTAGAGATAAATAACGCTGTTGACTATCTTATATCTGAAATAAGTACTGCAGCAGGTATAGAGATTGCTACACTTTATACTAGTAAGGATTCTCTTAATTTATTATATAATGCAGTTAAAGATAACTTTATACAAAGACTTTCAGAGTTTGATAATTATATAGAGGGTAAGGACCCATCTACTGTACAACCTCAATTGCATGCTATAAAGTTATTAGAATATGCAATTGATAACTTTGGAGACTTTGATAAAGTTCTTTCAGGTGAACAAACATCAGGTGTCATATACTACCATAGAGAGAAGTCTAAATATTTAACGTTAGACAACAAGTTCTTTAAAGACGATTTAGAATTAAATAAAGATGATTTAAAAAATTCTGATTTCCTTGAAAGAACTGGTAATCAGTTCTCTTTAAAAGATACTTCATCAAACCAGGTTCTTTATATGATAAAGAGTCTAATAGATAAAGGTACTGAAGAACAACAAGTATTGGGTTACCCTAAGCTAGTAGACTTCAATGATGCATTTAACAAAATATCACAAGCTCTTGTAGGCTCTACAACTTTTGCAGATATTACTGATAGGTTAGCAAAATTAGCTGCTGAGTATGAACCAGCTGCTCAATTAATTGTAAAGCTGGGTGATTTTAATAACATAACTAATCAGTCTACCTATAACAAGTGGAATGCTTTCTTAAAAACTTTTGATAAGACGTTCATTCCTATAATGGAATTAATTGTAAGTCAAGATACACAAGGAGAAAAAACTATAAACACAATTGTATCAAGAGCTACTAGTGATATCAACAAAACAAAAGAAACTTTCTTAAACAGATTTCAATCTAAAAGAAACTCACCTTATATAACTTCTACTGTTTCAGGTAACATATTGAATACTAAGAAGATAGTTGAAGATTTTTCTAGTATAAACAAAAATAATTTATTTGATTTTGTAAATGCTATAGGTATTTATTTAGATGATACTCCTGTTATTAGAAAAGAATTAAATGGTTTATTTAATAAAACTCCTAGAGAAGGAGGTATAACATTTAGTTACTTACTGAATGAAGTTAAAGAAATAAATAAAGAAGGATTAGTTGTAAACGATCCTATAAAAGCTTTACGTAAAAGAAAGCAATCTACTAGTATAAATAAACTACTTACTCTACAAGTTATGTATGGTAAAGGTAAGTTTAATGCTGGTGTACAGAATGCAGAGGGTAATGTAGAGTATGAAGTATCAGAACGGTTTAGTCTATCAAACATGGTAGACGACTTAAATGCGTTAACTAACTTAAATGAAATACTCACAAACAAAAAATACGAGCATTTAAAAGCTTTTCATCCTGATAACAATCCTTATTCTAAATACTCTGTATTAATGCAAAGTTTGTTTGACTTTACTACAGGTAATAAAAAAGAAGGCGCTCAGTTATTATTAGATAATCTATCTGGTGCAAAAAGAATTGATGACGGTGTAACTAAAAAAGGTATAAAAACAAACAAGTTAAATGAATATGATAAGTTAACTACAGACTTACATAATTTATTCTTGAGAGGTATGCCTGAATTACCTAGACACGCTTCTAAAAGTTCTGCTTATGCTTTAGGTGTAAACTATATGGCTAGTCCTTTAGGAGCAGGCAAACTATATGTTCCTATTTCTAAAGTTATGGAGTCAGATACATATGGTGTTTCTGAGTCAATGCCTTTATTACTAGATTACCTAGCAGCAGAATTAGGTAGAATAATGGTTGTATCTCAAGATGAGTTTTTCAAAACTATAGATACTCTTGATAAAAAAGGAAAAGAGATAACAGTTTTTGACTTGTTAATCAATAACAAAACAAAGAAAGAGCTTGTAAAATTTGCAAAGAATGCTAAGTCTTTAGATGAAATAAGAGAAAAGTTAAATGACGACAGTATTAAAAGTAAGTTGCAAGAAAACTTTATTTCATACTTTGCTGGTTTGTATAACGAGTACATTGAAAAGTATTTTGAAATTGGTTATATATCAAAAGATTTACAAGAAGCTGTTATAAAAGAAGGTTTAACTGATAGATCTAAAGTATCTGAAGTATTAGTTAATACTTACTTACTTAACAACTTTGCTAATAACTTTGAATTACAATTATTCTATGGAGACTATTCTCAGTTTAATGAGTCAAAAGAAGAGTTTCACAAAAGAAATGCTTCTGTTGCATCTACTGGTGTATTTCCAACTATAGATGATCCAAGTATAGAGTTTATTAATTCTGATATCAGTAATAGTTATGCGGCTAAATCAGATAAAGAAGCTAAACCTTTTAGTAATAAATTTACAAGTGTTGTATTCTCTGATACAGAAGTTAAATCAGTTTATTATGATTACTATAAATCTGTTGCTGAAAAGTATTTGAAAGATAATAACTTTACTGGTGACATCAACAAAGAAGTTTCTAAGCTACTTAAGCCATATGAGAATATGGAAGAAGGAGATGCTCAGGGTTGGATAAATTTTGACTCTTATAGAAACTTTATGTTGAGTATAAACAAGTGGAGTACTGAACAAGAAAGTCTTTATAAAGATATTGCAGCAGGTAAACAAGTTGATTCTGCTTCTCTTACTACGACATTCCCTGTAATCAAAGCTTCTTATTATGGTCCTATTGTAACTGAAAAGTTAAATGTAACAGCATTACATAAGTTTTCTTTAGCTCCTTTGATTCCTACTGTAGTTAAAGGAACAAACATGGAAAAGCTGTTAGACAGAATGATAGATGAAGGTATTGATTATGGTTTGTATAAAACAGGTTCTAAGATATCTAATGTTACTTTAGAGGATGGTGTAATACCTGGACTCTATTCAGATAAAAACACAAGAACTTTATATGAAGGACCTTTACCAAAGACAGAAGTATATCTTAAATATTTAAAGAATCAGTTAGATATAAATCCTCAGTTTAAAGGTAAAACATCTTTATCTACTCAGATGCGTAAGTTAGTTCTTACAAATTTGTTTGAAAACGGTAAAGCTAAAAAACCTGAGTATAAAAAACTTGCTGAGAAATACGAAAAGTCTTTACAAGAATATGTGGACTTTTTAAAGGTTAAGCTATTTAAAGAAGCTGGTGTAGAAATAACTGAAGATGGTAGTGTAAAACCAGGAGATAAATCTAAACTTATAAGTGCTATTAAAAAAGAATTTATAAGAAGAGATATACCGGACCATCAAATGGATATTTTAAATCAGAATGAAGATGGTACTTTAAGTGACAACCTAGATAATTCTATAAATTCTTCTCAGATAGAAACTCTATTAGTATCTATTATTGAAAGAAAGATTATCAAAGCTAAGGTTAACGGTGAGCAATTGGTTCAGGTATCTGGTTCTGGTTTTGAAACTTCTGAGTTTACTAAACCTACTAAAGAAGAAGTGCTTAAGTATGGTACAGACGGATTAGCATTTTACAGAGTAGAGAATGGTAAGACTCAACCTATGCAAGTAAAGGTTGCGTTACAAGGTCAATTTAAAAAACTATTGTATGCTACTCATCCAGATGGTAACAAGATAATGACTCTTGATAGACTTAATGAAGCTATTAAAGATGAGAACTGGATGAACACAAACAGAAAGTCATTAGAAATGGCTGCTGTACGTATTCCTGTACAGGGTCTTAACTCTATGGAGTATATGACTGTAGCAGAGTTTCTTCCAGAAGAAGCTGGTAGTATAGTTATATTACCATCTGAAATTGTAGCTAAAACTGGTTCTGACTTTGACATTGATAAGTTAAGTGTAATAATGCCTAACATATCAATATCTAAAATAACACAAGAAGATAGCAATGCATTAGTCTTTTTATATGGTGAAGAACTTGCAGATACTTTCTTAAATGAAAGCATTGCTGATTTAAGTTCAGATGAGAGAAAAATTCAAAACTTTGAAAATAACATACTGACTTCTATTACTGATATTCTTTCACTAGAAGATAACTTCTTTGATTTAATTAGACCTAATGATGTAAGTCTTGTAAAAGGTTTAGCAGATTCTTTAGCAAAAGTTAATAGAGAATATAAAGTTGTAAGATCTGAAAAGCAAGATCCTTTCCAAAATAGAGAGGTTTATGAAAAGATGTCTCCTACAAGAGCAACTGAGCCTTTATATAACTTATATAAGCATAGTTCTAACAATGTAGGTAAAGTTACTTTGGGTATCGGTGCTATATCTAATACGTATAATATTATACTTAATAGAGTAGGTGCTTTCTTAAACCGTGACCATGTTGTTTATAATAGTAAAAATCAACCCCAGGTTAGAGAAACTGAAATTTTACTACCTCATAATAAAGTTGATAATAAAATATCTTTATCAAACGAGTTTGATGCTCAAGGTATAAACAAGATTCAGGATATAATAAGTCAACTTATAAACGGATGGGTAGATATAGAAAAAG
>Ga0102960_1000719_pt1 | contig 12354 bp, 6 predicted proteins | sample SalPon2_B_H2O_MG_2_FD_84521 | JGI IMG/M metagenome (GOLD analysis project Ga0102960, IMG submission 84521) | Salt pond water microbial communities from South San Francisco under conditions of wetland restoration - Salt Pond MetaG SF2_B_H2O_MG | ecosystem: Environmental > Aquatic > Non-marine...
ACATGCGTTGCGCGGTAAGTCAGGATATCAGCGGCCATCAAGGTCGGATAAGCATAAAGACCAACCGACGCATTTTCGCGGTTTTTACCTGCCTTTTCTTTGAATTGAGTCATCCGGTTCAACCAGCCAAGACGGGTCACACAATTGAAAACCCACGCCAGCTCGGCATGTTGCGGCACGCAAGATTGATTAAACAAAATTGATTGTTCGGTTGAGATGCCAGCCGCGATCAGGCTTGCCGCCACTTCACGCGTGCTTTTGCGCAAATCAGCCGGATCTTGATGAACCGTGATGGCATGCAAATCAACAACACAATAGATCGACTCAAAATCATGCTGCAAAGCAACCCAATTGCGAATAGCACCAAGATAATTGCCAAGATGCAAATTGCCGGTTGGCTGGATGCCGGAAAAGATGCGGCCTTTTCCTGCGGATTTATGCATTTTTGAATCGGTCATTTGGTCTATCCATCACGCCTGATCAGATGCTGGCAGGCCGGTGCCAACCCATCACATCTGCGATTGAAATTATATGCCAGCGTTATCCCCGCTTGTGCGGCCGCGGTCAAGTCTTTCGGTTGCCCAATCGGCGGACAAATCCGGCTGGAATCGCCCGAAAACACCAAGCGGCTAAAACAAATCCACCGCCACCAACAGCAACCAAAACGGCAAGCCAGCCTGCCGCGGGCAGAAATTGTCTTATTCCTCCGGCAAGCCAAACCATCGCCAAAAGCAACATCGCCATGACCAGACTGGCAAGAAAAATGCGGCCAATCATACCAAGCGAACCACCGCCAAGACGGCCACGGCGACATAGTAAAACCACCATGGTGATTGCCGCAATCAATCCTGATAATGACGTTGCCAGTGCCAGCCCGACATGCCCAAAAATGGGCATCATCACCAATGATGCTGTTATATTGATCACCACGGTCATGATCGATATTTTCAAAACCGTGCCTGGCTGGCCTGCCGCATAAAAGGCGGGTTGCAAAATTTTCACCATGACAAATCCGGGAAGACCAAGCGCATAGGCTGATAAGGCCATTGCCGCCATCACCGCATCATCAATTGAAAAAGCGCCATAGGCAAATAGCCCCTCAATGATTGGACCTGCAAGAAGGATCAGCGCAATAACCGCTGGCACGACAAAGAATCCGCCAAAGATAATCGCCTCATCAAGCGTTTTGGTGATTTCGTCTTTTTGACCAGCCGCTTCGGCAGCGGATAATCTGGGCAGCAATGCCGTACCAAGCGCAATGCCAACAATACCAAGCGGCAATTGCGCCACACGATCAGCATAATAGAGCCATGAAATCGCACCAACCGGCAGCATTGATGCCAAAATCAAATCGACTAGAAGATTAAGCTGCATGCCGCCAGCGCCAAGCGCTGCTGGCAGGAATTTGCGCCACATCATTTTGCCCGCATTCGATAGGCGCGGCCATTGCAGTTTTGGCACTGCCGACAGGCGGCGCAGAACAAAAAACAAAAATAACAATTGGCAAAACCCAGCAACCAAAAGGCCGATGGCAATTGGCAAAGCTTTGAACATGCCCAAATCAGCCGCCAAAATCGGAATCGAAATCGCCCCAGCAATAAAACAGAGATTTGCCAAAATTGGCGCGGCGGCAGCAGCCATAAACCGGTCATGCGCATTGGCGATTGCCCCCCAAAGCGCAACCACGGAAATCATCGGCAGATAGGGCATCGTTACCCGCGCCAGATCGACCGCTGCAGCCAAACGATCGGGCGTCGCCGCAAAGCCCGGGGCAAGAAGCGCAATGACTTCAGGCATGAAAATTTCGGCAAGTACAACAATCGCAAAAAGCGCAATGATCAGAAAAATCTGCGCCTCAGATGCGAGCCGAAGCGCGGCATCACGCCCGTCGGTTTCGCGTATTTTGGCAAAGCTGGGAAGAAAGGCATTGGTCATCGCGCCTTCGGCACTAAGGCGGCGAAACATATTTGGCAATTTCAACGCCACCAGAAAGGCATCGGCGGCTGGCCCTGCACCCAGAAAACTGGCAAAGGCGATATCCCGCATGAAGCCAACAATACGGCTAATTGCCGTTAGGCTGCCAATCTGTTGAAAAGCGCGGCCAAGCGAGGTGGGTTTTGCAGGATTTGACGCAGTTGGTTGATCGGTCATACCGCTTCCTCATCGGCATCATCAAAAACCGCCAACAGCTGGTTGCGGATCGTTTGCTGGCGCGTTTCACTCTGAATTTGCAGACCGAAAATATCTTTCACATAAAACACATCGACAACGCGCTCGCCATAGGTCGACACGGTGGCCGTCTGGATTTGCAACCCAAGACCGGCAAGGCAAAGCGTGATTTTATAAAGCAAGCCCGGAAAATCGCGGCCATTAACCTCGATCACGCTATGGGTATTGCTGATCTTGTTCGACAAAAGAACGCGCGACGGAACCGGCATTTGCCGCACCCGAAGCGGGGTTTGCTGCCAACGCGCCAACAGCGCTTTTTCCAGTTTCAGTGACCCTGTTAGCGACTTTTCAAGCGTTGTACGAATCCGCGCCAATTCATCTTGATCTTCAATCGCCTGATTCTTCATATCCTGCAAAAAGAAAACATCAAGAACCGTGCCATCATGACAGGTCGTAATGCGCGCGCCGACAATATTCGCACCCGCCGCCGCCACCGCACCGGCAATCCGCGCAAACAGCCCCGGATCATCAACCGTTAGAATCGTCAATTCGGTTATGCGCCTCGCCGGATCGGGCTTGAAATCAATCAGCAAAAGCGCATCCTGATTGGCGAATTCATCACAAAGCCGCGCATGACGAACCTGACTTTCGCAATCAAATCCTGTCCAATAGGTCAGCGGCATATTCGCCGCATGCGCGGCAAACCGTGCCGCGTCCCAATCGGCTAGTTTCGCCGCCGCCTCCTGGCGCGCTTCTTCGGCATTGCCAAGCGCGATCACCGCCGGATCAGCGCCGCGCAAAACCGCATCGCAGCGATAATAAAGATCGCGCATCAACGCCGCTTTCCAGCCATTCCAGATATTCGGTCCAACCGCCCGAATATCGGCAACGGTCAAAACCAAAAGCAGTTTCAATCGCTCGGGTGATTGCACAATACTGGCAAAATCCTCGATCGTTTGCGGATCATTCAGATCATAGCGAAACGCGATTTTGCTCATCAGCAAATGATGCAGGATCAGCCAACTAACGGTTTCGGTTTCTTCATGGCTTAGCCCCAGACGCGGGCAAACCGCCAATGCCACCTCGGCGCCCAAAACCGAATGATCGCCGCCACGCCCCTTGGCAATATCATGTAGAAGCATGGCAACATAAAGTGCGCGCCGCGATCCAATTTCCGGCATCACCTCGGTCGCAACCGGCGCGGCTTGGCGCAGCGCGCCGGTCTCAATCCCGTGAAGAATACCAATCGCCTTCAAGGTATGTTCGTCAACCGTATAGCTATGATACATATCAAATTGCATCATCGCGACAATCCGGCCGAAATCGGGCAAGAAACGGCCAAAGACACCGCTTTCATTCATCAGACGAAGCACCCGTTCAGGGTTTTTGCGCGATGTCAGAATATCCAGAAATAATTGGTTTGCCTGCGCATCATCACGCGTTTTTGAATCAAGTGCCGATAACGCCCGGGTGACGCGTTGAAGCGTGCTTGGATGAACATCAGCATCATGTTTTTGCGCAATGGCAAATAATTCGATCAGCCGAACCGGCGCGTCCCGGAACAAGGCCTCATCAACAAGCCGGACACGCCCGCTTTCAATATGAAACGGATCAAGCTCATGGGTGCGCAGAAAATCAGGTCGCCAATTGATCAGACTTTTGCGGAAATCAGTTTCCATCGCCGCGCAGAAAATACGCGTTAAATTGCCAACATTCCGCGCGGCCAGATAATAGCGTTTCATAAAGCGTTCAACACCACGAAGCCCGCCCCGGTCGGCAAAGCCAAGACGCGGTGCAATAATCATTTGCGCTTCGAAATCCAACCGTTCTTCGGGTCGGTCAGCATGAAGATGAAGATGACAGCGAACCGTCCATAAAAACCGCTGCGCCAGGGCAAATTTCCGCGCCTCGCCATCACGAAGAATACCTTTTTTGACAATGTCGATCATGCTGTTGGCACGATAGGCATATTTGGTAATCCAGAACAGGCTGTGAAGGTCGCGAAGTCCGCCTTTACCATCTTTGACGTTGGGTTCAACAACATAGCGCGTATCGCCAAATCTCTTATGGCGAAGGTCACGCTCGGCAAGCTTTTCTTCAACATAGGCAAGCGGTTTCTGTTTGGCAATTTTACGCTGAACCGCTCGATTCAATTTCACCCACATCGAATCATCACCAGCCACATGACGCATTTCAAGAAGGCTTGTCAGCACTGTCTGATCGTCATTTGCCGCGTCAATCGATTCGGCGATGCTGCGGGTTGAGTGGCCAATTTTCAAGCCAAGATCCCATAAAATATACAGCATGAATTCGATAAATTTCGTATGGGATTCGGTCGCCTTTTTCGGCATCAGAAACATGATATCAATATCGGAAAATGGTGCCATTTCACCACGTCCATAACCGCCAACGGCAATCAGCGCCAGCTCGTCACCACCAGCGCATTGTTTTTGCGTTTGCGCGTAAAGGCTTTGCAGCAAAATATCAATGACCCAAGCATGCATGCCAACATAAACAGCGCCATCATTGCTGTGGTAAAACGACTCACGAAGGCTGGCTTTGGCCTGATCAAGATGGGTTCGCAAACAGCTCAACAGCTTGGTACGATTTACCGGTGTTTTGCCAGTGGCATATGAATCAAGTTCGGCCTCGATCGCCTGCCGGTCAAGCGGTGGCTGATTGACCGCCATTGCGCCTTGCAACGGCAATAGCCAACGATGCCATGCAATGCTATCGGGCACGGTGGCTGGCATGGCGGCTGGGCTGGCGATTGGGCTGGCAATTGGGCTGGCTTTGGCCGATTGCGATTTTGACGATTCTAGATCTAAAATTTTGGTCATTTTTTATCACCTGATCGCAATGGCGGCAAAGCCGGGTCATGGCGCAATGCCTTAAGCCGGTAAAGCATATCCAACGCCTCACGCGGGGTAAGGCTATCGGGTTGCATTTCATCGAGCGCGGCGCCGATTTCATCTGGCGTCACTGGCGTTTCTGGCGCTTTGCTTTGATAGTCAAATAGCGGCAGATTATCGGCCATCAACCCAGCATCAACCGCGCCATGCTGGCCGGTTTCAAGTTCGCCTAAAATGGTTTCGGCACGGCCAAGGACCGCGGCTGGCAATCCGGCAAGCCGAGCCACATGAACGCCATAAGACCGATCCGCCGAACCGGCAACAACCTGATGCAAAAACACAATTGAGCCCTGCCATTCGCGAACCTGCATTGCATGGCAACGAAGCTGGTCGAGGGATTTTTGAAGATGCGTCAATTCATGATAATGCGTTGCAAACAGCGTTCGGCAAGCGCTGGCATCATGCAGATATTCAAGCGTTGACCAAGCAATCGCCAAGCCATCATAAGTGGCCGTGCCACGACCAATTTCGTCAAGAATAACCAATGATCGATTGGTGGCACGATTCAAAATTGCCGCGGTTTCAACCATCTCAACCATGAAGGTCGAACGGCCACGCGCCAGATCATCGGCCGCACCAACGCGGCTGAACAAACGATCAACAAGCCCAATAACCGCTTTTTCAGCAGGAACATAAAGCCCTGCCTGCGCCATGATCGCAATATGCGCATTCTGTCGCAAAAAGGTGGATTTTCCGGCCATGTTAGGGCCGGTCAAAAGCCATAGCCGCCCATTATCCAGATTGCAATCATTGGCAATAAAGGGGGTTTGCGAATCAAGCATCGGCTCGATCACCGGATGGCGACCCTTGGTAATGTTCAATACCGGTTCGGCAACCAATTGTGGGCGGCAATAATGATTCGCTGTCGCCAGCTGCGCTGCGGCGGTTGCAACATCAATTTCGGCAAGCGCGCGCGCCGCATTGCCAAGGTCATGTGCCGCCTGCAAAACCAATGACCGCAACCGGTCAAATATTTCCAATTCAAGTGCCAGCGCACGATCGGCCGCGCTGGCCATATCGCGTTCCATTTGCGCCAGCTCGGTCGTGGTAAACCGCACCGCCTGCGCGGTGGTTTGCCGATGGATAAAGATTTCATGATCCATCAATTTGCCAGCATGATTGCTTCGCACGTCAATATGATAGCCAAGAACATTATTATGTTTGATCTTTAGCGAGGCTATACCAGTTTCATCAACATAGCGGCTTTGCAAGGCAACAATTAACCGGCGGCTTTCATCACGAAGCCCGCGCAAATCATCAAGCGCAAGATCATAGCCTTGACGGATAAAGCCGCCATCACGCGCCAAAAGCGGTAATTCATCTGCCAGCGCAGGCGTCAATTCATCGCTTAGCCCGCGCGGACACAACATCATATCAAGGCAATCCGGCAGGCCATCGGGCAGGGCAAGTCCACCCATGCCCTTTGCCGCAACCGCCTTTATCTGCGCGGCGATCTCGCCAGCACCATCAAGCCCATTGGCAATATTCGCCAAATCACGCGGGCCGCCATGACCAAGCGACAGGCGCGATAAAGCCCGCTCAATATCGGGCTGAATCCGAAGCTGTGATCGCACCTTATCGCCACAAGCCATCTCGGCCAGAAACCAGCTCACCAGATCAAGCCGTGACTCGATCGCCGCAACATCAAATAGCGGCGCAGCAAGCCGTTCGCCAAGAAGCCGCCCGCCAGCCGCGGTCAAGGTACGATCGACCGCATGAAGCAGGCTGCCGCGCCGTTCACCGGTCAAAGTGCGCGATAATTCCAAAGACCGCCTTGTTGCCGGATCAATTTCCATAAAGCCAGCATCACTGACCGCGGTCAGTGGCAAAAGCCGCGGCATATTGCCAACCTGTGTTGCCTCAAGATAGCCAAGAAGCGCCCCGCCGGCCGACAGCATGGCACGGCTGAAATGCCCCATGCCGTCCAGACTTGCAACCTGATAGAAACGTTCAAGTGCCTGTCTGGCGCGCGTCGAATCAAATAACGATGCCGCCTGTTCGGTTGCACAGATTTGGCTAGCCTCGAACCAATCGGGAAGATCAAATCCCTGCGGATAAATCAATTCTGCCGGATCAAGGCGCGCAAGCAGGGTTTCAAGACCATCATCGGCCATTTCTTGAACCAAAAAATCACCTGTCGACATATCAGCCCATGCCAAAGCCAGCTGGGTTTCTGCCCGGCCAAGCGCAACAAGATAATTATGCGCCCGCGCTGGCAACAATTCATCTTCGGTCAGCGTGCCAGGAGTCAGCACCCGTACCACATCACGTTTTAGCGGGCCTTTGCCGCCGCGCTGTTTTTGTTCTTGTGGATCTTCGGTTTGCTCGCAAATCGCCACCCGGTGACCAGCGCGGATCAATTTTGCCAGATAGCCATCAACCGAATGAACCGGAACGCCGCACATTGGCACATCAAGCCCATCTTTGCTGCCGCGTTTTGTTAGCGTAATGCCAAGCTGTTTGGCGGCGATTTCGGCATCGTCAAAAAACATCTCATAGAAATCGCCCATCCGGTAAAAAAGCAAAGAATCAGGATGCGATTCCTTGACGCGCAAATATTGCGCCATCATCGGGGTCGGCGCTTTCACTTTTGGCGCATTTGCTGTAGAAGATTGAGATGTCATAGCGTTTTGACATTGCCCCAACTTGATCTTTAGAACAAGATCGAACCGGTTCTGGTCGAACGTTATGGATAATTATTCTTGTGTTGGTTTGTATCAGACTGAAATTTTAACCCACATGGCCGTTTTTGAACGCCGTGAAAAAGTATTTGAGACATGACAGATAAAGATAAACTCCTTGATGCCGAAGCCCTTGCCTTTCACGCCAATGGCCGCCCCGGAAAATTCCAAATTGCCGCGACCAAGCCGCTGACAAGCCAGCATGATTTATCGCTTGCCTATTCGCCAGGTGTGGCCGCGCCATGTCTTGAAATCGCTGCTGATATCAATACGGCCTATGATTACACCAATAAGGGCAATCAGATTGCCGTTATCTCGAACGGCACTGCGGTTCTTGGTCTTGGCGATATCGGCGCGGCGGCGGCGAAACCCGTCATGGAAGGCAAGGCTGTTCTTTTCAAGAAATTTGCCGATATTGACGGTATTGATCTGGAATTAAACACAACCGACACTGACGCTTTTGTCAGCGCGGTCGAGTTAATGACGCCAACCTTTGGCGGGATTAATCTTGAAGATATCAAGGCACCTGAATGTTTTGTGATTGAGCAACAGCTTCGTGACAAGCTGGATATTCCGGTTTTCCATGATGATCAGCATGGCACCGCGATTATTGTTGCTGCGGGTCTGATCAATGCGTTTCACCTGACCGGTCGTGACATGAAAAGCGTCAAGATTGTTGGCAATGGCGCCGGTGCTGCCTCGATTGCCTGTGTTGAATTGCTGAAAATCATGGGGGTTCCAGCCGATAACATCATCATCTGTGACCGCTCTGGCCCAATTTACAAGGGCCGCGAAGGGTCCATGAACCAATGGAAATCGGCACATGCAGCCGATACTGATGCCCGCAGCCTTGAAGATGCGCTTGTCGGGGCGGATGTTTTCCTTGGCCTGTCATCAGGTGGTGCCTTGACCAAAGGCATGGTTGAAAAAATGGCACCACGGCCGATCATCTTTGCAATGGCCAATCCGGTTCCGGAAATCTGGCCAGCCGAAGCCAAAGAGGTGCGCCCCGATGCGGTGATCGCAACTGGACGGTCGGATTTTCCAAATCAGGTGAATAACGTTCTTGGCTTTCCTTATATTTTCCGTGGTGCGCTTGATGTTCGCGCCAGTAAAATCACCGAAAATATGAAAATCGCGGCGGCAAATGCACTGGCGATGCTGGCGCGTGAAGATGTGCCCGATGCGGTGGCTGATGCCTATGGTGGCCAATCGCTTGCCTATGGTGAAGATTACATCATCCCGACACCTTTTGATCCGCGCCTGATTGTGGCCGTATCGTCAGCCGTTGCCGAAGCGGCAATGAATGATGGCGTTGCTCGCCGGCCAATTGATGATCTTGATGAATATCGCCGGTCATTATCGGCACGTCTCGATCCAACCGCAGGTGCCTTGCAATCTATTTTCGAACGCGTTAGCGCCAATAAAAAACGCATCGTCTTTGCCGAGGGTGAAGAAGAGCGGGTGATCCGTGCCGCGCTGGCATTCCGCAATGCCGGTTATGGCTATCCAATCCTTCTTGGCCGCGAACATCGGGTCAAGGAAACGATTCAGCGTCTTGGTCTTGATGGTGCCGAAGATTTACCAATTACCAATGCCAAGATATCCGAACATCTGACCGAATATACCGATCTGCTTTACAGCAAGCTTCAACGCCGCGGATCGCTTTACCGCGATTGCCAGCGCATGGTGAATCTTGATCGCAATGTCTTTGCGGCCTGTATGGTTAGCTGTGGCCATGCCGATGCGCTTGTGACCGGGGTAACCCGCGCTTTTCAACCAAGCCTAGCGCATATCCGCCGGGTCATTGATGTTGCCGAAGGCAGTAAATTCATGACCACCTCGATGATTATTTCCAGAGGCCGGACGGTTTTTGTTGGTGATATTGCCGTGACCGAACGTCCTGATGCTGAAGAAATGGCTGATATTGCCGTTGCCTTGGCTGCCAAGGCGCGTCAAATGGGCCATACGCCGCGTGTTGCCATTTTGTCATTCACCAATTTTGGCAATCCAGAATCACGCACCAGTGTCGAGGCGCGTCGTGCGGTTGAAATTTTGCAAAGCCGTGATGTCGGGTTTGAATTTGACGGTGAAATGACTGGAGATATCGCACTTGATTATGATTTGATGAAGTCACGCTATCCCTTCTGTAACCTGACCGGACCTGCAAATATTCTGGTAATGCCCGGGCTGCATTCAGCCAATATTTCTTTCAAATTGGTGCATCAGCTAGGCAATGTTTCGGTGATTGGGCCAATTATGATTGGCGGCGCGCATCCGTTCCAGATTGTGCAGATGGGCGCATCGGTTAGCGATATCGTGCAAACCGCCGTGCTTGCCGCACATGACGCCATTCGCTAGCGCAAGGGCAAGAAAAGGCCGCTAAAAACTGGCCGCAAGCTGTTTTAGATCGGTTTGCGGCCGCGCACCGATGTGCGAGATAACCTCACCTGCGGCAAGGCTGGCAAGCCGGCCTGACTGCAAAAGATCAAATCCATTCGTGCGGCCAAACAAATAGCCGGCGGCAAATAAATCACCAGCACCAGTTGTATCAATCACCGGCCCTTGCGGCATGGCGGGGATTTCGTGATGGTCAGCGCCTGCGCCAATAAAGGCACCGGCTGGCCCGCGTGTAACCACCACCTCGTCAATCTTGCCAGCCAAGGCAGCAATGGCATCTTGGCTGCTTGATTGATTTAGGCTGGCGACCTCGTCTTCATTCCCAAACAAGATCGAGATATGATCGGCAATAAAGCTGGATAGCGCCGCGCGGTGCCGTTCGGCACACCATGGATCCGACAGTGATAGCGCCAGCCTGACATCATGCTTTTCGGCAAGACGCGCCGCCTCGGCAAAAATGGCAGGGCCATTTGGCGCATCAAAAAGATAGCCTTCAAGATAAATAATTTTTGCCGAGGCGGCATCAGCAAGCGCAAGATCGCCAGCTTCAAATTCGATGCTGGCACCAAGAAACGTATTCATTGATCGCGCCGCATCGGGCGTCACAAGAATGATTGATGATGCGGTTGGTGATCCGCTGCTGGCTGGCGGTTGATCAAAACCGACACCGGCTGCCTTGATATCATGCCGGAACGCCGCGCCGAGATCATCATCATGGACGCGGCCAATGAAATTTGCCGATCCGCCAAAGGCGGCAACGCCAACCGCCGTATTGGCCGCTGATCCCCCCGAAATCAATTGCGGCGAGCCGATCTTGTCAAGCGCGGCGTAAAGCCTTGCTGATCCAGCCGCATCAAGAAGCGTCATCACCCCTTTTTCAATGCCGTTCGTCTGCAAAAAATCATCGCCACATTGCCCAAAAATATCAACAATGGCATTGCCAACCGCCAGCACATCAAGAGATTTTACCCGCATCACCGCATCCTCATTCCAAATTCTGCGACGCGACATTAGGCCGGACATGATCGAAGAACAAGGGCAATGGCAATCAAAACCCAAAAGAGTTCGTGCAAAGACCGGCTTTTTCAGCTAGACCCTAGGCCGTCATTATTGCTAACGCGGTGCGAAATATGCGTCACTTACATTTTTATCTGTTTGGGTTTGCCGCGCTTGTTGCAGCGTGCCAGCCGGTGACGCCAACCACGGTCAATAGCAAAGCAGCCCCCACGATTACCGTCGCCCCTGAAGGTCAAACCGACATTGACCTTGTTGTCAGCACTGTCACGAAAACTGCCGATGGCGCGGCTGGTGCGGTTAATAATGCTGGCTCGGGCACCGATGACAACACCAAAGACACCAAAGACACGGAAATCGCCGCCATTCCGGCAACGCCGCCCGTTCAGCCAACGCCCGTTCAGCCAGTGAAAGTTCAGCCGCCATTTCGTCCCAAAGCGATGATCGGATCAGCATCAATCATTTTGGTTCGCGATCTTGGCATTGCGAATATGATCCGGCAAGAAGGCCCGATTGAAATCTGGCAATATCGTTTTGCCGAATGTGTTGTTGATTTCTTTTTCTATCCAGCAAGCCAAGGATCATCGCAATTGATCATTAAAGATTGGGATATGCGAAGCGCGGTGATTGGCGGCAGAGTTAGCGAAGGCAAATGTCTTGCGGCGATGGATCAGCAGCATCAAAAGCTAGTTGCCGGATCATAAATAGCCCCCTCCGCCAGTTCAAATGCGCCAGTTCAAATGCGCCAGCTCAAAATGCTGGCTTATAAAGTCTTGGCTTTGAAAAGACATAGATCGGCAATCACACAATCGGCACAATCAGGTTTGCGCGCCTTGCAGACATAACGCCCGTGAAGAATCATCCAGTGATGCGCGCCCTTTTTCCAGCGGTCAGGCACGCGGCGAAGCAGTTCCTTTTCAACCGCATCAGGGGTTTTGCCGGGTGCCATGCCGGTGCGATTGCCAAAGCGAAAAATATGCGTATCAACGGCGATTGTTGGCTCGCCAAAAGCTTCGTTCAAAACCACATTTGCCGTTTTCCGGCCAACCCCGGGCAACGCCTCAAGCGCGGCACGATCCTGCGGTACCTCGCCATCATGCTTATCAAGCAGGATTTGCGATAATTTAAACACATTCTTGGCCTTGGTATTAAACAGGCCAATCGTGCGGATATGATGA
>Ga0102960_1000727_pt1 | contig 12314 bp, 10 predicted proteins | sample SalPon2_B_H2O_MG_2_FD_84521 | JGI IMG/M metagenome (GOLD analysis project Ga0102960, IMG submission 84521) | Salt pond water microbial communities from South San Francisco under conditions of wetland restoration - Salt Pond MetaG SF2_B_H2O_MG | ecosystem: Environmental > Aquatic > Non-marine...
AAGAGTGGCATAAATTTTGGGTTGAAGAGCGCATTAATTGGTGGGAAAGGCAGGGCATATCAAGGGATAATTTAGAGGTTTATAAGGTTCCTGAAGATGAGCTTGCACATTATTCAAAGGCCACCGTTGATATTATGTATAAATTTCCACACGGAACAGAAGAACTTGAGGGTGTAGCAAACCGAACTGATTTTGACCTTGGTTCACACTCAAAAAATCAAGATGAATTAAACATATGTGCAAAAACTAAACATAATAATGATTCAAACTCAAAGCTTGCAATTAAAGAGCCGCATATGAAGGATTGGGTAGTTCCATTTGTAATAGAACCATCAGCGGGCGTTGATAGAGCAGTTCTGGCAATTCTTAATGAAGCTTATCATGAGGAACAAATAGACAATTCTAGTAGGTTGGTTTTGAAACTTAAACCTCATCTATCACCTATAAAGGCCGCAGTAATTCCTCTTAAGAAAAATAATCCTGAAATGGTTGAGTTAGCAAAAAATATTAAAAACCAGCTACAGTCTAAGGGGCTTGGTAGAGTGTTGTTAGAAAATACTGGCAACATTGGTAAAAGCTATAGAAAGCATGATGAGGTTGGAACACCAATATGTATTACAGTTGACTTTGAATCCTTGGAGGATGGTTCTGTGACCGTAAGGGATCGTGACAGCATGAATCAAGAAAGAATATCTAAGGAAAATATAGAACAATACTTTCTTACTTATTTTTAGATATCAACGTTTTCAGCTCTAAGAGCGTTATCATCTATGAACTCTCTTCTAGGTTTAACCTCATCGCCCATAAGTGTTTCAAAAATCTCTTCGACAGCCTCCCGAGCTTCATCTAAAGTAATTTGAACTAACCTTCTGTTTTGAGGGTCAAACGTTGTTTCCCATAATTGCTCAGGGTTCATTTCTCCTAAACCTTTATATCTCTGTATTTCAGGGGCTCTAGCGTTGTCTGAGCTATCAGATCTAATCTCCTTCAAGATATCGTCTTTTTCATCCTCATCCTTGGCGTAGTAAATTTTTGAGCCCTTTTTAATTTTATACAAAGGTGGTAGTGCTAAATAAATGTGTCCTTTTTCTAGTAAGTCATACATTTGGTTATAAAAGAATGTAAGCAAAAGGGTTCTAATGTGAGATCCATCAACATCAGCATCGGTCATAATGATTACTCTATGATATCTAAGTTTCTCTAAGCTGAACTCATCGACACCTATCCCTGTACCTAAAGCAGTAATTAGCGTACCAATTTCATTTGAGCTTAAAACTTTATCAAGCCTCGCTTTTTGCACATTAATTATTTTCCCCTTTAAGGGTAAAATTGCCTGAAATGCCCTATTTCTTCCTTGTTTAGCTGAGCCTCCTGCAGAATCTCCCTCAACCAAAAATATTTCTGATTGAGCTGGATCTTTTTCTTGACAGTCTGCTAATTTGCCTGGCAGCCCACCAATATCTAACAGCCCTTTCCTTCTTGTCATCTCTTTGGCTTTTCGTGCAGCTTCTCTTGCATATGCTGCTTCAAGTATTTTTCCTAAAATTTCTTTAGCTTGTTGTTTATTGGCTAGTAAGTAATCCATAAAATAGTCATTGATTAGGGCTTCTACTGCTGGCCTTGCTTCAGATGAAACCAGTTTATCTTTTGTTTGTGATGAAAACTTAGGGTCTGGCATTTTTAGTGAAATGATAGCAACCATGCCCTCTCTTACATCTTCACCTGTAATTTCAATTTCTTTTTTCTTCATTAAGTCTTCTTTCTTAATAAAGTTTTTAATAGCTCTTGTTAAACCACCTCTGAAACCAGCTAAATGTGTACCACCATCAACCTGAGGAATGTTATTAGTAAAACATTGGACGTTTTCTCTGTAGGTTGTGGTCCATTGCACTGCTATCTCAACACCCATACCTTTTACAGCAGCATTAGCTGAAAAAGCAGATCCTACAGTCTCTTTCTTTCCTGTTAAATATTTAACAAACTCTATTAAGCCTCCATCAGATTTAAATTCGTATTTCTTACCATCTCTTTCATCTAAAATTGTTATTCCGATCCCGGAATTTAGATAAGAGAGCTCTCTAATGCGTTTTTTTAGTATTTCTACATCAAAAATAGTGTGAGAAAACGTATCTTTAGATGGTAAAAAAGTAACTTTTGTGCCTGTTTTATCACTTTTTGCAATTTGCTTTAGTTCAGTAGTAGGCTCTCCATCAGCGTACTCTTGGCGGTATGTTGATCCATCTTTATCTATTTCTAAAATTAATTTACTGCTTAAAGCATTAACAACTGATACTCCAACTCCGTGTAACCCACCAGATACTTTATAGCTGTTTTCATCAAATTTACCACCAGCATGCAAGGTGGTCATGATGACTTGTGCAGCAGGAACTCCCTCTTCATGCATGTCTACAGGTATGCCTCGACCATTATCTGATACTGATAAACTGCCGTCTTTATGAATTACAACATCTATCTGGTTACAATATCCAGCTAGACCTTCGTCTATAGAATTATCTAAGACCTCAAAAACCATATGATGAAGACCAGACCCATCGTCTGTGTCTCCAATGTACATGCCAGGACGCTTTTTAACGGCCTCTAAGCCTTTTAATACTTTTATACTTCCTGAATCATAGTTGCTATCTGACATATGAGACCCCCTCTTTTTGTTCTATGTGGAACATTTGTAGCTCCTTTATATTGCTAAATGATGTGTTGGTGATAGAAGTCATAAGTGTTTGCTGCGTATGTTCCATCAGGTATTTTAACATTATTTTTAAATTATCGCTGTCTAATTCTGATGAAATATCGTCTAATAAAAGCAATGTATTAGCTTCTACATGTTCATCAATTATTTCTTTTTGTAGCACATGTAAAACAATTGACAAAAGTTTTTGCTGACCTCTAGAAAGCTTTGAATTTACATCTTCATTATCAGCATTGATAATGAAATTTCTCTTGTGAGGCCCCTTGTTTGTTCTTTTAAGTAGTTTGTCTAATTCTAGATTAGCAGCTAAAACATCTTTTAGATCAACATCTTTGCCAAAACCTTTATTGTAGACAACTTCAACGTCCTTTATCCACTTATTCTTATCCAAAAAAGTGTGCGCAAGAGCGCTATCTTTAAGCCGCATATTTATATTAGAAATAATTTTTTCATTTTGTTTTGTTATCAAAGGCTCAATATCACAAAGCTGCTCTGTCCAAAGTTTTATTTCTTCATGAGAGCCTATTTTTAAAGCGTGATTTCTTTGTTTTTGTATTTTTTTTAGTTTGCTATGGGATTCTGTGAATTTTTGTTCTACGTAGAACAATATTTTATTCAAATAGCTTCTCTTTTTCTCTGGATTTGATGAATTAAAAAAAAAGTCATTGCTTTCGAGCAAGCATAATGGGTGATTTTCTAACAAATCTTTAATTTTTTGTGTTTTGTTGTTGGAGTTTAAATATTTTACATGTTTATTGTGTAATTTTTCTGATTGTATCAGCTGATTATTATTGAATAACACCTTTATCTTATATTGTGAACTATCTTTTTTTATCATTTCGTTGGTGTTTAGTGTTCTAAAACTACGTCCGGTCAGGTTTTGCTGAATAGCCTCTAAAATAGAGCTTTTCCCGGCGCCATTTTCACCATAAAACAATGACATCCCTGAAGAAATAGAGATATCAAGTAATTCGTAAGATCTAAAGTTTGATGCTTTAAGTTGTTTAATTATCAATTAAAGCAATAATGGCATTAAAACAAGTGTTTGATCAAGGTCTGAGCTTTTAATTTTGGCGCTTTTATCTGGACCATAACTTATTAGGGAGATATTCTCATCTTCAATGCTGGCCAACACCTCTCTAAGATAGTTTACATTGAATGCGATATCAAATCCTTCAGTTGCTTTAAGTAGCGGCACAACTTCTTCAGCTGACTCTTGTTCTGGGTTATGGGCCGAAACGTCTAAACTTTCACCTTTGGTATTTAATTTAACCCCCTTAAATTTTTCACTTGATAACACGGACACCCTGGAAAGAGTATCCAGCAACTGTTTGCGATCAACGGTAATTTCTAAACCTTCTCCAGTTGGTATTACTTGGTTGTAATTTGGATAATTTCCATCAACAAGTTTTGATTTAAATGTAAAATTTTTAGACATAAATACAATATTGTTTGCATTGATATAAAAAGAAGTATCTTCATTTGATTTTGGCAGTATTTTTGAAAGCTCAATGATAGTTTTTCTTGGAATTATCCCAGAGAACTCTCCTTCTTGCTCCAATGGTAGGGAATATGTTGCGAGCCTATGGGCGTCTGTAGCAACCATAACTAGATGATTTAAGCTTTTTTGTAATAAACAACCATTTAGATAGTGTCGCCAATCTTGGTTTGCCATAGCAAAAGAAGTTTTTTGTATGAGAGTTATAAAGGATTCTGACGGTATGTTATAAATTTGATCTGATTTTACAACGTCAAAGTCTGGAAAGTCAGATGCTGGTATTGTTGAAAGATTGTATCTTCCTGATGAAGATTTAATTAAAAGTTTTGTGGTGTCCTCGTTTAGTTCAAAGTTGATTTGTCCACCTGGCAATTCTTTAATAATGTCTGCAATTTTTTTTGCTGGGACAGTTATCTCTCCTGGTATTTCATTTTTGTTAGAAATTAAAAATTCGAGCTCAACCTCTAAATCAGTGCTTTTGAGGGTAATTTCTTCTTCATCTGCCTTTATTAAAATATTGCTTAAAATTGGAAGTGTTTGTTTTTTGTCGGCAACGGCTGCCAGTGATTGAAGTTGAGTTATTATTTGTTCTTTATTGATACTGAGTTTCATATCAAGCAGATAAGCTTCTTCTTAGTTTCCTATAATCTTCATCAATTTCAAGGTTTGATAGCTTTAATTCTTTTGTTTTTTCACATGCATGTATAACTGTGGTATGGTCTCTTCCACCAAAAGCTTCTCCAATTTCAGGCAGGCTGTGATTGGTAAGCTCTTTAGATAGGGCCATAGCTATTTGTCTTGGTCTGGTGATGGATCTATTTCTTCTTTTTGAAAGAAGGTCGCTCATTTTAATGTTGTAGTAATCGGCCACAACCCTTTGTATGTTGGAGATTGTAACCATTTTGGCTTGTATGGCTAAAACGTCTCTTAAAGATTCCTTAATTAGATTAATGTCAATCTCTGTTTTAGCGAATTTTGCATTAGCAGCAACTCTTTTCAGTGCACCTTCAAGCTCCCTAACGTTTGACTTAACTTGTTGCGCTATAAAAAAGGCACAGTCATCGGGCAGGTTGAGATTCATTTCATCTGCTTTTTTCAATAAGATGGCCGCTCTTGTTTCAAGGGCTGGTGGATCAATGACCGCAGAAAGGCCCCAACCAAACCTTGATTTAAGTCTTTCTTCTAGGCCTTCTATTTCTTTAGGATATCTGTCACATGAAAAAATCATAAGATTGCCTGCCTCTATGAGGCTATTAAATGTGTGGAAAAGCTCTTCTTGTGATTGTTCTTTGCCAGCAAAAAATTGAATATCATCAATAAGTAATGCATTGAGGTTCCTGTAGAATTTTTTAAATTCGTTTATTGCACCAAGTTGTAGGGCTTTCACCATGTCGCTTACAAACCTTTCTGAGTGAACATAACATATTTTTGCGTTTGGTCTTTCTTGTAGCAGGCTATTTCCTATGGAATGCATTAGGTGGGTTTTTCCAAGCCCAACACCCCCATACAAGAAAAGTGGATTGTACTCAGTATTGGCTGCCTGTTCTGCAACCTGTTTTGCTGCCGCAAGTGCCACCTGGTTTGACTTACCCTCAACAAAAGTATCAAAAGTATAATTGCTGTTTAGTCCTGTGGTATTAAGTGTTTTTGGTTGATCTTCATTAACCGATACATTCAAGATAAACTTGTTTCTGCCGATATGGTTTTCTAAGAAGCTTGTAATTACTGGTAGATACTTTTCTCTAAAGAAATCTTCTATAAAGCTGTTGGGGGCATAAATGTTGAAGTTGTTCTCTTTTAAATCAAACTCTAAGGGCTTTATCCAAGAATTAAATTCAGTAGAATTAATTTGTTTTTGCAGCTCTTGTACACCTTTGTTAAAAATATTTATTGTAGAAAGCTTGTTAGACATCGCGATAAGTTTATAATACTTAAGCTTTTTAAAACATGTAACAAATATATTGGTTTTTTGTTAAAAACCTGTGGATAAAAAATGAAAAGAACACTTAAAGTAACAAATATTAAAAGAAAGCGAACACACGGCTTTAGAGAAAGAATGTCAACAAAGGCCGGTAGAGCAGTTCTTTCAAGCAGGCGAGCAAAAGGAAGAAAATCTCTTTCTGTATAGCTCTAAATGCCTCAAGAACCAGCCCTTAATAAAAAAAATAAACTAAAGAAAATTTCTAAAGAAATGTTTTCATGGAACAAGGAAAATATTTATGATGGTTTGGTTGTTTATAAGTCGGACAATGTTGAGGGGGGTGCTATTTTGGTATCAATCCCAAAAAAGATCATCGGGAGCTCTGTAAAAAGAAATCGCCTGCGCAGAGTGGTAAAAGAAATTTATAGAAAATCGATTGATGGCCCCTTTAACAGACATTTTTTGGTAAAATTTAACGCTAATTTAGTGGGTTTTGAAAAAATACTAGAAAATTACTTTAAAAATGTTTAATCCAAGATTTGTATTTTTAGCATTAACTTTTGTTTTTGTGTTGTTATTGGTTTTTGACTGGGAAAATATCAACAAAGAAAACAAGCTCAACACCTCTCTTGTTGTGCAAGCAACTGACAACCAATATCAAAAAATTTCCAATGGCTTGTTGGAGATTTATATTGATCAAACAGATGGGTCTATTAAAGAGGCCTTTCTTGCAGAAAAAAACGAAAGGAAGGGCCTATATAAGACTAGGCTAATGTCAGACGACGAGTTGTTAACTTTTTATTTAAAAACTTGTGTTTCTGGTTTTTCTCCTGAGCCTTATGTCTTAGAAGAGCTTACCCCAAATAGTCTAGTGTTGGTGTCTGAAGATTCTGCTAACAACAAGCTTAGAAAAACATTTAGCCTTACAGATGGTTATGTTTTAGAAATATTTGATGAGCTAGAGTTGGCGGTTCCTAGTTATGGTTCTATTAGTTTTTTTAAAACCTTTTACCGAAATGGACAAAAATCAGTAGATTATGGCACCTCTTTTTCAAGAGATCATTTGGCATTCAGCACAAGCGAAGATGCTTTTAAGGATGAATCAATTACATTTATTAAAACAAAAAAAGAATATCTTGGGCACTGGGTTGGACATTCTCAAAAACACTTTGTTGTCTCTGTGTTTGATAAAGAAAACATGCAGAAAATATCAATGTACCCTGCAGATTCGGGTGGTGTTTATAGGTTTGGTTTTGAAGAGCAGGTCGCTTCTTCAAGCGGTGAGTATGTAAATAAAACCAGCGTATTTCTTGGTCCAAAGCAAAAAGAGGTTCTTGAAGGGGTTGCTCCTCATTTTAAATACAACCTGGATCTGGGTTTTGTATTTGGTATAGGGGAGTTTTTTATAGTTGTGATGAACTTTTTATATGGTTTTGTACAAGATTGGGGTGTCTCTATAGTTTTGTTGACTGTTTTGTTTAAGCTTGCCTTGTCGCCTCTTCAAATAATGCAAATTAAGTCTATGGTTCAAATGAGGAAGCTTCAACCCAAACTGCAGGAAATTCAACAAACCTACAAAAACGACCAACAAAAACTTGGCATGGAGATGATGAGCTTGTACAGAAAAGAGAAGTTTAATCCGGCTGCTGGATGTCTGCCCCTGTTTGCCCAACTTCCAATTTTTATTGCTATGTTTTGGGTTACCAGAGAAGCGTTCGAATTTAGAGGAGAGTCCTTTTTGTGGATACCTGACTTGGCAGAGTCTGATCCCCTGTTTATAGCGCCAGTTTTAATGGGTCTAATGATGTATGCATCACAAAAAATGATGCCTAAACCACCACAAACTCAAGGCATGCAAGCTCAAATTGCACAACAAATGATGGTGGTTTTCCCCCCAATGATTACTGTTATCTTTTTGTTTATGCCTGCCGGTGTGGTTATCTATTCGGTTGTAAATATGGTTTTATCTATTGTTCCTCAAGTAATAATCATGGGTAGAATAGAATCCAGTTCAAGTGGCTCTTAGCTCCCATAACGATCCAATATATGGCCTAGCAACACCCCAAGGCAGATCGGCTATATCAGTAATACGAGTTAGCGGAAAAGTTCTTCCAAAAGAACTTGAATCATATGTTGGTTTTGACAAAAAATCGGGGGGTCTTTCTGTAAAAACTTTAAAGTTAAAGAGTTTTTCTGATCAGTGTCTTTTTTTGTTTTTTCCTTTTCCTAATTCTTACACTGGGGAGAGTGTTGTAGAAATCCACTGTCATGGAAACCCAATTATTGTTTCGGGCATTTTTTCTTGGTTGGAGGGCTTGGGTGTAAGAGAGTCGGAAAGGGGTGAGTTTAGTAAAAGAGCTTATCTAAATGAGAAGATAACGCTTGACCAGGCTGAAGCTATTTCTCTTGGGATTGAAGCAAGATCTTTAGATGATCTTGCGGCTATGGATTCTTTTCGTTCTGGTTTGTTGGCCAAAAAAATTATGGATTCTCTGTTTTTTTGTGAAAAATTGCTGGTGTCTGTAGAGACACAACTCGATTTTTCTGATGAAGAGGATGTATCCGAATTGGGCACACAAGAGATCTTGAACGGCTTAGATCACGTTTGTAACAGTTTGGATAAAATTCTTGAGAACTACAGACCAATATCTCAGAAGCATTTAAAGCCAAAGGTTGTTTTAGCGGGGAGGCCCAATGTTGGGAAGTCATCTCTTTTCAACCGTTTGGTTGGTAGTGACACAGCAATTGTTTCAAGCAATCCTGGAACCACCAGAGATGTTGTTAGGGGGGATTTATATTTAAATGGCGTAGAGGTTGAAATTGATGACACTGCTGGTGTTAGAGAAACGGCCTCGAAAATAGAGCTTGCTGGCATAGAAAGAACATCTGCAGCTATAAAAGATGCGGATATTGTTGTTTGGGTAAGTGATTTGGCTGGCCTGGAAACAAGGAGGCCTGATTGTGAAATTTGGGTGGGCAACAAGGCAGACAAAATAAAGAACAAGAGTGCCAAGGTTTGCGATATAGAGCTTTCTGCCAAAACTGGTGAGGGGGTAAGCTTGTTGATGGAGGAGGTTAAAAAAAGATTAAAACCAAACGGTAATTATCACCTAGTATCTGAAAGAATATATAAAAAATTATCAGAAGCTGTTCAAAAACTTTCAGGGAAAAGGTCTGGTGATGATTTTTACGAACAAACAGCCCAAGACTTGAGGGATGTGTTGATATTAATTAAGGATATTTACGGAGACTTTAGTAACGAAAAAATCCTAGATGAAATATTTCAAAACTTCTGTATAGGTAAATAGTTTGCTTGTGGATTAATTGTGAGCTCTTTTCTATCAACATTTTATCAACAATAAAGCCATTGATAATCTAAAGGTTATACACCGTTATCATGTATAGTTTGGTTTGTCTGAAAGGCCTATAAGAATATATAATTCTGGAGTTATGCACAAAAAGAGGCCTCTTTAATAAAAACAATAAACATAAGATGAATAATAAGTTTGATTTATTAGTAATAGGAGGAGGGCATGCTGGTGTTGAGGCAGCTCTTGTTGGTTTTAGGTTTGGTTTAAGTGTGGCTCTTGTAACACTCGACAAACTAAAGATTGGAAGGATGTCATGTAATCCGGCAGTAGGTGGAATTGGTAAATCTCATCTAGCCAAAGAAGTTGATGCTCTTGGAGGCTATATGTGTGAAGCAACTGACCTTTCAGGAATACAGTTCAAAACCCTTAACAAGAAAAAAGGCCCAGCAGTTCAAGCGACAAGAGCGCAAACGGACAAAGATCTTTATGAAAAAACCATTCAAAAGAAAATAGCAGAAACCAATATACAGGTTTTTGATGATGAAATTGTAGATTTTGAAGAAAGGGATGGAGAGGCAATAGTAGCAACAGGGGCTAGCAGAACATATCATGCTAAAGCATTTGTATTGACAACAGGAACATTCTTGAATGGATCTATTCTTATTGGGGATGATCAAAAAAAAGGTGGCAGAATTGATGAGAAAAATGCCGCTGGTTTAGAAAAGTTCTTTTATAATAAGAATTTGAAGCTGGGCAGACTTAAAACAGGAACACCCCCTCGCTTATCAAAGAAAACAATTGATTTTTCAGTTATGGAGGAACAGCCTGGTGAAGATGGTTTGTTTATGTCATTTTTGACGAATAAAAATAAACACCCAGAACAAACCATATGCCACATCACAAAAACCAACAAAGAAACCCATAAAATAATTGCAGAAAATATAAACAGATCTGCAATGTATTCGGGCTTGATTAGTGGTGTAGGCCCAAGATACTGCCCATCAATCGAGGACAAAATAACAAGATTTTCTCAAAAAGACAGTCACCAAATTTTTGTTGAGCCTGAGGGCCTTAACTCAGACTGGATATATCCAAATGGTATTTCAACAAGCTTACCACGCGATGTTCAGCTTGAATATGTTCGCTCAATCAAAGGTTTTGAAAATGCAGAAATACATCAGTACGGCTATGCAGTGGAATACGACTATATTGATCCTAGAAATCTTGAAAAAACCTTAAGACTTAAAAAGAGTCAAAACTTATACTTAGCTGGTCAAATCAATGGCACCACAGGCTATGAAGAAGCAGCTGCACAAGGGATTGTTGCAGGCATTAATGCCTCTTTACATATAACTAGAAAAGACCCCTGGACACCCCAAAGACAAACAAGCTATTTGGGAGTATTGGTAGACGATTTAACACGGTTTGGAGTAAGTGAGCCTTACAGAATGTTCACCTCCCGAGCAGAACACAGGCTTTTGCTTAGACAAAACAATGCTGACGAAAGAATGTTTAATCAAGCAGAGGAATTCGGCATTATTGATGAGGAGAGAAAAGCTATTTTTTATCAAAAAAAGGAAAGCAAAAACAACATACTTAAAACCCTAAAAAACACAAAAACCAAAATAAACAGTGAAACAAAAACTGCCGAGCAGCTTTGTAAAAGAAATGATTTTTCAGAAAATCAAATTAAAACACTAATCAATGAACCAAACCCACTGTTTAAAGAAGTTTATTACGATGTTAGATATTCTGGATATGTTGAAAAACAAAACAGAGAGATCAGCAAGATGAGAAACTTAGAGGAATTTCAACTGGGGTTAATTTTTGATTACAACGAAGTTGTGGGTCTTTCAGGAGAGCTACAAGAAAAACTCAACGCACAAAAACCAACCAACCTTTATGAAGCTTCTTTGGTGGAGGGCATAACCCCAGCAGCACTAAACGTTATTTCAATACACTTAAAAAAATTAGATGCTATCAGAGCCACCTAAGACCAAACTAAATAGTCTGGCGTCGGAAATAATAACAGAATCAAAAAAACACAACCTCACAGGTTATAGAGAAAGAAATAAGTTCTTTAACGAGCAAATCGATGACTGTATAGAGGCCTATAGGGTGTGTGAGGGCCTTTTGGGCAAAAGAATAATTGATGTAGGTTCTGGTGCCGGCATACCAGGGCTTGTGTGGGCAATCATTTCAGGCAGAGAAGTTTGGAACATAGACTCCAATCGAAAAAAAATTAAATTTCAAAAGGAATTTATTTCAAAATATGAAATTTTAAATGCTACAGCTGAACACAGCCGAATAGAAAATATCAAAATACTTACGTCTGATACTTTGGTGTGTAAAGCCTTTTCTTCTATTGTTAAAACCCTACAACTAGTTGGAGAAAAACAACCAAAAAACATACTTTTTCTCAAAAAGAACGATGAAAAAACAGAACTAGAGATATTAGAAGCTAAACCTTTGTTATATCATTACAAAATATACCCATACAAATCCAACCTTGGAGAAATGTGTGTTGTAGAAGCCTATGACAGTAAAAATTGCAATAACTAACCAAAAGGGCGGGGTTGGAAAAACAACCACAGCAGTAAATATTGCCGCCTCACTGGCCAAAGTAAATCGCAAAGTTTTATTGGTTGATGCTGACCCACAAAGCAATGCAACTTCAGCAGCAGGAATTCCAAAGAACTCAGAAAGCTCACTTTATGAATATTTTGAAGAAGGCGGATCACTGGCGGACTACATAAAAGACGCCACAGGCGGCTATAAAATTTTCCCAGCCAACACAAATCTTGTCGCTACTGAAAAGATTATTGAAAACACCAACAAAAGAGAAAAGTTTTTTTCAAGCAACCTTAAAATAAATAA
>Ga0102960_1000745_pt1 | contig 12181 bp, 15 predicted proteins | sample SalPon2_B_H2O_MG_2_FD_84521 | JGI IMG/M metagenome (GOLD analysis project Ga0102960, IMG submission 84521) | Salt pond water microbial communities from South San Francisco under conditions of wetland restoration - Salt Pond MetaG SF2_B_H2O_MG | ecosystem: Environmental > Aquatic > Non-marine...
CAAAAAATAAATTGGATAATCCTCATTTACAAATAACGAATGATGTGGATGAAATATTTGATGCGTATACAAAGATACTGATTCGTCATTTCAAACAAAAAGAAATGGAAAATGCGAACCGATATGGAAACAATGAAAAAGAAGAGGAATCTATGTTTGGAAAAATAGATGACCAAAATACGAACGAAACAAATAATCAGCTCACATCATCGTATTGGGGGAAACACAAAGTATTGAAACAAGACTATTTATCCAAAGATTTTTTCAATAAGAAATAAATATATTATCATAGTTTATAATATATTATGAATTCTATACAAACTTATAAATTAATAGATGGTGGGAAAAAACAACGTAAAACGCGAAAAATAAAGAAATTGAACTGTAATCCCATTGTAGAAGGAAAAACAGTGGATAAGTCTAGTTGTATGACACCAGATGTATTAGAACAATTACGAACCTCTTATAATAAGCATCATTCCAAAGATATTATCAAAACAAAAGAACCTAAAAAGATTTGGAAAGAATTGCAAAAAAAAATGCGCACATGTTCCAAAGAGGATTGTTGGTTAGATACAATCAAAGACCATAAAGTGAAAAAAGAGTTACTTCGGTATTCTTTTGCGCCCAAACATCCGGCTAGTTGGAAAAAAGAGCCATCAACATGGTTGACAAACTACGATATATTAGAGGTGTTGAAACAATACGAGACGGCTTATTCGACCTTTAAATTCATAGGTCCAACACCAATAGATTTTGATAGTCGTCCATCAGACTATAACCATGAATGTGTCTGGAAAGATTTATGTGCATTTGAGTTGAAACATTTCGTCACAAAAAAAATTACAAAAATAGGGGTAGTTTTTAATTTAGACAAACATAATGAATCGGGGTCTCATTGGACATCTTTGTTTATTGATTTAGAAGAACAACTTATTTTTTATATGGATAGTGCTGGTGATACAATACCACCCGAAGTAAATACACTAGTTATCCGTATTATGAAACAGGGTCTAGAAATGGAAAACCCATTATTGTTTACATTTCATGAAAATGCACCATTTGAACATCAACGAGGAAATAATGAGTGTGGTATGTATTCATTGTATTTCATCATTACCATGTTAACCGGAAAAAGTGGAAGACGTAAATTCAAAACAATCGATGACAAAATAACGTATTTCAAAACGGAAAGAATCCCGGATACATATGTTTTCAAACATCGAAAAAAATATTTTAACAGTTAAAAAAATATCATACTAATATAACTAGAATATATTATTATGAGAGCAAATGAAAAAGGAACTATACATAGATTGATGAAAGGAGGTAATTCATTATTGTTGTCATCTATCGCTTCTTCAATCGCTTCTTCAATCGCTGGAAGCGCAAATATAATGAGACCATCATCTCAAAAACAAAGTAAACCGTCAAAAGAGGAAAAAAATAAGACAACTCCCGAGGTTGAATCATCGATTAAAACATCTATTGCTGCAGCAGGCGCCATCAAAAAATCTACCACAACAGCCAGTACAGAAGATAAAAAAACGTCTGAAAATAAATCAACTTCATCAAAAAGCTCGTTAGGAAAGTTGAAAGATTCTATACAAGAAAGTTTGAATAAAATGAATAGTTGCAATAAAGATGATAGTCAGAATACAAATAATGCTTTTAATGAATGGTTAACAGATTTATTCAAACCGGACCCAAAGAGTAATGATATTAATACACACTTAGTATTTTATACAACAAAAAATCCAAACAACAGAGGAACACATATATCAGATTTTGATATTATTGTAGAAAATGAAGAAATGCCGTTCACAAACTTAGACCGAGTCGATTATTTTTTAAGTAATTATGTAAAAATGATAGAAAACGAGCGCCTGTCCGATGAAGACCCAGCGAAAGTCGACCGAAGTAAGTTTTTCAATAAAATCAAAAAAACATTCCCGCAATACTCATCTAAGGTTGTCCGTGGAGGCAAAAAAATAACAAAACATCGTAGAAAACGACATTCGAGTACTCAAAAGAAAAAGTAAAAATACAAATATCCATATAAATAAAACATTTGTTATATGTATATTTAGACGATAATGGCATTGTATGTAGTTAAAGAAAACCAAGAAATGCTGTGGAATATAATCAATAATAATACATTTGTACAACAGTACTTTGCAAAAGTGGGTGTAGACAAAAAACCGCAATGGTTTCGAGATATAATCAGCAAATTTTACGAACAAAATAGTGGACAAAAAATGAGTATCAATGATTTACATACTATAAATAAATCAACTATTGCATATATGATAAACGATATTCGAGAACAAGAAGCAAAAAGTATACCAGGATATGTAGATTCAGATGCTTATCGTTTTCAATCGAATGGAATTTATACACCACCTATCGTAACAGATAATAGAAAAGAAATGTATGCATCACAGTTTGACCAACGACAGAAAGAATATCAACAAATGACAGAAAAAAAAGCACCCAAGGAAATCGATTTTCGCGATAATGTCGAAAAAGATACTGCAATAACAAATATGGATGAATTGATGAAGCAACAATTGTTACAGAGGGAGCGAGAATTAGATATTTATAAACCAAAAGACAATATTATACATGGTTCTCAAACGCCTACAATAAAAATAGATAATTCAGCTAATATTCAAATTGAAATAGATGAAGTGAGTGACGTAGAAGATGTAGAAATGACAGTAACAAAAAAAGCAGTAACATGGAAAGACGACCAAAACCAATCAGAAAATGTAAACGTGCAGAAACAATTAGATGAATTGAATTCAAAATACCATGAGGCAAGTCAACAAATACAAACTCAAAATACAATCATTGGAGATATACGTGAACAATTGAAAAAAAAAGAGGCGGACGATATAACCAAAATTACAATGTTAACAGAACATATTGAGAAAATGAACCTAGAAATTGAACAAAATAGAAAATGGAAAGAAATGTACGACGTATTGAATGACAAGCATGACGCGTTACAAATGCATACTAATTTATTGACAAAACGTTTGGAAAATATATCATTGAATATGGAAACCAATTATTCAAAACAGGTGATGAACGATATGATAACACAACTAGAAACAAATATTGGGTAACAAAAACAATTTTTAATTTATTCATAATCAATGATATAAAAATATATAGATTCATATTTTTATATGGTAAACTTATTTGAACACACATTATTTATTAACTTAGAGCATAGAACCGATAGATTAGAACATGCACTATCTGAATTCAAGAAAATGAATATAAATGCTGAACGGGTAAATGCTATTCGACCAAAATCAGGAGCAGTAGGTTGCACTATGAGTCACATAAAATGTCTAGAACTAGCAAAAAAGAGAGAATATGAATATGTTTTTATTTGTGAAGATGACATAACTTTTACCAATCCCGAATTATTGAAAGAAAATATACAAAAATTTGTTGACAATAAAGAGATACAATGGGATATTTTAATTATAGGTGGAAACAATGTACCACCATATCAACAATTGACTAATTATTGTGCGCGTGTATTTAATTGTCAAACAACTACTGGTTATGTAGTAAAGAAGTCATTTTATGACCCATTAATACAAAATTTCAAAGAAGGCGTGCAACAATTAGTCAGTAATCCAAGTAATGCAAAGATGTTTGCACTAGATATATACTGGAAACGATTACAAATGCAATATTTTTGGTATATGATAACTCCTCCAACCGTTACCCAATATGAAAATTACAGTGATATTGAAAATAAACAAACCAATTATGACCATTTATTGTTGGATATGGATAAACCCTGGCTGTTCCAGCAAAGAAAAATGAATATGACAATGAACTAATAATCGCATAACCAGTGTATCAATATTTAATACGTAAAAAATTAGATAATACAGACTTGTTTTTTTCTTCATATTGCATGGTTTTCATTTTTGCATCATATTCTTTTTGCATCATACGTTGTCTGTAGGTTTTGTCCTGTTGTGCTAATAATCGTTCTGCCTCTTGTTTTTCTAAAGGAGACAAACTTTGTTTCCCACGTTCACGCATAAAATGGTCAACAGATGAATATTGTTGTACTTTGTTTATATCTCGTTCACTAACAGCAAATACAGTTTGGTCTTTATGAACTTTTCGTAAATCGTCGAATTTCAATTTACTAAAAGGGTCAGTAGACACATATTCATCATTATTGTCATCGTCATAAATTTTTTCACCAGACCCACTATTCACATATAGGTTCTCGACCCCTCTATATTTTACCATACTAGATTGTGTATCTTTTATTCGGTTAAATACTTCCCCCATATTTTTATTAGTCACTTTCTCATTAATTTGAAACGTTTCATCGTTATTTGTAAACCACTCATTTTTAGTAGGGTCGATTTTTTTCGTCATGTTCTCATCAAATAGTTTGTTGAACTTAGTTTGAAAATCGTTTACCGACATTTTATTTAATACAGATGATACCTGTTTATCTGCAGATTCATCGTTTTTACTGTGTTGGTTTGCTTCGTATACAGACTGAGTTGTATTTTGTTTAGATTGTGTATGTTTATGCTGATTTTCATAAAATTGCACAACCACTTCAAACGCTTTTTTATAAAATAAGAAATATTTTGCATCTAATTTAGATTTATCAGGATGCGTCATTAGTACTTTTTTCTTAGCGCGTTTTATGTCTTCCATTGATATATCATAACCAATATCAAACAAACCCAATAAATCTTGTAAACTATACATGTGTATATCTAAATTATGTGTTTTGTTCATTGTTATAATGATTCAATAGAAAAAGGAATCCCAAAATAAACTATATAAACTTATTGTATATTGATTATATATAAGTATGCCTTTGCCTATCATTACTAAAATTACTTCAAAAGCAGATTTTCAAAATTTAATAATAAACAATCCAGGTGTATTCATAGTCAAATTTGGAGCAACGTGGTGCGAACCCTGTAAAAAAATAGAAAAATTAGTAGAAGAACATATGAATAGCATGCCTGATAATGTACAATGTGCAATAGTAGATGTAGATGAATGTATGGAAGTGTATGGATTTTTAAGAACAAAGAAAATGATAAAAACAATCCCGGCTTTGTTAGGATATTACCAGGAGAATGATAGTTATGTACCCGATGAATTTATAAGTAGCTCTCAGAATGAAGACATAAATTATTTTTTTGAAACATGTTCAGAAAAAGCAAATGAATAATTAGTTCACAACAACTATTGTTTCATTACTGATTAACTCATCATAAAGAGATGCCGAAATAGCATCGCTAATCAAGGATGATTGACAAAAATTATACATATGTTTCAAAATATACACTACGTTAGGATTTTGGACAACTATTTTGTTATGGATAGTTGAAGTTGAAATTTTTTCAAGTAACACTTCTACATCATGAATATGTGTATGAACAGTCGGAAAGTTTTTCATTTTTTTGTACTTGTAAAGGTAATCATAAAATAAATATCTGTATCCAAACCATTGGTAAAAACAATCAGCATAATGTTTAGTATTATTCAGTACCTGTTGTATAGTGCGAGGAACAGATTGTTCTAGTTCTTTTTCCTGTATATTGGGAGTATTTTTGTATCGTATAAAATTACTCACCATGAAATGATGATTTGGAAAATTATACACTTCCAATTTACATACAACAAGATTCAAAAATGTTTCAATAAATACATTATCACATTTTTTATTTATTATAAAGAAATCAGTACGTTTATTGATAACTGTTCTCATATTATTTACATGATTGTCTATACTTTTTTGTGTTTTGAAAATATCTACGACTATAACCAATACAGACGAATTTGGTTTTTCTAGAAATGCTGGATACATTTGGAAATACGCGTTTGTATGCACTTCTTTGCTACCAAATTGTACGAAATATTCATTTTGCCTAGAACCAAAAGAAACGTGTATATAATCATATTTTGATAAGTCAGCCAAATGACATTGTAAGTCATCTATAACATTTTCTGAAAAAACATTAATCATTGTTGAAGTTTAGATATATTATAGTTATGATATTTAATTCTGACATCAATTTTAGAATATATTCCTTCAAATAATACATAGAGAATATACAACAATAAAATATAATACTAATACAAATGAATACAGATTATCCTTATAAGTTTGATAAATTAGAAAATGATTTTCAAAATATACTAGAGTTGAACCAACGAATAGAAATAAAAAAAGCAACTATGAAGGAGAAGCTCATGAAATTGAAAGAAATGCATGCATCTATGAGTAAATCAAACAATAAACAAATTTTTTTGTTCAGTTTAGATTCGTTCTTTTTTCAATATAAGACCTTTTCCATGGAACTAGAAAACCTGAATAAATTTAGTTCAATGTTTCGAAATAGAACATATTGCGATTATTACAAGTTATTCAAACTGATATCAAAATATATTAATGAACATGCAGATGACTTAGACTTTTCGGTAGACAATAATTTAACCATACCAGTATATAAAGATTTGGAACCTTTTTACGATTACGGACTCGATAACGTTCGAATTGTACATGAACAAATGATTTTATATGTCAAAAAAATGTATCAGGTATTATGTGATAAAGAAAAACAAATTAGTGATTATGCTACAAAAGCACATGCTGGCTATTCTATATCTAATTTTGTGAATACATTAAATCACGAAAACAATATTTTGAAAGGACAAATAGATTTATATATAAATTACATTAGTTTCTTTCATATTTCCCAACAAAAACAAATCAAACGATTACACAACAATTATGTTGAATTTGATAAAGACGTTGAAACAAATTTGAATTCCGACCATGCGTTTTCATTTGATGATTTATCAGGATATGATAGCAAGACACTTGATGAAAAAGACGAAATACCTTTAGCAAAAGAACCTAATAATGTCGATATGAAAAAGACAGGTGTTGATGAGAATACAGAAAAAGAGGCAACTATAGAAAGTAACGAACTCAAACAAGTAAATGAAGACAGTATACCCGTATTTACCGAATTGAAAGAACCAAATACTGAAAATAATTCAACCGACAAACAATAATAAATTGTAGTTTACTCTACAAAAATAAATTACAATATTTAGGAATTACATTTTTTGGAAGTTGTGCGTAAAATATATGGTACTATATAGTATATTGAATGTATAGTGAAATGGATGATAAAGAAAATAAAGATTTGAATGATAATCATAATAATAAAGAGTCGAGTGTTACCTCTATAGTAGACAATCCAAAGGTGAAAGTTGAATGGAGCCCAGAAAATGAATTAATCATGGTAGAATGGTGTGATGTAGCGCAATGTTACAAATGGTTGAATTCTCGTTCACATTCTAGATATTCTTATTTACATGCATGGTTTACTATACCTGCAATTATCTTTTCAACTATTAGTGGTACTGCATCTTTTGCACAGAAAAGTTTACCAACAAACTATCAAACATTTGCACCGTTGATAATTGGTTCTATTAATATTTTCATAGGTATTTTGACAACAGTACAGCAATATTTGAAAATATCTGAATTGAATGAAGCACATAGAGTATCATCAATTGCATGGGATAAGTTTGCTAGAAATATCCGTATTGAATTAGCAAAACATCCAGATGAGCGTACAGATGCCAAAACATTTATCAAAGTATGTAGGCAGGAATTTGACCGTTTGATGGAAACTAGCCCTGATATTCAAGAAAAAACTGTCAAAGAATTTAATAACGCATTTAGTGGTAAAGAGGGTTCGAAGCAACGTAAACGTTTTGAACAATTAAGAAAGCCAGATATTTGTGATACAATAATAAGTGCAAATGAAACACGTCATAAATGGTACAAAGAATTAGAAAATGTACATGATGAGAATGATGATGAATTAGAATTGCAAAACAAAGAAATGAAAATCCAAGAACAAGAAAGAATACTAAAAGAAAAGGAAAAAGAGTTGAAAGCCTTTTCCGATATGGAAAATACTAAAATGCAAAAACAATTACAATCTATGCGTGAATCACAAAAAATGGAAGAACAAGCTGCTAATTTTTATAAAGAACAATGTAGTTTGATTAACAAATATATCAAAACGTTTGAAGAAATATATGAACGTAAACCATTAAAAGACGAAATCATGTCTAATATTGGTAATCAGGTAGATGATAAATCATTAGAGACTTTTTTGAAAACATATGATACGGAAATGGTTTAAGTCTAATTATGTAATATACAACAATATATTACATAGTAAAATGTTTGGCATACATAGTAGAAATGAACGTACTGGATATGAAAAAATATTATTTGAGCAACATAAAAACCGTGTGAATAATTCACAAACCGTTTTAGATACACATCAGTATACAAAAATAAAACCTATACCAAAATACAAAATAGAGAACCAACTACAAAAAAGACGAATAGACGTTGAAAATGCAGATTTATTGACTCGGTTAGCAAAAGTAAGAGCTGCAACACACACGCATCATCATATATCTGTAATACGACAACTGCAATTGAAAAAACATCTTACACGAGTGAAAAGAATAACCGAATTACAACGTATTCAAAAAGGTAATGCTCAGTTATTGAATGCTATTCAAAAAGTGAAACCTAGTATATGTATAGAAGAATTTGAAAAAGATTTTGAAAGGTCGCGAAAAATAATGAAAACTATGTCGCTTTATCCTGAATACATCAAATAAACCCATTTACAATTCATTAAATAAATCTAATTCGTACAAACCATAATATTGTATATCATTATCGCTGAATGTTATATTATCCTGAATTGGTTCTATCTCGTCTTCTTCATTTTCTTCTTCTTCTTCATTTTCCACAAAACATGCAAATCTTCGAATGTGGTGCAAATTTGAAACAGATAAAGGTATAGCTGAAAAAATGTAAATATTGTCATATAATTCATGGTCAATACTTGGTGGAACTAATAATTTATCATTGTTGGATTCATCTGTTTTGAATAAATTTATATATTCTCCATTTTCTGATTCGTCACAAATGTAACCTATTTTAGGAAATTGAACTTTAATACTTTCTTTTGTGCTCAGATAGTGTAAAAATTCGTATTGTTTAAATAAATTCACAGATACGTTTGATATGGTTACATTACGAATATTGCCGGCATTGATAATCTCATCAATAATAGCCCATTCCATGGGTTCTGGTTTGACAAAAGATTCGGAAGACATATCAACAAATACAAAGATATTATTGTTTTTATCTTCTAAAAAACCTTTATACATGGTTTCCATGTTCAGGGTTGTGCTTGTTTGTTTTTCAAAAAAAGAATTTATCTGATTCAAAAACTCTTCGTCAATCAAACTTATATCAGAGGTTTCGTCAGTATCTTCGCTAGAAGAAATAATTCCATATTTACTCTCATTTATTTCAATAAAAGGACGCATATTCAAACTAGTACTAGGGAATTCATAGTTGTTATTAATCTTTGAAAAAAGATATCGTATGTAAGGTAAACGTAGTGTTTGTACTACTTCGTATAAACATAAATGTAAAGTATACTGCTTCAAATAATCTCTTTTATATTCAATATCCAATGACAATGAATCTTTTTCTAAATATTTGAAGACTACCTTATCATCCAAAGGAGCAGTGGTTTTTTTGGTAGAGGTAATATCAGTAAGAAAGGCATCTTCTTCCTCTTCAATCTCCAAATGAGTAGTAGATGGGGCATTCATAAAATGTTCAGTTAAATAATGCTTCAATTCGTTTTCTGTAAAAGGCATATATAACAATTCTTCTATACTATACTATATTTATATCTTTTATCTCAGTGCAAAATATAATTTATTGAAACCACATAAATAATTACTCATACTATAGCATATACTACTACACAGTACATATTCCTTTCTCACATTCCAAACATGGCAGACTACAATGATAACAATTCCATAGGTAACAATTCGGAACATTTGTTAAGCGAAGAGCCTTATCATTATGAAACTTTTCCAGATGATGATATTCAAAGTATTTCAACAGAATCATCTGCAAATGAAGAGTTTTCATTAATAAAGAAAAAGCAGAAAAATAAGTAGAGTAATAAGAAAAAGGATGATAAAGGGTATCGTAAAATCAAAGGAAAAGAAGGTAAATTCGAATATTTTGCAACAAGTATTATTCCTGGTCTCTGTATTAGAGACCCTATTTATGGTCGTCATATGGATAATCATCGAGTAGGTTCAACCGATGAAGATTTGTATTTTAAAGTCACTTATATAGCTAATGGTGTAAAGGAACCAGACCATCTATATTATGATAACCCGGAACAGTTTGAGAGTCATATGAACTGTAATATTAAGGCTGAAACAAAACAAATATGGGCTGATAAATATCAAATTGCTCTGCGAAATATGGAAAAGGCAAATTAAATAATATAAAAAAATATTTTTTTATTGAACAATGCGATTTATACTGTATACATTTCTAGTAACGTTTTATGAAAATAATTTACATATAAAAAATAAAGGTCCTCAACTGTTTAAGCAACATCATGCTGATTTTTTATCTGGATTCGATTTACGACATAAATTAGAACCGATAGACAATGAATTATTGGCTAACCTCTCTATATACAAAAACAAAAAAGAACTTTTAGACAAGCTAACAAATAAAAAAATAAATATCAGGGACAAATGTAAATTGATAGAAAAATACGATATAATACATGAAACTATTGGCGAAAATGTATGTAACGGAGGACTATTGGAAGATTGGGATTTTGAATTATGAAATAAATAATGTATAATTATTATATAAGTATATTATAATTATGTATGAGCAATCTATACCAGCTATAGCGTATGTGTTCATTGGTATAACATCATTGGCAGTAACATATTCACAACTTATGAAATCGCAACCAGATGATGAAACTGAACAAACGGATTCCCTTTTAACAGAGGAAAGTATAGAGTCCTCACCGAGTCCTAGTCCAAATACAATAGAACCTACTGCTCCAGTAGAACCGGAAACTATTCAACAAATGAATTCCAATGTCCCTATTGTTGAAGCCGTACCAGTGACTAGTACAACCAATTCAATAACAGATATGCAAAATAAAGGTGGTAAACAGAAAAAAAGAGGCACTTCCCATAAAACGAAAAGCATTCAAAAAGTAAAGAAAATACTCAAAAAAAATAAGACTAGGAAAAACACCAAAGCCAAGTAAAAAATGTTGTAAGTGGTTTTATTACAACATTTTTTTATTTTTATTTTTTGTTTTTAGCAGCAAGTCAATTGGTAAATTTCTCTTTCTAATTCTTCATATTCTCGCATCATATCTAGACGGTCCTGATAAGTAAATATTGAAGTAGTATGGTTATATGATTGGTTCAACGGTAAAATGTAGTCAGACGCTTCTTCAAATAGATTTTTCACATTAGCAGTAATTCTTTCTGATAAGCAATTGACTGTATCCAACACTTTTTTCCGCTCGCTTTTTGGAACATGTTTTTTGATTTCCCAATATTGAGTGGCTTCTTCGTCGTAAACCAGATGCATAATTCCTCTCTCTTCTAGCAATGTGCATAACCTATTAGCATCTTCGCTATCCATCAATTCTACTTTCAAAAATGCAAAGAAGTAGTAATATCCATTTTCATTTTTTTTTCTATGCATATCCAATTCAATTACCTTACCTATGTTCAAATTGTAGAACGCATTTTTTACAATATTATTGGACACATCACCCAATATTCTGGGAATGTAGATATCAATTACTTTGGAAGTAGTGTTCATAATAAGTTGTTTGTTTAGTTGTTGAAAAGAATAGATAAGCGACATTGTCAATTTTCTGCAAAATCTCATATTTTTTCGAAATTTTGTATTCGCGATTCACGAAAGAAATATTCTACCAACGCATCATTATTATAATCATTGATGTAATATATATTTTTGATACCAGCTGCACATAACATTTTCATACAATTCACACACGGATAATGTGTAATATAAGCATCTGCATAATCACAGCTAACACCTCGTTTTGCACAATCAGTAATCGCATTTTGCTCAGCATGCACTGTTGCCTGTTCATGATTATCAATTACTTTAGACTCATGGGGACATCCTGGTAAAAATCCATTGTACCCTTGAGAAATAATTCGATTA
>Ga0102960_1000746_pt1 | contig 12167 bp, 9 predicted proteins | sample SalPon2_B_H2O_MG_2_FD_84521 | JGI IMG/M metagenome (GOLD analysis project Ga0102960, IMG submission 84521) | Salt pond water microbial communities from South San Francisco under conditions of wetland restoration - Salt Pond MetaG SF2_B_H2O_MG | ecosystem: Environmental > Aquatic > Non-marine...
AGAAAACCGGCACTATAAGGTAATCCGGCTAAATTGAAACACGCCCCGAATAATAAGGCAGTTATGTCGAAGGAATAAAGGTAAGCACCTCCCATTTGACGCATATCGGTGTTCGCGTTAAAGAAGTGGACCGTGTAACCTACGAGAACGAACAAAAAGGCTTTGTTTAGGGCATGAACAATAAGGTAAATTAATACTTCCTCATAACAACAGAAACCACACCCACAGACAAGGTACCCGATTTGACTAATCGTAGAATAAGCAACGAGCTTTTTAATATCGTTTTGAAAAACAGCTGTAATCGAACCGAATGAAAGGGTTAAGGCACCTACAAGGATTAACAAATAGTTCGTGAATAACGTAAATTCGAAAAGCACAGAGAATCGAATAATCAGAAAAACCCCAGCAACTACAAGAGTTGACGAGTGGATAAGCGCCGAGGCGGGTGTAGGGGCCTCCATTGCGTCGGGTAACCAAACGTGGGCGAAGAATTGGGCGGCTTTAATTCCCCCAGATAAGACTAAACATACCGAAAAAAAGGTTAAAAAATGTCACGCCGATTGTCCAATAAACAAGTAGTGAAACATCAAAAATGGGGTTTGTAAAAAAATTAACGATAAGTCAGTCGTGTTAAATACGACAATTGTTAGAATGAAAGATATAAACATAAACATATCACTAATTCGCGAAAATACAAATGTTTTTAGAGCCGCCTTAATCGTGTAGACTCGTGTCGAATAAAAATTGACAAGTAAAAATGAGAATAGTCCGATACACTCCCATGCAAACATAATTAAAAAATAATCGTAACAAAAAAATAAAAAAATGACACTGGTTGCAAATAGGTTTAACAAATAAAGTAGCCGGTTGATAAAAGCTTCTCGGTACATATATTCGACCCCAAAGTAGAGAGCGAACATGGTTAAAAGCAGTACAAGCGCGGCGGCGGTTAAGGCGAGGCTATCCACACAGAAAACTAGATGGGAGTCGATTAAATCTAAACAAAAAAATCACCGACCGAAATCAACGTAGTAGTAGTTACCATAAACTAACATTAAGTAGAGTTCATTGAGAACTAAAAAGAGTGTAATTGAAAAAGTTAGGACAGATCCATAAAATGTTCCTACCGGTCCAATTCATTTTTTAAATAAAAAGATGAACAAACAGTGGGTAATTAGAAATAAAGGAGCGAAAGAGATGAAACTTAGTAAAGATAACATAAAAATGTAAGGAAGTTGAATTACTGCGAGTACCTTACTTAAAAGTTGTATATTTTAAAATAATAGTAATTATAAAATCGTAAAAGTGAATAATGGTGGGTTATCACGGTAAAATTTGTTGTATTACGATAAAACCGGGTAATAAACGTTCCATTAATGAGGAGGGAGTGGAGAAATTTGAAGAGGACCTTTCGATAATTTTTATTATGTAACGAGATGTTTGACACCGTAATTGGTTTTGTATACTGCACAGCGATTAAGTTTGAGGTCGCAGGTGTCGGATCTCGGTGGTTAAAGTTGTTCGAAACAAAAGCGCACCCCTCAATAGCAATTCAGTATTGCAAACTTTTCAAGAGGTTATGAGAATGAAATACTTTAGGTGCTTTAGATACTACGAAAAGTTGCTTCGAAAGTCCCTTAGTAAAGAATTGATGCTGTCACGCTTTTAATAAAAAATGGTTATTAATTGACGTTCATTGGTAACCTCAAAATAAAAAGTTGCTTTTAATTAGAACTACCATTAACTTTAATGTACGTAAAATAAACATTAATTTAGACCGGTAATTTAAAGGTAAGATATACTGTGAAGTAAACGTATTCTGGATTACATAACTCATAATTTACCTCACAACTGAAGGTTACGTAGACTAATGGTTGACCCCTCACCCGACTCTAACTAGATTATCGATCGAAGCGAGATAGTAGTTTATCTAAGTCAAGTCGAAAACTTCGGTCAAGAGCGAATAATGAGCTAAATAGCACGTCGGAATTTCCAGGTTTTGAGGGGTTAAACGTAATATCGAAAGTAGGGGTAGAGGGGGAGGTACACTCTAACAACGAAAAGTAATAACTTTTAGTTGAATTGGGGCGACTAGGTTGAGTTAAATCAGTTATAATATCGACTACGTCCGTATTTAACATATCAGTATCACTAAATTCTAAATTTAAACCTTTAATCATGTACCCAGGTACGTTGGTTAAGTTTGATGTTTCGGCGTAGCTTGGGGTGGTTAAGAAACCAGCATGATTAAGTGAATATGATTTTAAAGCATACGTGGTTGATAACTTGAATAGTAATTGCTCATTCTCATTCTGTGCCAGAGCGGAACTTAATTGAGTAGCGACCATATCGTTTAATTGGGAGTGAAATACGTGTGCGTTTGAACGAGTCGTATTAAATAAATAAAATCGTTTTAAATTTCAAATATAACTATGTTCTAAGTGCGCGAGCGAACGGTATAACATGTCCGTATTGGTGTTAGTAAGTGCTGGAGTAAACGCGTCTGGACGGCTATCCGTGACGACCATGTTACCATAGTTTGACTTAAGTACAGATCTAATAAAATTATACGTCGACCCGTCTAGTTGAATCGATTCTGAACGACTTTTCAACAAGCTTGCCGCCCATAAATTATTAGAAACAAGTGATTTATCGAAAAACCCAGACGATAATAAACGTTTTGTATTCGAAACAGCATTTGTTTGTTTTAAAATTTTTCTATGTAATAGGCTGTTTTTATAAAGAATACGTTGCTGCTGGTAGGCTTTAATTTGGTTATCAGGAACGCTTCTTAGTAACTCTAATTCAGGGACAGAGTTTATAAGATTAGTTAGGTCGCCCGCTTTCGTATTCGACATATAGTAGCTTCCGATTGGGGAATTAACTAGATTAGCGTAGTGTCCGGACTCTGGAGTAACTGCGGCTAAATTATACTTGAACCGATCGTTCATATAGCGTAACGAAGGTGATCGGGTTCGATTAATTTCAGCGAAATGCGTTTCGCGAGTTCGAATTTTAAAATCCATTACCGGTGCAACTAGGTTAGAGTCCTCACCGTGGCCGTAGGCAACTGCAAACTCCATGTCATCAGTTGAATTAATTCGTGACGCACTTAAACGCTGAGAGGCAGTACGTAAACCGAGACCCATGTGAGTCAGCTCAGCAGCTTTTAGAATATCAATTAACTTATAAAACACTGGAAAAAGTGTATGTAATTGGTCCCAAGAGCGTTTAATCGCGGAATTATTAAATAATTTCTCCAAAACCGGGGTTGACTGCGTATCGAATTTATGGTGTTTTAGTCACTTAAAGAAAACCAGATTCTGATCGTCTTTTGTTAATTTAACGCCACTCTCCTCTTTCACGTCAGCTTCGGGGGCGGTGTAAACCGTATTAAATACTTGTGTGTAAAGAATATTAATTACTTTGTTTAGAAAGCCAAATCACAGTCAGATAGTGAAAAGGACTCAGTGGTAAACAACGTCCCTTACGAATCAAAATAAAGAAGATATATCAGATGTTAGGGCGTTGAATGCCACAATATTAGTAAAGTATAGATAAACTAGGTAAAAGGCGAAAAGGCTAAGTACAGCGTTAATCGCGTGTTTACGGTACTCTTTAAAAGAGACGCTAATATTTGACAGAGAATAATCGGATCATTTAGAATTTCGGAAAGTGAGCCCAAGGTTGGACAGAACTCGGCGGTGCTGAGATGCTCGTTCTATGTATAGACGATTTTTAAAAGCAACGCGAGGAGAAAACTGTGAAAATCGAATCAAATTGAATAACCGTGTCATCACGTAAAACAACGGTACAAGCGACTGTACTTCCCCAATAAATGGTGTTTTATTTTCGTTTTAAGAAAATTCTTTATAAACTACGTTGTTAGTATTCGTACCCCCTAGGGGTACTAGTTAAGGAGTTCGCCATTGTTGCAAAAGATATTCAAGAGATGAGAACTAACACATTTCCCAGATTAGAACCTACGGTTTCTAGATATAGAAAAACTGTGTTTCAATTCAGTGTTAGGTGGTAAAGATTGAGAGTTAGGGCTTCGGACGAGTACAAAATAAACGTATTAATTGCGGGGGTGTTCGAGAAATAAAATAAATTATAGCTAATTAAGTTGGGTGCAGAAGTTAAGTCGGTGTAGTACGTGTGGTAATCCACACATACGGAGTCGCATGTAAAGAGGTGGTCATTAAAATAAACAGGTAAATCATTTAAGTAAATCGAACCCCTAGAACCCGTGTAGTAAAAGTAAATATAAGTCAGATCTTTGATCAGAAAGTTTTGAATTAAAAAGAGGGCTAAGCACACATGGACCGTCGATAATAACGAGGGTGAGACCCGCATCATTGGTACTAGCGAGAGTAGAGGGTTTACCGCTATCAATAAAGATGGGGCGCCTAAAACACCCAAGCTGCGAGGGGGTATAAAACTAATAAGTATAAGTGCAGAAATAATTACAAATGATCCATAATCGTGGGTAATGTCGAAATTTAATATATCAACCTTAAAGCTATTTCAGCAAAAGTAGTTAATTAAGGGTAAGAAACTACTAAACATTAAGTATCCAATCGCTGTATAAATAAGAGGTACGACTAATAACACAGACATGCTCCTGGACGAGGACCTAAGAGTAATATGTTTAATGTATCTAAGTGTTTTAAGTTGGGTTAGTGTAACACGCAGCCGCAACCCACCAACGAGAAGGGTACAAATAGTTAATACTAATACCTCCAAAAAAAACAAATTATTGCTAAAAAAAAAGAAAAACTTCGCCCCAAAATTATGAGATACAAGTTCGAAATTCAATTGTATGAAGAAATATACGAATATGGCTACTAAGAGTGCTGATATAAGGAACTGATGCACTTTAACCAGATTTCGAACACTTAAATTCGTATGAATAAGGCGTAACATCGAAACTGATATAAGTAACCCGAAAACCTCCGACGCATCTCAATTTCACCACCCTCCCCAAGTTCCTTCTTGTAGCGCTCATCAACTCCCTAAATAAAGGGCAAGGAGATTTAGCGCAACACATACCATCGCCGACCGGTGAAGGTTTTTAAGGAACCATGCTGCCGAAAAACGGGCTGTGATATTTGCTTGTGTAGCAGAAACAAAGCTAGCACCGATTAGCGTAATCACACTTAGATAAAAAATCAGTGGGTGGTACTTATTCAAATTATTCGTCAAAAGAACATTAAAAGCGGTATTTGAAAAGTCGAGTAAATCGGCAGACATTGCCATCCCCCAGAAGTCACTAAATTCGTGGTTGTAAACCACATATATTAAAAAGCACAGTAGCGATAGGCGGGTTCGGACTCCCGCCTCAAAAGCGGTGATGCTTAAAAAAACAATGAGGAAAAAAAATGATGGTAAATAATTTAGGTTCGTCCAAAAAAAATGGTAAAAATTAACAAAAACGTCATTGGGGTTGAGTCGGTTCAAGATATCGGGGTAAGGAGTGTTACCGTGAACTAGAAAATCGAAGATGTGGGCGAATAGGTAATTAAATAATATCAGTAAGTAGAGGTTAGTAATAAAAGGTCACACCTTAAACAAAATAATTTATAATTATCTCCTCTTGTACAAGCGCCGTTTACTAAAAGTAATTAATTAGTGGAAAAGCTGTAAGTACGAGGTGGTCATAGTACAACACTAATAGGTCGAATCACTGGGGCATAAAACCCGACGCCGTGTTACTAAGCTCTAGATAAACCAGCAAACAGTTCATACCAGTAAAAAGTGTCGTGAGAGGATAAAAATACAGGGGGTAAAAATCACAAATAATCGAGCGAGTATCACCCTCCTAGGAAGAATAAAACAAAGTGGATTGACGAGATAACAAGATGTAAGTACTCCGCTAAATACGTCATTAGGAGCATAGGACCGCTATATTCAACGGCGTACCCTGCAACAACTTCAGATTCGGTCTCAGCATGGTCAAATGGTGTTCGTTTAGATTCTAGTAAAAATAAAATAACGAAACCCGACGCAGCAGGGGAGTAGAGGAAAAAAAATCAATACAGGTTCTGTGTTAAAACAAAATCGTGAAAGTTTGCTGACTGTGCACTGAAAACTAACAGTGAGTACACTACTGTTACAAAAATATCTAATGAAATTACGTGAACTAGTGATCGGGCTGTTCCTATGATCGCGTACCGTGATTGACTTAATAAACCAACCACAACGAAAAAAATATTCCCGAATAGAATTAAGATAAGGTGATATAAAATCATAGAATCAACGTTTTCGAATAGAAACATTGACGGCCCTCAAACGAAATTTTGGGAACAAAGTAACTGGCACGAGTAAAGGAGAGTTAAGAAAACAGGAGCTAGCGCAGTAGTCGGGCGTGGGATCAGAAAAATTTCTTTAGTCAGTAGTTTAAATAAATCTAGGGCAATTTGAAATGCACCATTCCGACCCATTAAAGTAGGACCCATCCGACGCATAGCGTAGGCTAGTAATTTACGTTCTGTTAGGACAACGAATAAAGTAAAAAGTACAGAAAATAATGCGATTATTAATCCGCTTTCGCTCAAATTAACCAAATGTATGTATAAATTGTGCAAGCTTTAGCCGCGTTAAGCGATAAACAACAGGAATCAGTAGTTTAAAGTCAAGGTTAAAAAAATAGTAAGGATCATTAAATGAGTGACTAATAGGGTCGAAGCAACATTATCAAACTCAAAAATAGTGTTTTTATTTCCGGTTCAGATAACTAGATCAGTGTAGGCCCTAACTAACCGGTCGAAAATAACACGCTCGTTAAATAAGTAAGCCGAGACGATTAAAAACCGTCTAATTCACTTATCTAAAAATTTTTTTTGTAAGAAATCAATTAAAAACCCGTCTTGTCACATCTGATCATTAAGGCGGTAGTACGAGTGTAGGAATGTTGTTTGAACAAGGAAATTGAGTAAAATATCATTATTAATAATGCGTAAAACAGACTGAACTTTATTATATTTTAAAAAAGATTGTACTAATAACAAGACGTAGTTTTAGTTTTTATGGGGTTACTAAACTACCGATTTAAAGTTTTAACATTTAAAAACTTTACTACAGCGGAATCGTAGTAAGGGTTATTAAATGTTAACTTAGCTTTATTTTTTTCGTCTTTTAAGGAGACACGAGTAATTGCTTTAAAACGTGAACGAGCGTGCGCTTTGGATGTTAATTTAGTACAACGTCGGGTATAGGTTTGAGCAAATTGGTAACTGTAATGCTCAATTACATCTAAGTGATGTAAAAATCACATTAAGTAAAGATATAGGTATTGGTATGAGAACTTAACTCATGGGTTTCCTACATAACCACCTTCGGGATCGTAATAGTAACGACCACAAGGTAGCATACTTGAAACACAGTACATTGAAAGCATAAATAAGATAAATCCGGCTGTTTGAAGTAATGACGATTGCATCGGAATGATGGGCAGATAAGCGTTATTTGAGTTGTAAAAGTTATAAATTACTGGTAGTCCAGCGAGTAAGATAAATCACAGTGCCATTCACATTAGCCCTTCATAGTGAGAGGGAGAAACAACCAGTAAACCCATTAACGGACGGAAGTATCAGTGAGGAGCGACCCCGTAGAATCGAATCTCGTCTAACTCTGAAATATTTCAACGCTCGAAAAAAAAGTAATTTGTTGTAACGGGTACAAAGTGATGCATTCAGAAGTAACAGAACACATAGGTTGTTCAGTATCAAGCATCCTGAATTTCTTTTAAGAAAGCATCGTAGAATCAAGAGATATACGATCCTGATTTATCTTCATAAACATTTTCACCACTGTCGGAGTCTCAAGACTCGTGACAGAACATTACGTGTAATTTAACGAGGTAAAGGTAGTATCACGGGGTGAAGTAATGATACATCATTAAACGAGTTAACTGATCGACATTTAAATGTTTATTCGTGAAAATAATATAGTAGGTTTTATGAGTAAAGTTAAAAACCGATCAAAAGATGTTAGCAATAATTGTTAACGTTAAATCACTTAAGTGGGTTGCACTCAAAGAAATTCCTAAAGCAACAATAATGTGGAATCAAAAGAAGGCGTATCCACCAACTAATCACCCATCCGACTCAGCGGTTACATAATTTTTTAAGTAGATTTTTTTTAAAATATGGACATAAGATAAAACAAAGATTGTATCAACTCCACGAACGTGCATATAGAAAACTTCAGCACCGAAACGTGTATCGTTAAACATCTCCTCACGTAGTTCGATAACGAGACCGGGTTCAGGGATATAATATCATCCTAAGTAAAAACCGGATAATAATTGCATCATAATGGTAAGTAAAAGCATAAATCCAATAATGGATGTGACGCTGGAAAAAGGTAAAACTAAACGGTTGACAAAAGCGTTGAGGTACGAAAAAATCGTTCCTGAGAGGGATATTAAATTTCATGCCCAGTTAGTGACGGCATCTAAGTTTTGGAAAATTGGATGGTAACCCCATTGAGCTCGACGAAAGTATCTTCCTTCTAGCATCAATACGCTTAAGCGTTTTTTTTACTGAATAGTAAAATGCTTTGAGCGTATGACATTTCTTAAAATCTTAATTTCACTAAAGACTAGTACTGCCATGCTAGGGCATGACGGTTAAAGTCCACGACTAGGCTGAGAAACAGCATTACGAAAAAAAAAACGAGAAGTAAAACATCGTATACTCCAACGAATGTGATCGCCGATACAAAAGGGAATAGAAAGATTAGTTCGATATCATATAGTAAAAAAAAAACACAGATAAGTAAGAACTGGATAGGTAAGCGAATAGCTTTTTGGGTAGTTGGGCGGAAACCGCATTCATAAAAATCCCGGCGGGCGATTTTCGCAAACCCAAAACGCTTAATTAAGTCCCGGAAGCTAAATGAGTTAATAACGTTATAGATGATAAATCCTAGTAGTGTAACGGACGCGGTAGCAAAAAAAATTTCAAAATCTCCCAAACAAAAGTGGTGTCCTTTAAAGGAATAAAGTAAGGCCTACGACAACGTAGGCAAAGGTACAGGGGAAGGTCACAGCTTTGAGAATTACTAAAGAGTTGGCTTGTCATGAAACGTACGAAAAAACAATTCTTAAAAAACGGACTCAGTTACCAATAAAAACATCAACTAACAAGTTAAAACACACAGATTAAGTAGCCGAAAATTTAATTTAGCGGTAAGAGCTTACCTTACCTGTTTTTTTGTAAACAACTTGTTTTGAAAATCGAACCCCTCGCCCTGTAAAGATATTAATTGGGCGCATCGCTTTAATTTGGTAACTCACTGATAGGACGTCTTGAGACGAGATCCCATAAATAAAAACCGTTGTTTTATTTAAGAATTTAACGGAAACATTATAAGCATAACAATAGATCCGATGCGCGTGACCGAACTGATGCGTAACTGTGTTCCGGGCATTTTTAAAAATGTAATACCCCTTTCCCTTAAATTTGAGTTTATTAAAGAAGAGGCGGGTAAAGGAATAGAATAATCGCTTCAGTAGTGTAATCGAGGTTTGAAGGTAGTTTGACGTACTTTTAAATAGAATTGTTAAATCCGACGTCTGTCGATCGAACCGTGGTGAGTAATTATTTAACATTACGGGGATTTGGAAAAAGTACGTATGAGAGGAAAAGTATAATAAAACCCGATTCACCTCCGATCCGTGGCGTAAAATAATTAATTGCCACATCGGGGGGAGGTAAACCGAGACTAGAGGACGTGTTAAGGTTTTATTGAGGCGAATAGCAAGGCCGAGAGACCTAACAGCAAGGCGTTTCCTATAATTTTGTTGCTTGATAGTTGTTTTTACAGTATTAAGGGGTACTATGGACGGTCAAGTCGACGACATTTAAAATCTAAATTTTCTATTTAAGAAGTGGCTCGGAGTGTTTTTAGTAACGTTTTTTTAAAATTTTGAAATACAAAAAGGTGAGAAAACTTACGAAGTTTCGCTAAAAAAGTTTGCTCCGGAGTAGTTAACAACGTGTGTAATGCGCGAGTTAGTCGTTCAGTAAAAGTCTTTTCACGATAAAATTTAAGGTCCTTTAAAAATCACCTCAACGCGAGGTAAAATCGTTTGTACTCGGGAATATATTTCCACACAATTAAATACTTTCCAGACTTACCGCGTGAATGCTTACGTATCTTCTTATCCACTTTACGGACATAGAACGTAAACAACGGCGAATACCGTTTAACTAGGTTAAAAAAAATAGTTTTCGTGAAATACAGGGGGTTAAAATACATGTTTTGGTCGTAGTAAAAGTTTCTCTGGAACAGGAAGGTTTGCGTTGTACTTGGGGCCGGGCGTCAGTTGAAACCCGAGGGATTGGTAGTAAGTACCGTAGACTTTTGATTCGCCATTACCGAGTTACTCAAAATTTTGTAAAGAAACAGTCATGTATTAGTACCGGCTTGGGGAAAAAGTGCCGTTTTATTTAGGTTAATAACATGATTTAAGGATGTATTAAAAAATTTAAACATTTGTTCGCGGCGACCGTGACGTGTTAAAAAATTTATACACCGGAGCGTCTTTAGTTCAAAAGCTACGCTGTAAAGGGATTTACTTTTTTTAAAACATACAGGCACGTCTACCATATTATCGACAAAAAAGGAAATGACAGTGGACTGGCGTAAGTGATCGAAATCCGCAAACGAGTCCGCGTCACGGTGGGTTAAATCAGGGAGCAGGGAGATTCACCGATTTCCAGTTTGTAGCATGAACCGAAAATCACTATGCATAAGCCGATCCCGTTTTAAGTAAAAAGAATTGAAGTCTAAAAACATATAAAAATATGAGTTAAAGTCAAAGTTATTAAAGTTAATGTAGGTGGGGGATGGGCGTGTTGGCGATTTTAAATGACCGTTTTTAAAATTCATAAATCGGACCGGAGCTGAGGGGGGGGGGATTAGGCACCTACTCCGCTGTTAAACCCCGGTAGACAAAAAAAATATTCGTTTTTATAACTTTATACTAAAAATGGTAGAGTTTTTTTAGTCGTAAGGTTTTAATAAAGGTGTAGGAAAGTAATGTCTTAAGTCGACGCACTGATGTGGGGCTAGGGGTATCGATAAATCGATACTGATCGAACCGCGTACGTTTACGACCAGTAGATCGGAACTTTTTGACTTTTGGTGGTTGGAATCAGTAAAAGTTAAAAATAAACCAACCCCCGTACCGAAGAATTCAAATTTTCATCGGGTATACGTCTTGTACTGAATACCTTAATCGATACTCGGGATTAACCCCAAACGCGGTTTTTTTTTCCGGCACGACGCGATAATAACGATTGAGATCTAGGGCTTTAACTGACGTATAAAATCAATATGCATTAAGGAATATATTACGGGAATTGTTTAATCCATAGAAGAGATAGATATGGATTAATTTCGTAATTATAGTATCTTGTGTTAAATTACTTGAATAATTAGTATCAGAATATCAAAATTTATATCAAAAGGTGTTTATACCTCACCGATTCACAGCCGGATTACTCATATTTCCCATAAAAAGGCTTCACTTTCGTACTAGACTAAGTAAACGATTGCGGCAATACCGAATAGAATGAAAGAGAAGGTTTCGACTAGAGCAAACCCAAGAATAGAATAATTGAATAAAATTTCTTCTAAGTCAGGAGCGTAAGCTAGTCCACGTACGAGTGCAGAAAAGATATGACCAGTAGCGATAGTACAACCAATTAAAGGTAAGAAGGTGATACTAATAGCAAGAGATTTAGCAGCTTTAACAAATAACAAAACGAAGAACAAACTATTTCGTGTAAATAAATCACAGTAACTGTGGGTAATCTCGTAGGATAGATCAGAAATTAACGAATCAGGAATCGGGGTTTAAAATTCACATAAATTCGATTGGAAATCCTCAGTAGTTTAGTACGTAACTAAAAAAGATTAAGCTATGTAAAGCTAAGAAAAATATGAAAAACTGACGTAGCGCTGAAATACAATAAATTGTATAAGTTCAGGTAATTTCTTGTGTTGCGTAAACGCGGCGGAGTAAGGTAAGTCAATAAAAATTTAAAAAGAATAAAAGAATAAAGAAGTTGATGTGGAAGAACATGAGCGCTCCGGCGAAAGGTGTATCGTTCTTAAATCAAAAAACTGTCGTTGACCGGTGATAAGTGAAGTGG
>Ga0102960_1000750_pt1 | contig 12143 bp, 9 predicted proteins | sample SalPon2_B_H2O_MG_2_FD_84521 | JGI IMG/M metagenome (GOLD analysis project Ga0102960, IMG submission 84521) | Salt pond water microbial communities from South San Francisco under conditions of wetland restoration - Salt Pond MetaG SF2_B_H2O_MG | ecosystem: Environmental > Aquatic > Non-marine...
ACAAATGAAAAAGCTAGAAGAGTTGAGTCACAAAGTAGTACAACATAGATTTGATGAAGATATTACAAATGAGAGTCTGTCGGAAACATTGATAGATTGGAGAACAAACTATGCATATGAAATAGATGGTGTTATTGTAAGTGATGATAGAATCCATGTGCGAAAGAGTGGAAATCCAGAATATGCGTTTGCTTTTAAAATGGTCATTTCAGACCAGGTGGCAGAAGCCAAAGTATTAGACGTGATTTGGACCCCTAGTAAGAGTGGTTATTTAAAACCTCGTGTACGTATAGAGCCAATTCGTTTAGGAGGTGTAACAATAGAATATGCAACTGGATTCAACGGTAATTTTATAGAGACAAACAAAGTCGGAATAGGTGCGGTAATTGAACTAGTAAGAAGCGGTGATGTTATACCACATATAAAATCAGTTACTACACCAGCAGAAAAGGCCAAAATGCCCGATGTTCCTTATCACTGGACAGACACACATATAGATATTATATTAGATGATGTCAGTATGGATGAAACAGTTCAGGAAAAGAATATAACTGCGTTTTTTACAGGCATAGAAGTAGATGGTCTATCTAGTGGAAACGTAAAACGATTAATGAAAGCTGGATACAATACTGTGCCCAAAATAATACATATGAAAAAGAAGGATTTTGAAGGGGTAGACGGTTTCAAAGAGAAAATGATAAACAAAATACATGATGGTATTCAGGCTAGGTTGGAGAAAGCAACATTGAATGAAATCATGGCTGCATCAAATTTATTCGGTCGAGGTATTGGTCTCAAAAAAATAACTCCGATTATGGATGCCTATCCAGAAATATTGAAAAGTAAAGAAAGCCCAGAGCAGAAAAAAGAAATGCTGACACAAATACCAGGAATAGGAAAAGAGAATGCAAAGAGCTTTGTTGAGAACATAGATAAATTTATGGCGTTTATGAAAGAAGCGAAGCTAATGAGTAAATTGGAAAAAGAAAAGCTAGAAAATACAATGAAAGTAGCGGAAGAAAAGAAAGAAGAACCAGCAAAAAACATGAGTCATCCTTTATATGGAAAACATGTCGTTATGACAAAAGTACGTGATAAACATATTATTGAACAATTGAAACTAATAGGAGGTATATTGGACGATACTATGGGAAAAAATACGGATATTTTAATTACAAAAAGTTATGAAGATGTATCAAATAAAACAAAAAAAGCGAAAGAAATGGGGATACCAATATACACACCTGCCGATTTTGCAAAAAAATATGACCTATAAAAATATTGTAATCATTCAAATAAAGACATTTTGATTTATCATTCAATGAAAGATGAAATATATATTATATTAGGATATATTGCATCTGGAAATGCCTGTTTGATGATGTTACCACAGGTTTATTTGACAATAAAAAATAAAACTATGAAAGATTTATCCATGAACACAATTTATATGAATTTATTGACTCAAATGTTATTTTTTCCATATTCGTTTCATTTTTCACTGTATCCATTAATGGGTGTGAATATTATGTTGACATTATGTGATGTAACACTTATTTTATTCAATTGTTATGTTATAAAGAATGAATGTGAATTAGAAGAACCATTATTAGTATGAAAATTTATTTGTACACAATGTTAAAAAATTGAATAATATTGTTATACATTATTCAATTTAAGCAAATACCAACATATTATGTAATGACCGAAGAATGTTCAAACAAAGATATAAGATATATGGATATAGCTGGTTATGAAGCGAGTAAATCTAAAGTCACCTATAAACATGGTTGTATAGCAGTTGTATCAGGTAAGATTGTAGCGAGAGGATGTAATAGTTATCGTACTTATTCGAGTGATGGGATGATATCTGGGACGTGCACGTGTCATGCCGAAGTAGATGTATTGCGACAATGCAAAAAACAAAATATAACAAAAAAGATAACGCTATATATTGCTCGCATAACAAATATGAATACTTTAAATTGTTCCGTACCATGCATTAATTGCTATAATACAATGAAAGATTTTGGTATCAAACGAGTCATTTATAGTGACCGTGACGGAGAGCTTACAAAAACAGCAATGAGTGATTTTATTTCAACATTCAATTCGAGTGGCCAAAAAGCAATAAATGCAAAAAGAGTAAGATTTTTGAATTACTCAACGTAAGTGGGAAAACTATCAATATTTATCAATTCTGTAATATCTACATTTTTTCTAGATATTTCAAACTGACTGAAAAAGGAGAGTTTTAATTGAGCTTCAGGTGTATGACTATGAACAGTTCTCGCTATCATTTTGTATAATTTGAAATCGGGATATCTTTCTTCGCCATTTTTCTTATACAATATATTTTTATTGTTGTCATCTGTACACCATAAACGGACAACTTTTTGAAGGTCATTGAAATCTTCAGGTTGTTCATCATCATCGATAATAAAATCATACAACGAACAACCTAGTCGGCACAAGTCAAAACTATAGTTCGGGTCAATACGTGTTTTATTCGCATTGAAGTAAGGCTCGCAATTATATTGTGTAGAAGCATCACCGCCTGGAGCAAAACTATCACTACAATAAATACGTCCGTTGAATTTGTAAATACTCCTACCAAAGTCGATTATTTTGTATATCTTCCCATATGTAGGTAGTTTGTAAACCTGTTTTTTGAATTGATAATATAAAAATTCTTTATCGGTTTCAATATACATGATATTATTGGTGTGTAAATCATTATGTGTGAAATGGAAACATTTTTGATAACACAACAAAGTCATTATGATTTGAAAAAGAGCACAAATACCTTCATTGCTACTCATTTGTTCGGTTTCAAATAAATCATCTATAGTTCCTTTGCATTTTTCAATGCATATACCCTGAACAGGATAATTGTTAATAAATGCAAAACTTTCGGATTCTTCAAATGACGAATAAGAGCTATCCGTTTCCCAATTTTCATCATTCAAAGAAGATTCTTCTATACATTTCCCAATGTTGATATCAGTATTATCGGTTTCGCTGTCCCCATCAGAATGAGAATCATCATCATTATCATCATCGTTACTAGATTCAATATCGGAGTCATCAACTGAGCTATCATCAGAACTGTCATCATTGGCTTTAGACTTTTTGTTAGTTAGGTCTAATTCGTAGATAAGATTACAATCATCCGTTGAAGATATTTCTTCAGAAACGACATCAATATCTAATTCAGGTAAAGAATGACAGGTAATATTATGTTTAGGAGTGTTATTAATTTGTAGACGTTTTTTGTTAGCTCGAGAAGCAAAATTATAGAAAGCGTTATCAGTAGAGGTTATAGTAAACAGTTTATTCAAATTACTATTGAAATACTTAGAGTCCTGTAAATATTCTAAGTCATCAGAAATCTCGATTTTGTATTTGTTTTGAATAGCCAAAAAAGACCCATAATAATCTAGTGAATGAACAAAGTGATGTGTATGTAACATTTGACTCGATAAATAGCAAAAAAAGTTATCTGTGTAGGAAACATTATTCACATCTAAATATTTGGATGGAACATTCATAGAATTATCAAGTAGACCAGGTAAATTATGTATATATGACATTTGTTCATCATATTTTCCCACCATGTATCGAATCGGGTCGAGTAAAGGTGAAAATTTGATGAAAATATTTTTATCTAAAGTAATATTCAGTGAATTATCATAAACAGAATTTATGTCAACGATTTGATAACGTTGATTCAAAGTGATTTTGTTATATGTTTTTTTATCTAAATGAAACAATTCATTGTACAGAGGATTATAATGTTGAAATTTTTGAATAGCATATGGTTGATATTCATCGGAAGTGGAGGTTTCGTTATTCATGAATGAATCATTTATTTTAGGAATCTTATGATAATGTAATTGAAATTTAGGCATAGTTAAAAATACTCAATATAAGTGGTTTGTACATTTTTCTTAAAGTATTTGAACTAATAAATAATAAAATGGTTGCAAAGTGCACGTTCAAACACAAATAAATTAATATGTAAATAGTATATCACATATTCACAAAAATGACATTAGAAATGAGAAAATTCAATATGCGCGAAATTACTTTCAAACCTGATGAAAATAAAGGTCCGGTAATTGTGATGATAGGTAGACGTGATACAGGTAAATCTTTCTTAGTACGAGATTTGTTGTATTATCATCAAGATATTCCAATTGGAACTGTAATTTCAGGAACAGAAGCAGGTAATGGATTTTATGCAGCTCATGTACCCAAATTATTCATTCATGAAGAATACAATACAGTTTTGATAGAAAATATATTGCGGAGGCAAAAAACGGTACTGAAACAGGTGAATAAAGAGATAGAAACATATAAACGAACGACTATCGACCCCCGCGCGTTTGTTATATTAGATGATTGTTTGTATGACCAGTCATGGACACGAGATAAAATGATGAGATTATTATTTATGAACGGTAGACATTGGAAAATCATGTTAATCATTACGATGCAATATCCTCTGGGTATTCCTCCAAATCTGAGAACAAACATAGATTATGTTTTCATACTTCGAGAACCATATTTGACAAACAGGAAAAAAATATGGGAAAATTATGCGAGTATGTTTCCGACATTGGAAGCGTTTTGTGCCGTGATGGACCAAACAACGGAAAATTACGAATGCTTAGTAATTAATAACAATGCCAAATCAAATAAGTTGAATGACCAGATTTTCTGGTACAAAGCAGAAAAACATCCGGATTTCCGGTTGGGCTCCAAAGAGTTTTGGGAAATATCCAAAAATATGGGGTCAGATGATGAAGATGAGGCATATGACCCGAGTAAATCAAAGAAAAAATCCGCCCCGTCTATTAATGTAAAGAAATCTAAATGGTAATCTAGCTGATGCTTTCTGTTTCTCTTTCTAGGTCATCCTCATAATCATCATCTGAACATAACGCCGTATTTTCATTTGTTTCTGGTCCAAACAAATTTACAGTGACTCCATCATCATCTGAAGATGTCGAGCTATTATCGGATGAAATTGTACGTCTATTTACAACTTCATTATTTGAGTTATTTGATGAAAACTCGCGATATACATTGAGGAGTGTATTGAATGGATTGTTATTATTATTTCTGTTAGATATGGATTGAGTAGCAAAATTTCGAAATGCAAGAGCGGCAGTTGTTCGTCGTTCACGTTGCTCTGCCGCTCGTTTGATATTTGTTCTATAAGAAACTACAAAGTCGCTTTCTTTTTCAGTAAGTTTCATATGACATTCCGATTCTTCACAATTATAGCTGTATGGAGAGATAAGAGATGATATATTTGTGTTATATTCTACTAGAGAACGTTTTTTTCCAGACAAATCCGACTTTATTTTTGTAATTTTTCTACCAAATAAAGGATTTTCTGATGCAAATTTTTTCATACTTGCTAGCCAATAAATTCGACTTCTTGATTTTTCAGAGTTGTTAAGAGAATACATACTTCTATAATAATGCTTTATGAATGGTTTGAATGCTTCTATTAATTTTTTTTCTGGAAAATCGTTATGTATATTAAGAGGTATTTCCGAATGCGTATCGTTGTAAACCTCTATCATATCTAATATATTTTCTTTTAATTCGCAGATACATTCGTCATCAGGTGTAATACATGCGTCTCGAATAGCAGCTTCGCGCAATGATGGCTCAAAATCATCTATCAAACGAGTCAAAGAAAAGTTACTGTAAAAATACTGCTGAAAAACGGTTGGAACATTATAATCGCTTTTTTTGATTGCAAAATAAATAGTATACAGGTCGGATTTTGTGAAAGACAAATTATTGTAAGGATTTTTTATAGTTTGTGGGTCAGAATACATATCAGAAGAAGAATTCAACGACTTTCGAATAATTTTTGTCAAATCTGGAATAGTAAATACATATTTACGATTTCCATGAAGTAATTCGACATGATTACAACCTTTTTTTGATATAGGATTCATATACATATCACTATCGCAACCTATTTTTGCTCGTTTAAATTTGCAAATGAAAGCAAACTTACATAAGGCTAGATAATGTTTTTGACACGAGGAGAATATATCGAAGAATCGTTGTTTGTCATCAGCCGAAATAAATGGATTGTTCATAGTCTCAAATATCTTTTGATACACACCCTTTTTAGTTATTTCGTTGTAGCATTTGATGGTATGGTGCAAATACAAATTATGAATAATACCTAATTCATTAATTCTAGAATTATATTGAGTTTGATACTGTAATGTTTTTTCAAAGGTCATATTGTTATTCAATAATTGGTTGAAAGACCCCCAAATCTGTTTTTCTAGAATAGTAAAGAATGTACGATTTTCATTGGGTTGTATCTGATATGTAAATGAACCGGCTGCCCAATTATTTTTAGTAGAAGGTGTATGTGTTTGACGAATAGGTCTTTGTCGACGACTTCGCCTAGTTACTGCAGATATCATGATATTGATAATTATAAATAGTTACTTATAATAATCTTCATACAGTTATATCAATTTTTTAATCAACCTTTTCCATAGAATCTTCTTCGGTTTCCTCTTCTACAGATTTCAATGCATTTTCCATAAGCATCTCATTATGTAACTTTGTAGATTCCGCATCAGAAACCTCACGAGACTCGAAATCAACAGTTTCGGTTACACCAATAAGATTTCCATCCTCGTCCATTGTTTGTGTCAATACATTGTCATTCTCCTTTGCCTTTGCAATATTCTCGGCAATAGCCTTCTTCTTAGTTTCGCGAATACGCTCCTCGAATTCTTTCTTAGCCATTTGCTCATTTTTCATTTTTTCCTTGTGGAGAGCATTCAACTCCTCCTCCAAATGCTCAACGCGGCCAGTTTTGTACGCATCCGGGTCCCACGGTACCCAAATACCAACAGGTCCAACGAAAATATCGTGATTAGGGTCATTTTCACGCAACTTCTTACTCTTCATTTCTGCCTCATCCTGTGTTGCAAATACACCTCTAATCTTTAGACCACGCACAGAGGTCTGAAATGCATGTTCACGGCTGAATTGCTCGTTCAACTTATCCTCCTGTCTATCCATGAAATTTTTATAGTCATCTTCAATACCACTCTTCTTTAGCTTCAACCCTTCTTCCTTTACAAATTCATTGAAATCTTCAATGAGTGTTTCTACCTTTACTTTATGCTTGTAAGCAATAAAATGAATAAAATCGAAATATCTTTCCATTGATTTAGAAAATTCCCATTGCTTGATAAACTGGTCAAACAGATATACTTCTCTCTTCTTCAAAATCTTTTCAGGAGATACAAAAGACATACATGCGAATTTTTGACCAGCAATAGGAGGGTCCTCATCGCACAGGTCTACATATTTAGGATTTTTTTCACCATTTGATAGATTTTTTTGTTCGAAGGTAGACATTTAGCCAATATAACAATTTTGATGACATATATTTAAGTATTTTCACGCATATATTAATAAACTTTTTTTATTTGCATATAATATACATTCAAAATGACTGAAATGTTTGACATGAACGAGTTGTTGAAGCGCGCTATCAAATACTTAATCGAAGGTTTGGCTGTAGCTATCTGTGCTATGCTTATCCCTAAGAAGGCTCTTAACGTAGAGGAAATCATCATCATTGCATTGACTGCTGCTGCAACATTCAGCATCCTCGATGTTTTCATCCCTGCTATGGGTTCCAGTGCACGCAATGGTGCTGGTATGACTCTTGGTAGCACTCTTGTTGGTGGTATTCGTCTTGCTGCATAAATTTACATAACATAAAATATAATGATTGTATTTTTACAATTATTATACACCTTTGAATGCTTATACTAATATATCATCCTCAAAATTCAAAGTATCATATCTTGATTTTTTGCTCTTTTTATCTAACATAGCCAATTTTTTTGAGTTGGCACTTGCATTCTCGTATATATGATTAATGAAACTGGTCTCAACCCAACCGCCATCATGAAAAAGACGCATTACCCATGGACATATAAAATACAATATACCCAAATTCTTTTTGATTTCGCCTTGTTTGATTTCATCTTCTAATAAGGCATCTATTTCTATATAAGCTACTGATAGTGCAACCATAGATTCGTATATAGTGTTCTTCTTCTCATTATATTTTTTCATGGCTAGTTTGTATTTTGTTAATTCCTCTTCTATCATAGTTCTAGAATCTCGCGTCAGATTATTAGCGTCCAAAATAGACCAGCATTTATTTATGCAATATCGCATTTGGCGAATATTATTGCGATAAATCCATAATTTGATGGTCAGAATGAGTTTATAATCTTCTATCATTTTAATCAAAGAAAATACATTGATTGTATACGCAGTTGGATATCGGTTTCTTATAGTTCGAGGTACTTCGAATTGATTTGTTTCTTTTATTTCTTTGATTTTCTTTTGTACATCTTCGATTTCTTTCAAAATATCATGCATCAACTCTTCTTGCAACTTTGTTTCCTCGCTATTCAATTGTATTAATGCTTCTTCTCTTTGTTCATTTTGAATTTTTTGTATATTTTCGAAAAACTCATTTGCTTTTTTATCTTCAGTAGATTTGTCTTTTTTGTAATTGTGGTCTAATTTAGTTATTTCATCCAATATCATTTGTTCTTTTGCAGATAAATTCCTAGCTTTCAAAGTTAACTCTTTATTACTTTGTACATCAAATTCATTTTGTAACAATGACAATTCTTCTTTTACAGACTTTATTTCCTTTTCTAATGTATTTTTTTCTAGTTTATAATCATTCTTAATTTGTTCAAGATTGGTCATAGATTTTTTTTGCTCATCATCAATAATACTTCTTACTTTCTTTTTCGCCTCCAACATCTTTTTCGCTTCCCTACCAGGTCTAGTATTAAAGTTGAACGACGCTGGGCTGAACAAAAGAGACTTTCCTGAAAAAAACATAATATGACTTTGTAATTTGTCATATTGGTGAGCGGATATTTTATGCGCTTCTGACGCCGCGTCTAATTTTAAATAATTGATTACTGAAAGTAAAAAAGCACTGAACGCAGTGATACAGGAAATAATCAATTGGGAATGGGGTATACGCTGTTCCGCACCGCTGATTACAGATGCTCCTGCAGATATAATAATGGTTGGAATCATCAAATAATTCAACCAGGTAGATGTGTAATAACTCGATTCTGTGTATATCATTTTTTGACTGTTAAGATAACTAGAAATAATGTCCAAATGTGTGGATGTCAATGATACTAAGTCTGTAGTAAATGTATCATTCACAAATTTTTTTATTTCATCTATTTCATGCCAAGGGATTTCTAACTGTGTTAATATACCTAATAATTGTGACTTAGTAATGCGTTTACCGTCTGATACAGTACCATCAGAAGAATCTTCTACTATCAAATTTGGATTATTGTATAATAATTTATCTTCTTCTGTATTCTTTTTATCAAATATAGTGTTTTCAGTTTTTCTTTTCAGTTGATTCCATTTTTCATTATCTTCTTCAAAGTCACTATCATCACTATCATATGTAGATTTTCTTCTTGTAAATGTATTTTCGTTAGTAAAAGTTGGTTTTTTATTAATTAATGTTTCCATAGATGTGGATGGAATCATTTTTGGTACATCATAATTGGTTGTTTGAATAGGTAGGGCTCTTGATTTTGTCATTGGACCTGGATTATTATTTGCATCAAAACCTGTAGAATCTGCAGTAATACTGTCGCTATCACTGTGTTTTGGTTTAATAACATCTGCTGCAGTAATAAACTCTAGTTTTGAACGGTTAGATGTTGCTGATTCTGGAGAAAATACTTTACTCGCTTCTTGGATATTTCTTTGAACCGGATATATACCAGTATCTTGTTCGTAAGTACGCCTATCAACATGATTTCCATATTCATCATAACTACTTCCTCGTGATATTGTACATTGGTCAACATTGTAGTTTGTTCTTTGAACCGGTACTGCAGCATATGTCTCATAATTAGTCTGTTGAATGGGTAATATATCTCTTTTTTCCACAGGTGGTAGTAAAAGCCTATTGTACAAATTACTACGGTTAATAGTACATACGTCATATTCGTCTACTTCTGCAATAATGGTTTTAGTTTCATGTAATTGTATATTGTATTTATATTCATGACGAAAACATTTTACTATTTTACCTGGATACCAGGTATTATTATACGCATCATAATAATCACACTCCATATCTTCTACTAAGCGTTCTTCCGGAATAAGAAAGGAAGGTATATCAGATGGACGTATTATTATATCTTCTGGTACTTCATGGTTTATCGCGAGGCCACCACCTTCAATGAAGTTTACTGAGTAAATAAACATATTTGTTTGTTGGTTTAATCTTCCTGCTGAATAAATAGTGCCACGATATTGAGTATGCTCATCGTACACTACCGTAACTCTTTCGTCCAATTCAAATTTGCTTTCTTTTTTGTGAATATTTGAAATATCATTGTTACTATTATCTATTTCTAAAACTACATTTGATGCATCTATAGTAGTATTTACTAAATTATCACTACTGTCGGAAGAATACATTTGAATTATTTTGCCATATTTATTTTACAATTCAAATGTATTTATACAGTCGGGAAATATTCCCAGTCTAAATCATTACATACTTTTTTCCATATCATATCCTGTTCCAACTGTTTTTCACGGTCTTTCATCATGGGTATATATGGCAAATATTGTGTTTGGTCTAACAATACACACAACTGATATAAGGTATAAGTATAATTGAAAAAATTGGTTCTATTTGGCGGACAATGTACTGCCCATGGTTTCTGTATTTCGATAAACAATACACACAGAGTTTCGTGTAGTTCTTCGTTCATGACCGGTGGTTTGATACCAAACATGGAATTGATGTATTGTATATGTTCAAAATATTTATTGTATCCCAATTTACGTAGAATCTCTCTCATTTTATCATAATTAATCAATGACATATCTTTAATGCGTTCTTTTTTGATTCGAGCTCGAATATCTTCAATCACTTCGTCCGGTATTTGCGTAGTTTCTTTTGCCTGAAATTGTGATAAAATCTCTTTGAAGTGGTTTAGTCTTATGTATGCTGTATAGGATACTTCATTGGGAGGCTCTTTGTTGGTTGGTTTTGAACTATCGATAATATAAGAAATGAATTTTCCACATTGGTCATTATTACAAACTAAAATTCCTTCTTCATCTAGAGCAATCATTTCGCCTTTTCTGCAAATATTGCAAATGTCAGTTGGAATAATATAGGACTGGATATTTTGGATTTCATTGTTTACATTAGACCAGTATTGTGAATATGACTTCTTCGATTGGTTATACTTCTCATTAGATAAATCTTCTGATTCAGTGGTAGTGGCCTTTATTTTGAAAAAACTATTGAGAACCTGTGTATTTTGGTTGATTGTATTTGAATCATTTGAAATTTGTTGTTTTTGTTCGAAATATTCAAATACGTGTTTGGAGTTGTCTAGCAAATAATTCGTTTTCTCTTGTTTTAACTGTTTTAACTCTTTGTTAATTTCTCGCAATCGGTCTTTGATTTTCATAAATTCTTCTAGCTGGTCTTCTTTTAATGTTGAAACGGATTGTTTGAGCGTTTCTTTTTCATTCAATAGGTTGGGTATTAATTCGGTTTCTATTTTCTCAAATTTGTCTAGTAATTCGCTGTGTTTAATATCGATAGTTCGTATATTTTGATTTGATATAGAATTGCGATGCCCTCTCTTGTTTGACATATAATTTTAGATAGTAATAAAATGATATGTTTTTTATGTTAGTTTTTTCTCAATAGGTTAGTTCTTTGATTTTTTTGCCTTCTTTGTTTGGCGGTTTTTCTTTATTTGATGTCTTTGGGTTTTTCTGCTTTTTTTGGAAGAAGTATTTTTTGTTTTCTTTCGTTTTTTGAGTGTTTTACGTTTGTTTTTCTTTTTACCTCCATCGGCTGGAATTATTTGTGGTTGTTGTCCAAAGTTGAAGACATTTTTATTTGACACATCAGGTAGTTTTGACTTCTTCACAATACCATCATCAACCTCAACAACAGATGGACTGTCATCTAATTCTCGTTTTCCTGTAACTTTATTTTCTTCAACTTCCATGGTTGGTTCAGATAATGC
>Ga0102960_1000754_pt1 | contig 12120 bp, 17 predicted proteins | sample SalPon2_B_H2O_MG_2_FD_84521 | JGI IMG/M metagenome (GOLD analysis project Ga0102960, IMG submission 84521) | Salt pond water microbial communities from South San Francisco under conditions of wetland restoration - Salt Pond MetaG SF2_B_H2O_MG | ecosystem: Environmental > Aquatic > Non-marine...
TACATAGGAGAAGGCAATGAAACAATCTAAAGTATTAGAAAAGATGTATCAGGCTTGCTTGTCTCATGATGATAAAGAATTACGCAGGTTGCGTAAGATCGAGTTTGGGAAAATTACAGAACGCAAACAGAAAGGCAAGCCATTCACTGTTAAGTGGACATTGGCTGACATCTAAAAACCAGCAACAGAATTGACCACCCACTGGGTGGTCTTTATACCATAATGAGAAAAAATAATAAAACTAAATCACCTAGTCAAATGATTAGTGACCTAAAAAAGCAATTGGCTAAAACATTGGATCCCATGGAGCGAGAAAGTATCCAACAAAGATTACACCATTGGTATCAAGTAAGGAATTACAAAAGCAATTAGATTTGCGGTGTTTCCATATTATCTCTATAGTTCTTTAGGTATTCAACATAAAGACCTATTGAGTGATCTGAAAAGTTGTCAATTTTACCTTGTTTCAATCCACGCCACATGCCTCTAATACGATCTTTTAAACGTTGCCAGCCGTGAGGTGTACGCACATTGCCCCAAGTGTTTAGATAGTGTTCTGTACCATGATGCTTGTATCCCATAATCCAAAAAGGCACACGGGTTACAACGTCATTGTTGTTTACCCAACGGTGATGGTCAAATGGGTGATGATTGATATAGTTTGCCCAACCTACTCTAGGAGAACCATATGTATAAAGTTCTCTAGGGTTAGGACAAAGTTTACTGCCTCTACAACGTGAACTTACTATAGTTGCCATAGCGGCTCCTAGTGAATGTCCACAAAACCATACATCTCTATCTTTAGATTCACGAGCAAGATCTTCTTCAATGCGTGGCCAAAGTTTATCAACTTCACCTTTAAATCCGCCATGCACTCTACCTACTGTTTCTGCAATTACCGGAATAGCATTTGCATCTGCACCTATATCATTAAATTCTTTTGGTTCTGTTCCTCTACAAGCAATTACAAAATCTGTTTTGTTCATAAATCTATATGCTTGAGCACCATCAAGTTCATAGTATTCTATAGTTGTAAATCCTAATTGCTTTGCTAATTTGGTTGCATTTTTTTCGTTTAGATACGCAATTTGTGCCAATTCGGCAAATAAAAGACTGCGTTCTCTAAAATTTAATGTTAAAATAGGTGTTAATAACTTATGGGTGTGTAGATCCATCGCTCGCTCCTTTGTTTCTTTACCAATGGTATTTACCGTGTAACCCCACTAAATAGTGTTAAGGAGTTGTTACTATGAAGCGTAGAACAAGAAGTTTACTTGAAGAATTAAATGATTTTGCTGTTAACAAGCGAGCAGAAAATGTAGTAGAGTCACGTGCTAATCATGTTATAGAATCAGCAATTAATATTGTTGAAATGATACGCTCAAACTTTGATGGCGAAACAGCACAGGATCTAGAGAAAAGATTCTACAACTCCATCAAGTCAGGCGATCCTACAAAATTTATGCGTGGCATTAAGAAAATAAAAGCAAATGATAAGAGTGAACTAGACGATGCTAATTGAAGAAATAGTTAGACTGCAAGAAGCAGAAGGCAAAAACACACACATGGAACACGTTGAGGAAGAAGCACTCAACCGTGGTAAAGAAGGTGCTGAATATGCACTTAATCAAATGATGTTATTTGCTGATATGCTAAAAGGTCGTGCAAATAAAAAATTAAGAGTTTCAGTAAAGTGGGACGGTGCTCCTGCTATTGTTGCTGGTGTAGATCCTGAAAGTAAAAAGTTCTTTGTAGGAACTAAAGGTGTGTTTAACAAAACACCATTGCTAGGAACCAGCCACGACGAAATAGATAGATTATATGGTCAATCGGGTGCATTACCAAAACTGCATCTTGCATTTGATCATTTAAGTAAACTAGGCATTACAGGCGTTGTCCAAGGCGACTTTATGTTTGACGAAAGCACAAGGCGAGAAGAAGAAATAGACGGCGAGGCAATGTACACTTTCAAGCCACAACTGATCACCTACGCAGTGCCTGTGGACAGTGATATAGGCAAAAAAATAGGTAGAGCAAAGTTTGGTATTGTATTTCATACAAACTATGTTGGTGAAACTCTAGCAACTTCTAAAGCAAACTACGATATAGAAATTAATAACTTTAAACGTTCACCAGATGTATGGTTTGACGATGCGTTTTTTAAAGACGTGTCTGGCTCCGTGCTAATGACAAAAGAAGAAACAGCACAAGCGAAACAAGATTTGGCAGATGCTTGGGCCGCTTATAAAGCAGTGCCTAATGCAGTATGGGAAGCACTAAAAGGCAATAATCCTTTTATTGAAAATTTTAAAATTTGGATTAACACAAATATTAGACAAGGTAAATTAGCAGGCGACCCAGGAGAGTTCCTAAATGGTTTTATTGATTGGTACAAACAAAGAATAGAAGTAGATATATCAAAACTTAAAAACCAAGATCCAGAAAAGCCAGCAGTAAAAAATAGATTACAAAAAATACAAACACAAATGAATTTTGTTAATGCAAACAGAAAAGGTCTTGCAGGCATTATACAGTTTATGAAAGAAATAACAGCACTCAAAATGCTTTTTATTTCTAAACTTAACAATATAGAAAGCATTGCACATTTTTACAAAACAGCAGATGGCTACGAAGCAGGTTCTCCTGAAGGATATGTAGCAATTGATCATGTAGGAGGTGCAGTAAAAATAGTTGATAGGCTAGACTTTAGTAGAAGAAACTTTACTACACCAAAGGACTTTAGTTAATGACAGAATATAAATTTATTGATTACGTTGTAGAAGGCAAGATGATTCGCAACATGAATGGTATCAATAGAATGAGTTACACAGATGCTTGTGATCTTGTTCTATTGTACCTTCTTGCTATGCAAGTTATGCGTCATTATAGAGGACCTAGAAATTTTGTGCAGAAGTATTCAGAGGAAGTACTCAAGTGGCAAAATTGGGAACACTTTAGAAGTAGTGGTAATGATTTATACGGATTGTTGAATATTGTAAACGGCGACGAAAGAATTACAGATAAACTTAAAAATCCAACAAGTGCATTAGCATTAAGACAAAGAACACATTTACCAACACTTGCAGTCAAAAGACTATTGCGTGATATAGCACAAGGTAAAAGTCCAAGTTTTGAAAACGGTAGTGACATAATGAAAATTGATGCTAGTCTTGCAAACGGTATGCAAAGTTACAGTGCATTACGTAGAAAAGTTGTTGACTATAAAAATCTTACTTCAACAGATAGAAAACAAACAGCAACTAAAATTGAACAAGCATTAAAAGCAAGGGGACGCAACAGTGACCTAGTTGATTACTACACAATGTTTATGATGCAGTTTGATTTAGAAGTACCTGTAAAAGATACAGAGCCTTTTGTTAGTATTAACGATCCTGTTGAACCTGACACTAAAGATATTGCTATGTTGCGATTGCTAGGAGTTCCTAGCAAAGATCTTCCATTTGCATACAAAGCATACAGTATTGTAAGCAAAGGACAGCCATTGCCACCACGCTTTGCACAGGCTTATAAACCTATTATGCAGATCATAGATGATATTGTAAAAGCAGGTCCAGGCTATGTAAACCTGTTAAAGCAGGTACATAATAGAGCCAAAACGGTCAAAAAATAGCCATTTCGCTGATTTTTTCAAAAAGATTATAAATATTATTACGTTGCCCATGGAGCATGGGAGACGCCATTAAGAGAAACTATTAAAGGAGAAATAAAATGGCTGGTATTACACAAACTAACGGTGTTGGTTCTGCACACGGAACTAACTTTTCAGTAGCACAATTAAAAGGTATGGAAGTTGACGCACTAGTTGACATTTCAACTAAAGGCGGAATTGGATCTACAATCGAAGCGATCGTAGAAGAGTTCCAACCATTAATGTACAAATCAACAGGTTCAGCAGGTAAAATTTTCATGATCGTTGATGGTCATGGAGTTACTGCGGCTTCTATGCAAGTACGCTTACAAGCACTTGGTACTGTTGACTCAATTGCACTTGCATCAGCAACTGTAACAGAGCGTGACATTGATGCTTTTGACGCTTCCTAATAACTAGGATTGCATTAGCAAAACTAAAGGGTGTCAAGAAATTGGCACCCTTTTTTTATGACCGGTAAATACGTATATGAAAATACGTATTAAAACACTAGTTGATGTAACACGCACTGATGTAAGACGCAGAGATCAAGGCGATGAGCAAAAGTTACGTCAACAACAAAACTATCAAACACTATTGCAAACAATTAGCCTTCGCAATCTAATTGACAATAATGGTGACCCATACGTAGAAACACGTGATATTACTGGAGAGTTTGGTAGCACATACAAAGGTGAACACAAAGTATGGACCTACGAGTTTGAAGTAGATCATGCTGATGCGTATGCAACTCAAGATGATCCTATTGGATTACTTAAAGAGGATTTAGAGCAAGTACCTGTGCTAGGAGGACTAAAAGAAACGTTTCCAGCACCTAAAATGTTCATACTAAATCACAAAGGCAATACCAATATTACCGTTGAGTTGATAAATAAAATTGAAGGCAACGAATAGGCACAACATAAAAACACATTAAGGCCAACTTGAGAGTTTACTTAATTGCCCTATGAGTTAGGGTGTTTTTGGAGAATATTTTATGGCACGTGCCACAGACCTAGAAAGAGAAAATTTAGAAGCACACGTAGACCTGTGTCAACAGCGTTATGAAGTGTTAGAAAAACGCCTCGGCAATGTAGAAACAAAAATGTCAGCAATGCATGATGACATGTCTAAATCACATTCTTCATTAATTAAAGTAATCATTGGTACATCAGGTACTATCGTAGCAGGACTGCTATCCACAATCGTAGTTATTCTCATTAACATGTCCTAAACTAAATACTAACATGTTGTTAGTAGAACTTTTTAATAATCTCACGGAGAAGCAAATTTGGGGACGCAAAGGTAAAACCCTTGTGCGTAAGTATCGTTGTGCGGGTGGTAAGCGCCATGGACGTATTGTTTCTAATCCACAACAATGTTTTGCTCCACCAAACATAGGTGCAAAACTTCGAATGAGAATTACTAGAAAGAAACTAGGAGCACGTATGATGCGTAAGGCTAAACGTACTAAAAGAACTAATCCAGCATCAAGAGCATTGAAGTATTTGAACAGATGAGAATTATAGAAGTTTTAGAAGCCAGTAGATTAATTTATGGTAGAAGTGGCGGGCCAGGCGGTAGCCACAAAGGTAAAGTATCTAGAAAATTTCGTTGCCAGGGCGGTCCTAGAAAAGGACGTATTGTTGCAAATCCTAGCACTTGTTATGCTCCCATAAAAGCAACCGCTAAAAAAACAATGACTATAACTAGAGCACGTAAACCAAAAATGAGTGCGTTCAAAAGTAAGTTGACTAAAAAAGGTTCTAGTGTATCTAGAGCAGTAAAGAATCTAAACAAACCAAGGAAGACAAAAAACTAATGAAGATTTCTGAAGTGTTACCTGATCCAAATGCTATAGTCAAAACTCTTACTGCTAGAAAAACAAGCACTGCTTCATCACAGGTTAACAAACCTGTAGGTACCACAGGTACCGCAGGAACACAACAGCAAACAACAAACACCAATGCACAACAGTCACAAGATACTATAGGCAAAGATACCAGTCAAAATAATCAACCACTCAAGTTTATGAGAGGTGACAGCGTACAACTGCCAGTTGGCAATAACAAGATGGGCGATTTCAAAATCAAATCTGTTATTGGTCAAGAAGTAGAATTGGAGAATCCAGATAAAAAGATCGGGGAACCTTCAACGATTAAGTATAATAAAGATAAACTTAATCAAATGCTGACTGTGATGCAAAATGGACAAAGCCAATAAATTACTAAAAACCTTTCAAGAAACCTCTGTAGGTGTAAAGAAGCGTTTAAAAACCAACGGGTTTATACTTCCTGTTAAGCATCTAAATGGAATTAAATTCAAACACTGTTTTGTATTCAAAAATAATAGCGGATGGTATGATGTAGTTAATTTACACAATATGAAAACAGTGTACAAACGCAATATCAGTAATGTAAAACTAGCAGTAGGATATTCAATATATTTGGGCAATAAGAAAACGATAAGAGAACAAGATTTTGATAAAATCGATCATGAATATCTACACTATCTAAATGAAGTACGTATTTTCCAGCATCAAATACAGGCCGCAAACAACGCAAACGATGAAATCAAAGCGGACATACTTCAAACAAGGCTAGATATAGTGCAAACCAGGTTATATAGTGCTAAAAAAGAAGTAAATCGCTTCCTAACCAGAGCCGAAACTCTGCTCTTTGAAAATAAATAAGTATAATTGCAATTGGGGATTTTAAACAATGAAAACAACAGATTTTATGAATGAAGTAACAGTAGAAAGTCTAAACAAAGACCTACGTTCTAAATTTGGAATATCAGTAGATATTTCCAAATACTCAAAAACACAACTTGAAGATTATTCAAATAAGATTGGTGCTAAACTACACCAATTTGAAACTAAAAAAGGATTTAATGAATCACTAACTAGTGATGAATATCAAAAAACTTTGCTTATTAAAAAAATTGTAGAATCAGCAATTAATCAATATATTGACAATCCCCTAGAAGATGCTGATGATTTAGGTGAAGACATTATCGATGTTGATGATACTGATGAAGATGTAGCACGTGATTTTGCTGAAGATGAAAAAGCAGATGTAGATGCTGATGGTGAAGAAGAACCTACAGACGAACCAGATGACAGCGAAATGAAATTAAGTGGTACAGCACTAGCGGCCCTTAAAGGTTTAATGACAGATCCTACAAAAGCACAAATGGCCAAAATTGCAATTGAAAAAATCGTGCAAGGAAAAATGTTAAATTCACAACAAATTGATGCTATTGATGATGTATTACATCAAACTGTTCTTCCTATTATTGATAAAGGAATGGCAGGAGTACAAAGATCTAAACCACTTATGAGAAGTTTAGGTGTTGGACAAGAATCAATGCAAGAAGGTTATGCAAAAATGCCGTTAAAAGCAGACGTAATGAAATGTGTAAAAGATGGAATGTCAGAAGCAGACATTTGCGAAAAATACAAAGACTGCAACAAAGACAGAATAAAACTAATGGCATCGTCATGCATGAAAGAATACAAGAAAAATGAATCAGTAATTAAAGAAGGTGCTGAAGATCAAGCAGAACTTGTTATGGCGGCAAAAGATATGGTAGATAGATTTACTGCATTCTTGGAAGACGTTGCAGAAATGGGTGCTGAAGGTATGTTAGAACTAGCAGATAGTATCCGTGACGAAATGGGACAAGAAAAATCACAAGCGTTTGTAGATTTAGTTAAGCCTGCTTTAACAACTGCACAAGAAACATTAACTTCAACACGTGAAGCACTAACACAAGGTGTTGGTGTACTTACAGGTGAAGAAGCACCAGCAGACACAATTGGTGCAGAACCAGAAGGTGATATTGAAGAACCTGCAGACATGGATATGCCTGCTGAAGAACCAATAGATACTGCTGATGAGTTTGGTGCAAGCGATGCCGCAACAGGTGGAACAGAACCTGAAGGTAGAGAAAAGCGTGAAAGTTATACACCACGTAAACAATCAATTGCAGAGTCAACTAGAATTTATAGAAAATTAGCCGAGTAAGGAAACACTATGAGATTATCTGAATTCTCAAGTGGCGGGTTAGATGAATTAATAATTTTATTCCGCAACCAAATCCAAAGAGCCAATGCAGAAGGTAGTGAGGCTAACTTATCTTGGCAAGCAATTACTAACATCTTAAAATCATCTGGTCATAATTTTGATTACGAAAGTTTCAAAACTATGTACGACAGCAATCCAATGCTAAAGTCTGTAGTTAAAAACTTTGACGGTGATGGTGTTACATTAAAAACTGATACATCAATAGATGATAACGGCGATAAAGTTGATGTTGACGATGAACCTACCAAAACGGTTCAACAAATGGCAAAACGAGCAACAAACCGTCGCTCATAACTTGACTTTCCCCAACCTAATAAGTTATAATTACTGTTAACTATATAGGATTTTAAATTAATGGAACAACTTACCCCACCACCTTATGTGGAACGTTATCAATATCATTCAGTAAAGCAAATCAATTTACAAGGCAAAAGACTTTACGAAGCACCTGATGGTACTAAAACACCAAGCGTTACAACAATCTTAAGTAAAACAAAAGATATGACGCATTTAATCGCTTGGAAAAAGCGTGTAGGTGAGCAAGAAGCACAACGTATTACAACTGAAGCCGCAGGCGTTGGTACAGCAATGCACAGCAATCTAGAACGTTTTCTTATTGGCGAAGAACGCAAGCCGGGTAACAATCTAGTCCATGTACAAGCAAACAAAATGGCAGATGAAATCATCAAAAATGCATTGTGTGATGTAGATGAGATATGGGGTATTGAACAAGCATTATACTATCCAGAAATGTATTCAGGTACAACTGACCTAGTAGGAGTATACAAAGGCAAGCCTGCTATTATGGACTTTAAGCAAACTAATAAACCCAAGAAAAAAGAGTGGGTTGAAGATTACTTTATGCAGTTGGCCGCATATGCCCTAGCACACAACGCAGTATATGGTACTACAATTAACGAAGGACACGTATTCATGTGTTCACGCAACTGTGAATATCAGCAGTTTGATCTAGAGCCTAGTGAATTTGAGCATTGGTCTAATGAGTGGCTTAAACGTGTTGAAGACTACTACACTAATCATCACTTCTAATTGGTAAATAGTGTTATAAGGATTAGGAGAATAACGTGGCAGTCGTACAGATTTCAAAAATACAACACAGACGTGGTAAGATAGGTTCAAGCGATCTACCACAACTTGCTACGGCAGAAATAGGCTGGGCAATAGATACACAACAATTATTCATTGGTAACGGAAGTGTTGCAGAAGGTGCACCTGCTGTTGGCAATACTGAAATCCTTACACAAAATTCAAATATTTTTGATCTACTTGGTACCTACACTTTCAAGGGAAATACTGGTGCTACTGTACAAACTGGAGAGTTTTCTACCAATCCTGTTGCTAGAACTTTACAACAAAGATTAGATGATATAGTAAGTGTAAAAAGTTTTGGAGCCACAGGAGATGGAACAACAGATGATACATTAGCAATTCAACGTGCTATAGATGAAGTTTTTCTAAATAGTGGAGATAAGTTTTACACAAGTAGCAGAAGAACTTTAAAAATTGAAGCAGGAACTTATAAGATAACTTCAACACTTTATATTCCACCATATGCTACATTGGTTGGTGATGGCAAAGAAAAAACTGTTATTAGAATGTTTACAAATAACACACCTTCATTTGCTACTATTGACGGAACAAGCACTAGTGGAAATAGAATTACCTATGCAAATATTACTAACAGTAGCAGACCAAAATATATTTTCATCGAAGGTATTACTTTTGATTTAGATACTACAGTAACTGAAGTAGATGGAATATTCACAGTAGATTGTATGACAGAAAGTACACTTTCTAGATGTAAATTCAAAGGTAACTTTACTACTAGACAAGGAAATGTTTCTAATATTACAAAAGGAATCAACATTAGAGGTTTAGGTGCAACAACAAGTGAAAACAATCTATTTGAAAATTGTGAATTTGAAAACTTAACCTATGGTGTATACAGTAAGTACGATGTACAAAATCATAACATTAAAGAATGCTTTTTTAATTTTTGTCATACAGGAATAGATCTTGCTAGAGATAGTTCTGGATCAGGTTCAGAAAGCCAAGGGCCAAAATATTTTACAATATCTAATAACATATTTGATAAAGTAGATGATTACGCTATTGCTATTCATGGAACAACAGGAAAAAGTATAGGACACACAACAAATAATAATACTTTTATTGATGTTTCAAATAATTCAAATGGACCTAACAGTCCACAGACAAGTGTAATTCTTTTTGGTACTGTTCTTAATAGTAGTGTTAATGATAGTTTTCAAAGAGAAGAATATATAAACGACGATAGTTATAGTGAAGTTCCGTTCCTTCCTAACATTGAAGGATACAACTACACACATAGTAGGGTACAAGAAAAAACTTTAGATGAACAAAACGGACCAACGTTGTTTACAAAAGTACCTTTTACAAAAAATACTATTGCTTATATTGATTATGTTTTAGTTAAGACAGCAGGTAATGTTACAACTAGAACAGGACGCATTACTTTAACAATTACCGAAAGCACAGTAGACGTAACAGATAGTTACAGACATATCGGTTCAAATGATGGTAATGTTACTTTTACTGCATTAATGGATGACTTTGATAGTACGGCAGGAAACGAAACTGTAAGAGTTTTGTTTACAAATCCTATCGGTGACGGTATTGCAACAGTTAGATACTCTGTAAGTTATTTTGCTTAAATGTTTTTAGACACAAACGTCGATAAAAGAATCACTCTTTGGCGTGAGTTTAGAAATACACTTGAAAGTTGTACTAATCCTTATCAACGCACATTAGAGTTTTGGCAACAGGCTCCTGTTGCTGAAAAGTATCTTAATCAATACAATTCTCAACAGTGGCCAACGCCCTGGGAACTTTTAAAAGAAAACCGGTTTTGTCCCGTCGCTATACCCCTAATGATAGGATGGACCCTGAAGTTAACTACTAGGTTTACCAAAGTGCCTGTTTTGATAAAAATTAGTATAGACATAAAGTCACAAAGATACTATAATTTAGTAGAAGTTGAAAATACTATCATCGACTACGAAAATAATTCTATTGTGATAAGTAGTGAGTTGCCGGACACGGTAGTTTGCCAGGAAGTAGTTGAATTATCTTAAAGATAGTAAATACTCGACTACACACGTAAAGAAAAAATATATGAAAGAGGAACATTATGAACGCATCTAAAGAAATTCTTATAACCAAAAGAGACGGCAGAAAAGAAAAACTTAATTTAGATAAAATTCATTTTGTTGTAGAAGAAGCATGTGACGAACTTACCGGTGTATCAGCATCACAAATTGAGATGAACGCTGATTTGCAATTCTATGATGGAATGACAACAGACGAAATTCAAAATATCTTAATCCGCAGTGCTAATGATTTAATTAGTTTAGAAACACCAAACTATCAATTTGCCGCGGCAAGACTTTTACTATACGGACTACACAAAACTGTATATGGAAAATACGATCACCTTACTCTTTCAGAAATTATAGATGCAAATATTGAACGTGGTGTATATGATCCTGCTATTCGTGAAAAGTATTCAGAGACAGAATTAAAAAAACTAAACACATTTATCAAACATGATCGCAACGAAGATTTTACCTATGCAGGTTTACGCCAAGTAGTTGATAAGTACTTGTGTCAGGACAGAAGCAGTGGACAAATTTATGAAACTCCACAGTTTATGTATATGATGATTGCGGCTACATTGTTTGCTGAATATCCAAAGGAGACACGTTTACAATACGTAAAAAAATATTATGATGCGACCTCACTTTTTAAAGTCAACATACCAACCCCTGTCATGGCTGGAGTCCGCACTCCTATTCGTCAGTTTGCCAGTTGTGTTCTTGTTGATGTGGATGATACTCTTCCTAGTATTTTTAGCAGTAACAGTGCGATCGGTTATTACATTGCTCAAAGGGCAGGAATTGGTATCAATGCAGGACGAGTACGAGCGATCAATTCTAAAATCAGAGGCGGAGAAGTAGCACATACAGGTGTTGTCCCGTTCCTAAAAGTTTATGAAGCAACAGTAAGAAGTTGTACACAAAACGGTGTACGTGGTGGTAGTGCAACTACACACTTCCCATTATGGCACTATGAAATTGAAGACATTCTAGTGCTTAAAAATAACAAAGGCACAGACGACAATAGAGTACGTAAACTAGACTATTCGATCCAACTCAACAAATTGATGTATGAAAGACTTTTATCTGGTGGTGAAATTACTCTTTTCTCGCCACACGATGTGCCAGGATTATATGAAGCATTTTATAGCGATCAAGATAAATTTAAAGAGTTATACGAACAGTATGAACGCAAAACATCAATTCGCAAAAAGAAAATTGATGCACA
>Ga0102960_1000757_pt1 | contig 12093 bp, 8 predicted proteins | sample SalPon2_B_H2O_MG_2_FD_84521 | JGI IMG/M metagenome (GOLD analysis project Ga0102960, IMG submission 84521) | Salt pond water microbial communities from South San Francisco under conditions of wetland restoration - Salt Pond MetaG SF2_B_H2O_MG | ecosystem: Environmental > Aquatic > Non-marine...
ATATATCTTTCCTATAATATTTAAAAGTACCGGCGAATATATTGTTATAACACGGAAGAATCAAACTTTTTCTTGAACGCGTAGGAATATTCATTTTTGACAATAAGTTATCATTGATCTTACTAAGGCTAACTTTGCTCTTCCGAGCTATCTAAATTTGCATCATCTCTTAAGCGAACTTTGTTTAATTCTGGAAAACCAGTTCCTGCAGGAATTAACCTTCCAAGAGCTACATTTTCTTTCAATCCTAGCAAATGATCTGTCTTGGACGCCGTAGCAGCATCAGTCAAAACTCTGGTTGTCTCCTGGAACGAAGCAGCTGAAATAAAGCTATTAGTGTTCAAAGAAGATTGGGTAATTCCCATCAAAATTGGTTCAAATGTCGCCTGTCTAGCTTTGTGAAACTTAATTATATTTTGATCCTTCGATTTGAATTCTTTATTCATTTCTTTTACTTCATTTTGCGATATCATAGTTCCAACATCAAGATTTGAATCTCCAGACTCGTCCACAACAACCATACCTTTCATGCTGTCATTTTCAGCAAAAAGATCCTGTTTATCTAAGCGCTCACCAGGTAAATATATTGTATCGCCTGGGTCATTGATAACAACTTTTTTCATCATCTGATTAACAATTACTTCGATATGTTTATCATTAATTCCAACACCTTGAAGTCTATAAACTTCTTGAATTTCATCTACTAAATACTCTCTAACAGCATTAGGTCCTAAAATAGTAAGAATATCTGCTGGAGAAACTGCACCTTCACAGAGTGGAGTTCCTGCAGATATAAAATCACCCTCATGGACAACAACATGCTTACCATAAGGTATTTTATAAACAACAGATTTACCATTAGAAGGAATTACTGAAACTTTACGAACACCTCTTTTAATTTCACCAAACTCAACTCTTCCATTAATTTCGCTTACAACTGCTGGATTAGCTGGTTTTCTAGCTTCAAACAGCTCTGCTACTCTAGGTAAACCTCCAGTAATATCTCTAGATTTTCCAACATCTTTTTGAATCTTGACTAACGTTTGACCTTTAGTAACTTCTTGGCCATCATTTACAATAAGAGTTGCTTTGACAGGCAAAATTGTTCCACCTGATAAGATGTCTCCTTTTTTGCTGTAAATCTCAATCTGAGGACTTAGTCTTCTATCCTTAGACTCAGTAACAACTTTCTGTTTTTTTCCACCGTCTACAGCTTCTTCTTGGTAAGTATCACCTTCAATAAAATCTTTCATTTTGATTACACCAGATTGTCTAGCAAGAATTAAGTCTGTATAAGGATCCCATGAAAATAGAGTTGTTCCCTTTTTAATTTTATCCCCTTCTGATACATTTACATTTGCACCGTAAGGAACATTAAAATCTTCTAAAACGTTATCTTTAGCATCAACTATTGATAGCTTTCCACTTCTAGACAAACATCTTACAACTTTAAAGCCATCTTCATCGATAGTATCAGCTAATTCGTATTTAGAACTAAATTTGACTAAACCACCATTTCTAGATTTTTTATCAGATTCCTCAGCAATACGAGTAGCTGTACCTCCAATGTGGAACGTTCTCAATGTTAACTGAGTTCCAGGTTCTCCAATACTTTGAGCAGCTATTATACCAACAGCTGTACCTTTTGTAACAAGCTGTCTTCTAGTTAAATCCCAACCATAACATTTAGCACATACTCCTCTTCTAGATTCACAAGTAAGAATTGACTTTATTTTGATACTATTAAAATTATTTTCGACTACTAATTCAGCAAGTTTTTCATCAAAAACATCTCCTGCTTTTACAATGGTTTCACCGTCAACAACAATTTTTTCAGATGATGTTCTTCCTAAAATTCGTTCAGCTAAAGATTCAACAACTTCTTCTCCCTCTTTTAAATCTGAAACGGTAATTCCATTAATTGTCTTACAGTCATGTTCGTATATTGTAACATCCTGTGCTACGTCTACCAATCTTCTAGTTAGATATCCTGCATCAGCCGTTTTAAGCGCGGTATCAGCAAGACCTTTTCTAGCACCGTGAGTAGAAATGAAATACTCCATTACTGATAAGCCTTCCTTAAAATTGGATTGAATTGGGCTTTCAATAATTTCTCCACCACCAATCATAGATTTTCTAGGTTTTGCCATCAAACCTCTCATACCTGCCAACTGTTTAATCTGGTCACCACTACCTCTGGCTCCAGAGTCAGATGATATATAAAGTGCGTTAAAACCTTCATCATCGGATCTTATACCATCCATCATAACATCGGCAACATCGCTTGTTGCTTTTGTCCAAACGTCGATAACTTTATTATAACGCTCTCCCTCTGTTAAAACATGACGGTCAAATCGTTGTTGAATCTTATCAACTTCGTTTTCTGCTTTTTCAATGATTTCGTTTTTCTTTTCAGGGATAATAATGTCACTGATAGATATTGAAACACCACTTTTTGTTGCAGTTTTGAATCCGATATCTTTTAGATCATCTAGAAGGTTAACAGTTTTTTGATTTCCTGCTTTTACAAATGATTCTCCTATGATAAAACTTAATCTTTTTTTCGAAATAACTTCATCATAATAGCCAAGTTCTTCAGGTATTATAGAATTAAAAATAGCTCTACCAGCAGTAGTATTTTTATGCCATACTCCATTATGTCTTACATTAACAATAGCATGCATTCCAACCCTATCATTATCATATGCTATTTTAACCTCGTCTATAGAACCAAAAGTCATTCCTTCTCCAGTCTGACCTTTTTTCTGACTTGTAAGATAGTAACAACCTAAAATCATATCTTGAGACGGAAGAGTAATTGGTTTTCCGCTAGCAGGATGTAATACATTCTGACTAGCCATCATTAGAACTCTTGCTTCTAATTGAGATGGAATTGACAGAGGTACGTGAACAGCCATTTGGTCACCATCAAAGTCAGCATTAAATGCAGAACAAACTAATGGATGGACTCTTATAGCCTTACCATCAATTAAAATAGGTTGAAAAGCAATAATACCGAGCCTGTGAAGTGTAGGAGCACGATTAAGCAATACTGGGTGATCTTTAACTACACTTTCTAAAATTTCATAAACAAATGATTCTTTATTTTCAATCATCAATTTTGCGCTTCTAGGCGTTGCTGCTAAATCTCTTCTAATAAGCTCTCTAATTAGATGAGGTTTGAATAATTCTAATGCCATATTTTTAGGAATACCACATTCAGTCATTTTTAATTCTGGACCAACAACAATAACTGATCTTCCTGAATAATCAACTCTTTTACCTAGCAAATTCTGTCTAAATCTTCCTTGCTTACCTCTAAGCATATCTGAAATAGATTTTAACGGCCTCTTGGAGCCACTTCTTATTGCAGTTTTACGTTTTGTATTATCAAACAGAGCATCAACAGATTCTTGCAACATTCTTTTTTCATTCCTAAGAATTACTTCAGGAGCCTGAATATCCATCAATTGTTTAAGTCTATTATTTCTAATAATAATTCTTCTATATAAATCATTTAAATCGCTAGCTGCAAACCTACCTCCCTCAAGTGGAACTAGAGGCCTTAATTCTGGGGGCATAACTGGAAGAATTGAAACAATCATCCACTCAGGCTTATTATTTCTATCTCTAGCAAAATCTTTAACAACCTTTAATCTTTTAAGCGCATCTTCTCTTTTTTGTTTTGATTTAGTAGTTGTACTAATTAATTCTAGCTCTTGCTTTAATTCAAGTAAATCCATTTCCGATAGAGCGTCTTTTATAGCTTCTCCACCCATTTCAGCATAGAAATATGACTCCTCTTCTCTTTCTTCCTGAGAAACAGCATCAAATCCAAATTCTTGATCAAGCTCTAAAAAAGCTTCTTCATCAATAAGCTCAAATCTTTTATATCCACTTTTTCCAGGATTGATTACGAGATAGTTTTCATAATATATAATACTCTCAAGCTGTTTAGCACTCTTTCCGAGAATGTAGCTAAGCTTACTTGGAATAGATTTTAAGAACCAAATGTGAACAACTGGCACTGCTAAGGTTATATGCCCCATGCGATTTCTTCTTACTTTTTTTGTTGTAACTTCAACTCCACATCTATCGCAAATAATACCTCTGTAACGGATACCTTTATATTTTCCGCAGTGACATTCAAAATCTTTAACAGGTCCGAAGATTTTTTCACAGAACAATCCATCTTTTTCAGGCTTGTATGATCTATAATTAATTGTCTCTGGCTTTAATACTTCTCCAAAAGATCCTTCAAGAATCTTTTCCGGAGAAGCTAGCTTAATTGAAATACTATTTTTTGCTTTATACATCTATAATTTCCTTTAGTCTAAAGTTATATCAAGACCAAGACCTTGAATTTCTTTCATGAATACATTAAATGCCTCTGGTGTAGTTGGGTCTGGCAAATCCTCCCCCTTAACAAGAGCGCTATACACTTTTGATCTTCCTTCAATATCGTCTGATTTAATTGTAAGAATCTCTCTTAAAATATGTGCTGCTCCATAAGCTTGAAGTGCCCAAACTTCCATCTCACCAAATCTCTGTCCCCCAAATTGCGCTTTACCACCTAATGGTTGTTGCGTAACTAGAGAGTATGGACCAGTAGAACGTGCGTGCATCTTATCATCAACCATATGATAAAGTTTCATCATGTACTGATAGCCAACAAGAACAGGATTATCAATTTTTTCACCAGTTAATCCATCATAAAGAGTTACTTTACCAGATTCTGGCAGACCTGCTTCTTTCATTTTTGCAGCGACTTCATCTGGTGTAGCGCCATTAAAAACTGGAGTTTCATATCTTTCGTCAAGAATTTTTCCTGCCCAGCCCAACATAGTTTCATATAGCTGCCCAAGATTCATTCTTGAAGGAACACCCATTGGATTTAAACAAATATCTACAGGAGTACCATCTTCTAAGAATGGCATATTTTCTTCAGGAACAATAGTTGCAATGACACCTTTATTACCATGTCTTCCAGCCATTTTGTCACCAATAGAAACTTTTCTCTTATTGGCTACATATACTTTAGCAAGTTTTAAAATGCCAGGCTGCAATTGATCACCTTCTTTTAATTTAAAAATATCAGTTTCAAGCTTGCTTTCAAGTTCAGTTAAATGCCTGATAAATGATTCAAATATCAAACCAATCTTCTCCCATGATTTAGGAACTGATATCCAAGGATCTTCAAGTGAAAATTGTTCAAAATTTAATGAATCAAGCTTTTTCAAGGTAAGCTTTGTGCCTTTTTTAACGAGCACCTTATCACTTTTATCTTTAATACCTAAACTCGACTTATCTTTAAGTAAACTTTTAATAAGCTTATCTCTCGATGCACGTAATTCTCTTTCGTCATTACGTTTTGCTTTCTGAAGCTCTTTGATTTGTTTATTCACTTCAGCTCTAGACTTTTTTGATGTTTTTTCATATAGATCAGTCTTGATGACAACGCCTTTAACGCCAGGCTCAGCTTTCTTTGATGCATCTTTTACATCACCGGCCTTCTCACCGAAAATAGCTCTCAAAAGTTTTTCTTCTGGAGATGGATCAGTTTCGCCTTTTGGAGTCACTTTACCAATCAAAATATCGTCTTCGTTAACTATAGCACCTACACGAATTAGACCATTTTCATCTAATTGAGCTGTTGCCTCTTCACTAACATTAGGGATCTCAGGAGTTAGTTCTTCTTCGCCTCTTTTAGTATCTCTAACTTCAAGTTCAATTTCATTAACGTGAATAGATGTAAATACATCATCTCTTACAAGTCTTTCATTGATTACAATAGCATCTTCAAAGTTGTACCCATTCCATGGCATAAAAGCAATTAATGCATTTTTACCTAATGCAAGTTCTCCACCTTGTGTCGATGCTCCATCTGCAATAACATCACCTTTTTTAACTTTATCACCAACTCCAACTAAAACTTTTTGGTTGTAGCATGTGTTTTGATTTGATCTTGAGTATTTGATTAGCTCAATAGTTCGTAGATCTTCGTCTTGCTTCAACAATGAACCATGCTTGTAATCGCTATCCTTAATAATAATTTTTTTAGCATCTACATGTACAACTTTTCCACTAACTGGAGATAGCAGTACGGATTTAGAGTCTCTCGCTACCACTCTTTCCATTCCAGTAGCAACAATAGGTGCATCAGTTTTTAATAGCGGAACAGATTGACGTTGCATATTAGATCCCATAAGTGCCCTATTAGCATCATCATGCTCAACAAAAGGTATTAAAGCTGCTGCAACACTTAATATTTGATTTGGAACAATATCAGAATAATGGACTTGATCGGAATCTACAATAGGAAAATCTCCTTTAGAACGTACTCTTATTTTAGATTCAGAAATAATACCTTTGCTATCAGCTTGTAACCCAGATTGCGCAATATTTGATCTATCTTCATCGTCTGCAGATAAATACTCAACACTACTTGTAAGCATTTTGTCGTTGATTTTTCTGTAAGGAGCTTCTATGAAACCATGTTTATTAATTCTAGCCATTAAAGCTAAAGAAGAAATCAAACCAATGTTTGGTCCCTCTGGAGTTTCAATTGGACATAGTCTACCATAGTGAGTATAATGGACATCTCTTACCTCAAAGCCAGCTCTTTCTCTTGATAATCCTCCAGGACCTAATGAAGAAATTCTTCTTTTATGAGTAATTTCTGCCAATGGGTTTGTTTGATCTCCAAATTGTGACAATTGACTAGTACCAAAGAAAGTATTAATTACTGTAGTTACAAGTCTTGAGTTAATTAAATCCTGAGGAGTAATAGTTTCAGACTCCCTCAAATTCATTCTCTCATAAACTGTTCTAACCATCCTTGCAAGCGCTGAGTTAAATTGAACCTTAAGCTGCTCACCAACAGTTCTAACTCTTCTATTTCCTAAATGATCAATATCATCAGGCGCCCTTAATCCTTTTCTCATCTGAATCAAAAACTTTAATGTAATCAAAAAGTCATCATGAGTTAAAACAGCATCCTTATCTGTATTATCTAAATTAAACTGTTTATCAAGCCTATATCTTCCAACCTGACCTAAATCATATTTCTTAGGGAAAAAGAACATTCTATGAATGAATTTTTCAGCAGATTCAGGGCTAGGAGCTTCACTTCCTCTAAGAAGATAATAAGCTCGCACTAAAGCCTCTTCAGTTGACTTTGTTGGGTCTTTTTGAATAGTATTATGCAGCATCATGCTGTCGATATTATTTCTTACATCAACAACTTTTATAGATTTTGCTTTATTTTTAATTAAGGTTTTAATAATTGATTCATTCAATTCTTTTCCACTCTCAACAAAAAGCTCTCCAGTTTCATGGTCAATAATATCTTCAATTACAACATAATGACTCAACTTGTCTTCATCAATTTTTGAAGGATTGAGATCTAAAATTAAACCAAAAGCATTATAAATATCCTCATCTGAACTAAATCCTAAAGATCGTAATAGTAAAGTTGCAGGAAATTTTCTTTTTCTATCAATGATAGTAAACAATACATCATTAATATCAGTAGTAAAATCTATCCACGAACCTCTTATAGGAATAATTCGAGCATTATATAATTTTGCTCCATTTGGATGAAATTTCTGATCAAAGAATGCTCCAGGAGATCTTTGTAATTGCGTTACAACTGTTCTTTCAGCACCATTAATAATAAATGTACCTTTATCAGTCATATATGGCATATTACCAAAATACACGTCCTGATCAATTACTTGAGAAAATTTCTTTTTATCTTTTTCATCAGTAATTTTTAATCTTAACTGTACAGTTAAAGGTACATTGTATGTTATGCCTCTATCTGAGCATTCACTAGGAGAATATCTAGGTTTTCCTATAGTGTAGCTTTTGTATTCAAGAATATAATTTTCATGATTATCCTGTAAGGGAAATATCGATGCAAAAGCTTCATGCAATCCAAACATTTCTCTTTCTTTAGGTTTTACATTTTCCTGTAAAAAATTATGGAATGAGCCGACTTGCAGATCTAAAAGATCTGGAAATTCGGTGGTAGTTTTTATTTTCTCAAAATTATGTCTAATATTTATCTTATCTAGTTTCAAGATAGCAGTACCTCCAAAAAATTGGTTAATTAATTATACTTATTTGTATTATTACTGTAATTCTACTGTAGCTCCGGCCTCTTCAAGTTGAGACTTTAATGATTCAGCCTCATCTTTATCGACACCTTCTTTAATAGCCTTGGGAGCAGAATCAACCAATTCTTTAGCTTCTTTTAATCCTAGACTTGTAATCTCTCTTACAACTTTAATAACAGAGATTTTTGATTGTCCAGCCGCAGACAGGACAACATTAAAACTGCTTTGCTCTCCACTTTCAGCAGCGCCATCAGCAGCTCCTACAGCAGCGGCAGCTGCAACAGGTACAGCAGCAGTTACACCAAACTTATCTTCTATGTCTTTTACAAGCTCAGATATTTCAATCATATTAGCTTCTTCAAGATATTTTAATACATCTTCTCTTTTAACGCTCATTTTAACTACCTTTCTTTGAGTTTAATTGTTCAAGTGCTCCTAATAAGCCAGAAATAGGACTTCCCAATGTACTGCTTAGTTTTGACATTGGGGAATTTAGCATTCCAACTAATTTGGACAATAATTGTTCTTTCGAAGGAAGATTTGCAATCTTTTCAAATTCTTCTCCTTGAAAAACTTGTCCATCTAGTATCATACCTTTAACAGCAGGCTTATCAAAATCTTTTAAAAAATTCTTTATTACTTTAGCAGGATCAGTTGGCTCATCATAACTTAATGCCATAGCAGTTGGACCATTTAAAAAATCATCCAAACCATCCATCCCTATATCTTTTGCGGCCAGTTTTATTAATGTATTTTTTGCAATTGTAAATTCTACATCTTTAGCAACAAATTCTTTTCTAAGTTTTGTAATACTTACTACATCTAGGCCGATATAGTCAGTAAAATATATAGCTTTTGCTTTATCAAGCTTTTCAGTTAAATTTTTTACAGCTTCAATATTTTTATTACTTGGCATAATTATTCTGTTCCTATCTTTATTCCAGGACCTAAAGTTGATGATATGCTAATAGACTTTAGATATTTCCCTTTAAATGAATTTGGTTTTGCTGACATTATAGCTGACTGCATTGACTCAAAATTTTCTTTAATTTGTTCTTCTGAAAAAGAAGTCTTGCCAATTGAAGAATGTAAAATTCCATTCTTTTCAACTCTTGCATCTAGTTTACCAGCTTTTAATTCTTTAATAGCTTGAGCAACGTCATTTGTTACAGTTCCAGATTTTGGATTAGGCATCAACCCTTTTGGACCCAAAACCTTACCCAACTTACCAAGCTCTGCCATTAAATCAGGTGTTACAACAATTTTATCAACATCTGTCCATCCACCTTTTATTTTCTCTAAATATTCATCTTTTCCTACAAAATCAGCTCCAGCTTCTTTTGCTTCAGCTTCTTTGTCTACATTGACAATCGCCAACACTGATACATCTTTTCCAATACCGTGCGGTAAACTTATGCTCAAACGAATATTTTCTTCTGCATGACGAGGATCAACACCTAAGTTGAAGGCAACATCTACAGATTCACTAAACGATTCTCTTTTGAAATTCATTAATAAACTAACAGCTTCGTCAATATTATAAAATTTTGAAGAGTCAATTTTTTCATTCACAGATTTTGAAAATTTGGTTATTTTCATTTTTCTACCTCAATTCCCATGCTAACCGCTGTTCCTGCAATCATTTCAGCTGCCTGCTCTAAAGTATGCGAGTTTAAATCTTTCATTTTTATTTCTGCAATTTTTTTGCATTGAGACATCGTAATTTTTCCAACTTTGTCTTTATTTGGTTCTTGTGAACCTTTTTTCATTTTTAATTCTTTCATGATTAACGTTGAAGCTGGTGGAGACTTTGTTTCAAAGGTAAATGATCTATCTTTGTAAACTGTAATAATTACTGGAGTCAACATACCTTGCAACTCTTTTGTTTTCTCATTAAACGCATTACAAAAGTCCATAATATTTACACCATGCTGTCCTAATGCTGGACCAACAGGTGGTGCAGGATTTGCTTGACCTGCTGCAATTTGTAACTTAATTAAACCAGTTTTTTCTTTTTCAGCCATCTTTAACTTTCAATTAATATCTGGTGCATACTCAATTCTATAGGAGTAGGCCTACCAAAAATATTTACATTAACTTTAATTCTATTTGAATCATTAATTTCTTGAACCAAACCATTAAACTCTTTAAACGGTCCATCAATAACTTTAACAGAGTCTCCAACTTTGAATGGAATCTCTTCAATATCATCAGCAGATTCATTGTCGCTATCTGAACTACTACCAACAATTCTTTTAATTTCAGCCTCATTTAATGCTTGAGGATTTCCTTTAGGACCAACAAAACTCATTACGCCATCCATGCTTTCAATAAAAAACTTTGTCTCATTATTCATATCCATTTTCACTAGGACATAGCCAGGAAAGAAAACTTTTTTCTTTAATAGTTTCTTTCCATTTTTGATATCTACAACATTCTCAGTTGGAATTAAAATCTCTTCAACATTAGATCTTAACTCTTTTTCATAGTCAAGTTCGCGAAAGATAGTATCTCTAACTTTCTCTTCTCTACCTGACATCACTCTTAAACTATACCAATTCATATTAACACTCTCATAAGACGTTGTATCATCCAATCAATTCCAAAAAGAAAAACGACAAATAAAAGAAAGAAAACTATAATTAAATAGGTAGATCCTCTAAGCTCATTGTATGAGGGCCATGAGACTTTGTTCATCTCTAAATACACCTGATTTAAAAAATCTTTTACTCTTTTAAACATTCTTTTTCCTTTTTTCGCAGGTGAGGCAGGAATTGAACCCGCAACCCCCGGTTTTGGAGACCGATGCTCTACCTAATTGAGCTACTCACCTATATGCTATTTAATTTCTTTGAAAAGAACATGCTTGCGAGCTACAGGGTCAAACTTTTTATATTCAAGTTTATCAGGATGCTTACTCTTATTCTTAGTAACAGTATAGCGATAACCTGTCCCTGCAGTACTCTCAAGTCTTACAATTGCTCTTTTACTATTTCCAGCCATTAGTCAAGTACGGTAGTAACTACTCCAGCTCCTACAGTGTGTCCACCTTCTCTAATAGCGAATCTTAACTCTTGATTCATAGCAATCGGTGTAATTAATTCAACATTCATCTCTATATTGTCACCTGGCATAACCATTTCAGTACCTTCTGGTAGTGTAACTACGCCAGTTACATCAGTAGTTCTAAAGTAAAACTGAGGTCTATAGTTATTAAAGAATGGAGTGTGTCTTCCACCTTCTTCTTTTTTCAAAACATAAACATTAGCTTTGAACTTGGTGTGAGGAGTAATTGATCCTTTAGCAGCAAGAACAACACCTCTTTTTAGATCTTCTTTTTCAACACCTCTTAAAAGCAAACCTGCATTATCTCCAGCTTCACCTTCATCAAGTGTTTTTTGAAACATCTCAACACCAGTAACAATAGTTGTACCAATCTTATTTTCAAGACCAACAACTTCTACTTCTTCACCAACTTTAACTTTACCTGATTCGATTCTACCAGTACCAACAGTACCTCTACCGGTAATACTAAATACGTCTTCAATAGGCATTAAGAACGGTTGATCGATAGCACGCACAGGCTGTGGAATAAATGAATCACAAGCTTCCATAAGCTCGCCAATGCATTTAACAGCTTCAGCATCATCTGGATTTTCAAGAGCTTTTAAAGCGCTACCTTTTACGATAGGAGTATTATCTCCATCGAATTTGTACTCAGTTAAAAGGTCTCTTAATTCCATTTCTACCAACTCTAACAATTCAGGATCGTCAACTTGGTCAACTTTATTCATAAACACTACAATACTAGGAACATTTACCTGACGAGCAAGCAAAACGTGTTCTCTAGTTTGAGGCATAGGACCATCAGCTGCACTAACAACAAGAATAGCTCCATCCATTTGAGCTGCACCTGTAATCATGTTTTTGATATAGTCGGCGTGACCTGGACAGTCAACATGTGCGTAGTGAC
>Ga0102960_1000758_pt1 | contig 12092 bp, 8 predicted proteins | sample SalPon2_B_H2O_MG_2_FD_84521 | JGI IMG/M metagenome (GOLD analysis project Ga0102960, IMG submission 84521) | Salt pond water microbial communities from South San Francisco under conditions of wetland restoration - Salt Pond MetaG SF2_B_H2O_MG | ecosystem: Environmental > Aquatic > Non-marine...
ATTAAGTTTTTTAATTTTTTCTTTTAATTCTAAAGAGGTTTGTCTGGAAATTCCTGCTCCCAAGAGAATTGAAGGTCTAAAACTTTTATTTATTTTATCTACAATAAATTTTGCTTTTTGATAATATTCTTTGCTAATTTTTTTTTCTCTCAAAAAATTTTTCTTTGATAGATTTAAAATATTTTTTTTTGATATCGGCTCGCCTTGAATATCCAAAGGGATTTCAATATATATAGGCCCGCCTTTCTCATTTTCATTAAACTGTATAAATTTAGCAAATTTTTTGAAATTTATTTTGCTATCTAATCTAACTGCCCTTTTGGTAATAGGCTTTACTATCGATAAACCATCTATTTCTTGAATGCCCTTCTGCACAACTCTACCTTTTGATAAATCTTCTCTTTTTACTTGACCAGCAATAATCAATATATTTCTACTCTCCAAGTAAGCTCCACCTATTGCGGTTACTATGTTCGTTAGCCCTGGACCAGCTGTCACTAAGGCAAATGCTTTTTGATTTATTGAAAGACTATTGAAATACTCAGATGCAATCCCTGCAGCTACTTCATGTATTACAGGTATGCATTTAAACCTTGTTCTAGCGCTTTCTTGAAAGTGCATTATATTGCCCCCAGAAAGATAAAAGCAATGTGTATATCCTAAATCAACTAACCAATCTGCTAAAAGATCACTATATTTTTTGTTCATAAAATAAATCCTTGATTATTAAATACGAATTATTATTATAATCATTTATGAATCAATTAGAAAAAGAAATGTTTAATTTGTTATTAGAACTAAAAGAAAAATATAATGTATTTAGTGTAAAAGCTGAGTTTGAAGCAGAGGGAACAAGAGACGATGATTTGTTAAGATTAGTAGACATAGTTAAAAGATCTGATTTAAAATTAACAATTAAAATTGGTGGTTGTGAGGCAATAAGAGATTTAATAGAGTGCAAACAGCTCGGTGTGGATAGAATTGTAGCCCCTATGATTGAAAGCGAATACGCTTTGAAAAAATTTCAAGGAGCAATCAATCAAGTGTATTCACCCAGCGATATTGAAGATACTGAGTTTTTGTTCAATCTTGAAACAATTTCTGCATATAGAAATATTGAACCGTTGTCGGATGCTGTAAAGTCTGCCTCAAACATTGATGGTATTGTGTTTGGTAGAGTAGATTTTTGTGGATCCTTAGGTCTTACTAGAGAAGAAATTAATTCAGAAGAAATTCTAAAATATTGTCATGATGTTTCAACTATTTGCAAAGATAAAGATATGTCTTATGTTGTTGGCGGTGGCGTCTCTAACGATTCATATTTATTCCTCAAATCACTTAGTCAAATTAGACTTGATTCTTTTGAAACTAGAAAAATTATATTTAATTCAGATATTCTCCAAAGCGATATTAAAGAAGCAATAAAACTTGCAGTGAAATATGAACTTGCTTATTTAAAGAATAAAAGCAATTATTACCAAATGATTGCCAGTGAGGACAAATCAAGAATTGAAATGTTAGAGAAAAGGGTGTTGCTTTAAGTTATTTAATTACTATTTCATTTACATTGTTATCATCTTTTTTTTCGGTTAAATATTTTAAAATATTTTCTATGACCTGATTCATAGGTGTAAAATTAAACTTCCCAATTTTATTTAAAAGTTTATTATTAACCCCTCCATATCTTATACCAATGCCAGGGTTAGTTACTTTAATATTTAATTTTTTTTTACTTATAGTTTTTACAATTTCCGCAAGTTCTGTAAGTTTTAAAGTATTTGATGTGCAAACATTATAATCACCATATGAAGGTTTATTTTCAATAAATCTTATGATTATTTTGTATAAGTCATATGTATACAAATAATCAAAGTAAGAATTTTGATTAATTGTTAAGTCCTTATTATTAACTGCTAAAACACACATGTTAGATATAAATCTGAACCTCCAATCATCAAATTCGCCACATACTCCAAATAATCTTAAGTTAAATAAATCATCTCTCTGTCTGCAGTTTTCATTCATCAAAAATTTTGACATTCCATAAGAATCAGAAGGAATTATGCTTCCTATATCAGTTTCACTAATACTTTCATTCCATAAATTTCTAGGAAGTTCAGCTCCTGATCCAAAATATATTAATTCGCCATAGTATTTCCTATTGTTTATTAGGTTTGAATACATAATAAGATTTGAAGAAAGTTGGTCTACTTTTGATTTACTTTTAGAATCTCTTGGGTGCCAGTGGTGATTTGCAGAATGAATTACCCAGTCTATATCATGACTTGATAAATATTTTAATACTTTTTCTCCGTTCAAAAGATTCAATTCTTTAGAATTAGGGCATAAAATATTAAAATTTTTACTTTTCTCGAATAAGCTCTTTAATGATTTCCCAATAAATCCTTGAGCTCCTGTTATTAAAATTCGCATTAAACGAAATAATAATATTTATATTAATATTTACAATAAATTTTTTGATGTTTTTCAATCAACATATATGATTATTTTATGGAACTAATATCAATCACTGGTTCATTCAAGAACGAAGAAGAAAATCTGAATTCTTTTTATCTAAAAGTAAAAACACTTTTTGAGAATCAGCTTAAAGATTATAAATATGAAATTATTCTAATTGATAATGCATCAACTGATAACTCTGTTGAAATAGTAAAAAAAATTTGTCAATTTGATAAAAATGTTCATTTGATTGAGAATATTAAAGATTATGGTCAAGATAAATCACCATATTTTGCTATAATCTCCTCCAGTGGCGATTATGTAATACCCATGGTTACTGATTTACAAGATCCTTTTGAGACAGTAGTTGAATTAGTTGAGAAAATAAAAAAAAATAAGGTAGATATTGTTTTTGCAATTCCTAAAAAAATTAAAAAAGGGTCAAAAATTGCAAAATCCTTATATTATAAATTGATGCAATTGGCTACAAATGGAAATCATATAGAAAACTTTCATGGTTTTGGTATATATTCTAAAAAAGTTATCGATGCTCTAAGAGCTCAAAATGATAAAAACCCTTATTTAAGGGTTGCTTTAAGTGAAATGAATTTTTCTAGCTTAAGAATATTTTATAATCCCAATGATAGAGTGAAGGGGAAGTCAAAAAATAATTTTTTCTCATTATTTGATATCGGCATCATGGGCTTTGTGGCTACGTCTAATTTTTTTCTAAAGTTAATTGTGCTTTCTGGCATTTTAGGCTCACTAATTTCATTTTTAATTGGTTCATACTATTTATTTCTTAAACTTTCAAATTGGGATGAGATTCAATTAGGTATTGCTCCCATGATTGTTGGTTTTTTCTTCTTTTCTTCAGTTCAATTATTTGTTATAGGTCTTGTTTGTTCACATTTATCCAACAAAATTGAAAAAATTTCTACTAAACCAATAGTTGTAACTAAAAATCAGACTAATGTTAAATAGAGTTTTTTAATGAGTAACAAGAATATTAATTCTTTTTTAAAAATATACCTATACCTTTTTCTAGCCAATATTTTATATAACACTATTTGCAATTATTATGGATTAGGATTTCCATGGAATTACTTTCTTTATAGCCCAGATGACAGATTCGCAGATTTTTTTAAATATGCAGCAGATTTTCCAAATTTCAAAATTAGCCACCAATTAATGTCAATATCTTATGTGAGCAATTATCTATTAGATAATGAATATATGAAAGATTTAATGATTTATCATACACCACCATTTTCTTTCTTTTTTTTCACACAAATTTCTTATCTCTCAAACATAGTAAATATTTTTTATCTTTATTTCTTTTTTATGGCATTACTAATTGTTGGAAGTCTATACATCATTAATAAAATGATTAAAAATAAAAAAATAATAATTATTTTTTTATTTTTATACCCCTTAGTATTTGCTTTTGATAGAGGTCATATTTTATCGTTTCTGAGTTTTTATTTCATACTATTATATGTATTTTTAATTTATGTATACCAAGATGTTAAAAAAGGATTATTATTTTTAACCTTAGCTTTATGTATAAGGCCTAATTTTTTCCCATTACTTTTTTTTATTTTTACTATCCAATCGATATGTATAAAAAGCTTCTTTAAAGCAGTTTTTCAAGTTGCTCTGTATGTTTTTAGCATATCAACCTTTCTTTTCTTTATAATTAATATGTTTACAGATCTTGAATATAGCATTATAAATATTATTCAGAGTCTTGATTTATATCATAAAATAATGATTATTGAATATGGAGGATTAAGATATGGAACATCTATTTACTTAATACTAACAAAATTTTTGAGTGTATCTGAAGCTAATATCATTGTCTTATTTTTATTTTTTATAAATATATTCTTATTATTTTCTAAGAAAATTTCTCAAAATAAATCCTTGTTCCTATTTGTAATTATAAATACCATTTTTACAATATCACCTGTTAATGCTGATTATTATCTAATATTATATTTTATTCCTCTAATTTTTTGCCTATTAGAAACAAATAATGAGATCGATAATAATATGAATTATGTTTTATTGTTTTTAATTGCATTATTATTAGCTCCAAAAGGATATTGGTTTAGCTATAATAGTATTAAATACCAATTGTCCCCTTATCTAAATGTAGCAATTCTGGTAATATCTTATTTTTTTATTTTTAGATATTATTTTTTAAAGAATAAAATTACTTCTTATTTGTAATGACAAAGTAATATATTATCTTAGGAGTTTATATGAAATTTAGCCAGCTTAAAATTTATATATTTTTTTTAATTTCTACAATTTTATCTAGATATTATCTTTTTGATATAAATTCTATCAATTGGGATGAAACTACATATTTTATTTCAGGTATTAAAATCCTTCAGGGTGAGATACCTTATAAAGATTTCTGGGAATTAAAGCCTCCTTTGACTTTTTATCTATATAGTATTCCACTATATTTTTTTGGTGAAAATTTAATATCTTTTAGAATTTGGTCTGTGATCATAGTTTTTATAATTACATGTCAAATTTATATTATTTTAAGAAATTTCCATAGTTCAATACTAGACAAATTTTTACCCTTTCTATTTATTTTGGTAATATCGTATTTTTTCTGGGGAACATTATCAACTGAGCTTATAGCACTACCTTTTTTGCTTTTTTCTTATTATCTAATAAGAGTTAAAAATTTTTTCTTTTCAGGCTTTATGTTGTCACTTGCAACCCTTGTAAGGTTAAATCTCGTGTATTTAGTAATTGGTATTGTTTTATATTTGATTATGAAAATAATAAGAAAAGAAATTCATTTTAAGAGTCTTTTAGAATATTTAATTGGTGGAACTATTCCTCTTTGCTTTTTTATTATATATTTTTTTCACTTAAATTTATTTGATTTATTTTGGGTTAGTAATGTTAATGTAAATCTTGTTTATTTAGGCGAAAAAAGCTTATTACAAACTCTTTTTGAAATAATAAAATCTATCATTAAATTAAATTTTTTTTTCCCATATCATTTTTTATTGTTCTTTTCTTTAATTATTTTTGGTTTATTTTATAAGATTTCTAATAAAAATTTTAATCTTGAAAAAGTTTTTTTATTTTATCTTATAAGTATTTTATTTTCTATTTTAATGACTAAGCAAGGTTATACTCACCATTTAATTCTTTCAATCCCTTTTTTAATTTTATTTATCAGCGATTTTATTAATCAGTGTAGATCTATAATTTTTTTAAGTTTTCAATCAGTAATTAAATATTTAATTGTTATATCTCTTCTCTCTCAGATTTATATATCAAACTCTATATTTTCCATTACTAATGATTTAGACAAATCTGCTATTATAAAAGCAAAAATTTTTGTTGAATCTAATTTAGAGTTTGGTGACGAGATATTAGCTCTAGATTATCATTTATTAAACCATTATCTAGAAATTAAAACTAAAACACCTTTTATACATACCCCATCATTAAATAGGAAAACAACCAAATCTAGATTAAAGCCACTAATCGGTTTAGGATTTATAGAAAAAAATCATATCAATTATATTTTTAAACAAAAGTATAAATTTATTATATGTTCAAAAAGAATATGTCATGATAAAGTAGATAGTTATAATATTAATAGATTGAAAAAAATTTTTAAACATTATGAAAAAGTACTTGAAATTAAAGATGCAAGACTTTGGGAATACACAAAAAATACAAATTTGATAATATATAAGAGAATAGATTAAAACGATTAGGATGATATCATAAATTATATGAAATGCGTAATACTTGCAGGTGGTAGAGGAACAAGGTTATCAGAAGAAACCAATTTGTTACCTAAGCCAATGATTGAAATCGGGGGAAAACCAATCTTATGGCATATTATGAAGAATTACTCTTTTTATGGAGTCAATGAATTTATAATATGTGCTGGTTATAAATCTGAGATTATAAAACAATATTTTATAAATTATCATGCTAACAACTCTTCACTTCATATAAATTTAAAAAATAACCATATTCAATTTGATAATAATTCTGAAGAAGATTGGAAAGTATCAATAATTGATACTGGACTAGATACTAATACTGGCGGTAGGCTTAAACTGGTTCAAAAGTATATTGATGATGATGTTTTTCTTATGACTTATGGTGACGGAGTAGGTGATATAAATATAAATGAATTAATTAAATTTCATCAATCACATGGAAAGTTGGTTACATTAACAGCAACTGTACCAGAGGGTAGATTTGGTGCAATTGATATTGACGGAACCAAAGTCTCAAGTATAAAAGAAAAAATCGATGTATCCAATAAATTCATTAATGGTGGTTTTTTTGTAATAGAAAAGAAGGCAATTGACTATATTACAGACCTAAATCAACAGTGGGAGATGGAACCTCTATCGAAAATTGCAGCAAATGGTGAATTAATGGCTTTTAAGCACAGAGGTTTTTGGATGCCTATGGATCACTTAAGGGATAAAAATAGGTTAGATGAGTTAGCTCATACAAATAATCCTCCATGGAAAATTTGGTGATGTTTTTTGATTTTTTTCAAAATAAAAAAGTATTAGTGACAGGACATACAGGTTTTAAAGGAGCCTGGCTTTCTTTAATCTTAATATCTATGGGTGCCAAGGTTTCAGGCATTTCACTTAGACCTAATGATTCTAGAGGAAATTTATATAAAATACTAAAATTAAAAAAAAATATGAGCTCTTATTATGTTGATTTAAGAAATAATAGCAAATTAAATAGTACTATAAAAAAAATAAATCCTGACATGATTTTTCATCTTGCTGCACAACCTTTTGTTTTACAGTCTTATAAAGATCCTTTGGATACAATATCTTCAAATATTTTAGGCCTCTGTAATTTATTTGAGGCTTGTCGCGGACTTGATAACTTGAAGGCTGTTCTAAATATTACAACAGATAAATGTTATGAGAACTTAGAAAAAAAAATACCTTTTGTAGAAAGCGATAGATTAGGAGGTAAAGATATATATTCTGCAAGTAAAGCATGCTCAGAAATTATTTCAAAATCCTATTTTCAAAGTTTTTTTCAAGATTTAAATATCAGCTTATCGACAGCAAGAGCTGGAAATATAATAGGTGGAGGTGATTTTGGTGAAAATAGAATAATTCCAGATCTTATAGAATCTATTGAATTAAACAAGTTTCTTCATGTAAGGAGTCCTGATGCCGTGAGGCCTTGGCAACATGTATTGGATGTTTTGAATGGTTATTTGATTTTAATGCAAAAAACTTTTAATAAAGATTTTCACTTTGAATCATTTAATTTTTCTCCAAATGTTAAACAAGTAGTTACTGTAAAAGATATTGTTAATAAAATGTCCAAGCAATTGGATTTTAAAAAAGTTAAATATAAAAAGATTAAAAGTAATAAAGAATCTATAATTTTGAGATTGAATCCAAATAAATCGAAAAAAATATTAGGATGGAAATGTAAATACAGTATTACAGAATGTGCTAAAATTACTGCAAATTGGTATAGGTCTTACTTGGATAATGAAAACATGAAAACATATTCCGAAAAACAGATTAATGATTTTTTTACTAATTCCCTTTAAAAAAATCTTGTATACATTCGATCATATGATTAATCATATTTTCATTTAAACCTGGATATACTCCAATCCATAGGGAGTCATTCATAATTGTATCGGTATTTTTTAGGTCACCTGAGACTTTAAATTTTAAGTTCTTCATATAAGGCTGTTTAACAAGATTTCCAGCGAAGATCAATCTAGTTCCAATTTTCTTTTCATTTAAAAAATTTATAAATTTTTCTCTGATATTTTGCTCTCTTAATGTAATTGGAAAACCAAACCATGATGGGTCTGAATTTTGTGTAGGAACTGGTAGGATTATTTTCTCATCGAGATTTGATAATCCATTTTTAAGTAGATTGAAATTTCTTTTTCTTATTGATATAAATTCTTCTAAGTGTCCCAATTGAGCTAATCCAACAGCAGCTTGCATATCAGTGATTTTAAGATTATATCCCAAATGGGAATATATATATTTATGGTCATATCCTTTTGGAAGATCACCTAGTTTCCAATTAAACCTGACCCCACAAGTATTATCTTTTCCAGGAGGACACCAGCAATCTCTTCCCCAATCTCTGATTGATTCGAGTGCTTTGAGCATTAAATGTTTTGATGAAAATACTGCACCTCCTTCTCCCATTGTGATATGATGAGCAGGGTAAAAGCTAAGAGTTGCTACATCTCCAAAACTACCTACTTTAACTCCATTGTATTCCGATCCTAATGCATCACAACAATCCTCAACAAGAAACAGATTATTTTCTTTACAAATCCTTTGAATTTCATCCACTTCAAATGGGTTTCCAAGAGTGTGAGCTATCATGATGGCTTTTGTTTTTTTTGTAATAGCGGCCTCAATTTTTTTTGTATCTATGTTATATCCTGGCAACTCAACATCAACAAAAACTGGTATGCAATTATTTTGAATAATTGGATTAACAGTTGTTGGAAAACCAGCTGCCACTGTAATTACTTCATCTCCATCCTGTATATTGTTTTTAATAAGGTGGGATTTTAAACTGGAAAATGCTAATAAATTAGCACTAGATCCAGAATTTACGGTTAATACTTTTCTTGTTCTTAAAAATTTAGCTAAATTAGATTCAAACTCTTCATTAAATCTTCCAGTAGTAAGCCAAAATTCTAATGCTGATTCTATTAGCATTGATACATCAGAATTGTCATAAACTCTTCCGGATACTGGAACTGGAGATTCGCCAGGAATAAAAATTGATTCATCTTTTGAATCATTATATTTTTCAATTAATGATAAAATATCTTTTTTTAAATCATTCATTTATAAAACCTAATAGATTTAAAATAAAAATCCATACCTTAATTAAACTTTATTTAATCTTTACAAATTTATTTGTAAAGATAATAGCCATTGGCGTTAATATTAAAGTAAAAAGGGTTGATATTATTAAACCAGATAAAATTACTATGCCTAATCCTCTGTAAAGCTCTGAACCAGATCCTGAGAGAATAGCTAATGGTAGCAATCCAAATGATGTTGTTAAGGTTGTCATAAAAATAGGCCTTATTCTGTTCTTAACTGAAGATATAACTGAAGTAATTGGTTCTATCCCTTTTCTTATGTTATTTAATGACTGATAAACTATAAGAATAGAGTTGTTAACCACAATACCGAGTAATATGACAAAGCCTAGCATAGTCATCATATTCAAGGGCTCATAAATTATAAAATTAACAAATTTTAAACCTATTAATCCACCTAAAGAAGATAGTGGAACAATTATTAAAACAATTATCGGATATAGAAAGCTTTGGAACAGGGATGCCAAAAGAAAAAAGCTTATAATAAATGCATAAATAAAATTTTTGCTAAGAGAATTTTTAGCTTCAGTCAATTTTCCTGTTATACCTTTAACTTCAATATTTAATTCGTTTGCTGATATTAAAGATTTGATTTCATTAGTATTTAGAAAGCTCTCTATGTCTTTAAGAGCTGATTCAATATTAATAGATTCGTCTGGAGAGACTTGTAATTTTATGGTTCTTTCTCTTTCAATATGGTTAATTTGCTGAGGTGAGTTTTTAATCGATATGTTGGATACATAATTTAGTGGAAAAAGTTTTTCATTATGAAAGATAAATTTGGTATTAAGGTTATTTGAACTAATATTGTCTGGTGAATTGCCTCTTAATCTTATATCTATTTCTTTACCGTCTAAATTAAATTTGCTTATCTTTGCACCATCTAAAATTATGTTTGTTATTAAACCTAATTCTTTGACTGATAAATCAACCTCTTTCAAATTTAGCTGAATAGGATCGATTATTATTTCAGGGTTAGAGTTGCTTAAACTAGGTTTTGGCCTAATCTGATAATTTGGGAATTCACTTTTGAGTTTTGTAAATAAAATTCTTGATACATCAATTATAGAATCATAGTTGCTTCCCTGAATATTTATATCTATAGCTCTTCTTTCTCCTATTGATCTACTGAACAGACTTGATTGGGTTACAATATTTATGAATCCAGGTATGTTAGAGCCCGCATCTTTTAATTCCGGTATTAATTTTCTAATATTTTTTGGATTTTCTGCTACTGCACCCATAAAAACTGATTTTGGTCTTGCCACAAAAAAGAAACTAGAAATCTTTTGTTCACCTTGATAATTGCTATCCCATAATTTCTTTATTTTACTTTCGGTATTCAAACCAATTCCTTTTATTTTTTTAATATTATATCCCTGAGGAGGTATTAAAATTGAAATTATTAGATTTCGATTACCTTCAGGTAGATACTCTGTTTTTGGAAAAATTAAGTAAGTAGTGGCTAAACTGCAAATTAAAACAATTAATGTTGTTTTAGCTAGCCTACTAAAATTGCTTAAAATCTTTTTTAATAAATTAATTACAAAGTTAGAAAATTTTTCCCCAACTCTTTGAAAAAACATATTTATTTTATTGAACCAATCAGAATTCATCTTTGTCTCAGTATCAGTTTTTAGCATTTTTGCCGCTAACCCTGGTACTAATGTTATTGAAACAATGAGGCTTAAAATTACAGAGATAGAGATTGAAATTGCAATGTCCTTAAAAAGTTGACCAATTTCATTTGATAAAAAGAAGATTGGAACAAAAACTGCTACTGTTGTTAGTGTGCTTGCAAGAATGGCTCCAGAAACTTCGGTAGCTCCATCAATTGCCGCTTTTTTAATATCAGAGTAACCATTCTCTATTTTCGAGAAAATATTTTCCAAAACTACTAACGAATTATCAAGAACCATACCTATTGCAAAACTAATTCCAGCAAGACTAATCAAGTTTATGGTTCTACCTAAAAGCTGAAAAACAATAAATGATATTACTATGCTACAGGGAATTGCTATAGCTATTATAAATGTCGACTTGAATGATTTAAGGAATACAAGTAACACAATAATTGCTAAAAATGCACCAAATATTAAGTTGTTTCTGACAACTGATATTGAATTATTTATGTATGTAGTATCTGTATACACATTAGTTAAATAAAGGCCTTCCTCTTTTAAAATAGAATTGTTGAGTCTTTCCATTGTGATCAATAGTTCTTTTTGAACCTCAATAGTATTTGCACCCGATTCTTTAATCACATTCAATGCTATTGCATCTTCACCAAGATGTCTAACTATGTAATTTGAATCCTCATACTCCAAGGAGATTTTACTAATTTGACCGAGTTTTATGAAATTATTCCCTTGTTTCTTTATTATCAAGTTTTCAAGTTCTTGAAAAGAAGTTGTTTCACCTGTTGTCCTCGCAAGATACTTTCTCTTACCTTCCTCAATGAAGCCTGAGCTTATATCAATGTTGCTATTTTTTAGAATATTTGCGATTTCAATCAGGCTTAATCCTGCAAGTGCAATCCGATTTGTATCTATTACAATATGAATTTCTTTAGACTGTCCACCTCTTACTCCTGATTCACCAACACCCTTTATTCTTTCAAACTGTGTCTTAATATTGTCTTCTACAAAATTCTTATATTTAAAAATATCTTTTTTTTGATTTTTCGATTTTAGGATAAACCATGCTATGG
>Ga0102960_1000761_pt1 | contig 12076 bp, 14 predicted proteins | sample SalPon2_B_H2O_MG_2_FD_84521 | JGI IMG/M metagenome (GOLD analysis project Ga0102960, IMG submission 84521) | Salt pond water microbial communities from South San Francisco under conditions of wetland restoration - Salt Pond MetaG SF2_B_H2O_MG | ecosystem: Environmental > Aquatic > Non-marine...
GCTACGGTACGACAAGTTTACCGGACGTATTCACGAGTGTGCTAACCCTAACCCACCGGAGACTGAGTTTTGAACTTAGCCTTCTGTGACATTGAAACCGATGGGCTAAACCCCAGTGTAATCTGGTGTGCAGTCTGCCGACACAACGGAGAGAGTGAGGTAATATGTAATGAAAAAGATTTCAAGGATTACGTGGCTCGCAAAGCGCCGATTAGCTTTATATTCCACAACGGAATTGGCTTCGACGTTCCTGTTATTGAGCGTATCTGGAACTTTACTTTTGATAGGAGCAGTGTCGTTGATACACTTGTCCTCTCTAGGTTAGCTGATCCAAGTAGGTCTGGTGGACACTCTCTGCGTAACTGGGGCAACATCCTAGGTTTTTCAAAGGGTGACCACGAGGACTGGACTAGGTTATCTCCAGCCATGATCGACTACTGCATACGTGACGTAGAGTTGACTGAGGCGGTGTACAAGAGGCTGCGTGTTGAGCTAGACGGTTTCTCACGGGAGTCCATTGACCTAGAGCATCAGGTGCAGTGGATCATACAGGAACAGGAGCGCAACGGGTGGCTACTGGATCAGCGTTTGTGTCACACACTGTGCGCTAGATTCAAGGAGCGTATGTATGAGATTGAGGAAGAACTCCAGAGGGTGTTCCCGCCTATTGTTGAAGAGAGGTGGTCTGAGAAAACAGGCAAGCGCCTTAAGGATAAGGTTACGGTATTTAACCCCGGTAGCCGTCAACAGGTGGCTGAACGACTTGAAGCTAAGGGTGCGGTATGGACGGAACTCACGCCGTCCGGTAGACCGCAGGTGGACGAGAGGACGCTTGAGGAAAACAAACATATACCGGAAGCACTACTCGTTCTGGAGTACCTACTCCTACAAAAGCGATACGCACAAGTCTCCTCTTGGATAGAACACGTACAGGATGACGGACGGGTACACGGAAGGGTTACAACAAACGGTGCTGTCACCGGACGCATGACGCACCAGAACCCAAACATGGCACAGGTTCCTTCGGTTAACTCACAGTTTGGCAAGGAGTGCCGTGACTGCTGGATTGTACCAGAGGGACGTAAGCTAGTGGGTGTTGACGCTAGTGTACTAGAGCTACGTATGCTGGCTCACTACATGGGAGACGAGGAGTTTACTAATGTCCTACTTAGAGAAGACATTCACACCAGAAATCAAGTTGCTGCGGGACTTGCAACTAGGCCTCAGGCAAAGACTTTCATCTATGCTTTCCTCTACGGAGCAGGAGACGCAAAGATTGGAAGCATCGTCGGAGGAACTGCAGGAGACGGCAATCAGCTTAGGAGGCGCTTTCTACGAAACACACCTGCTCTTGAAACTCTACGAGAACGAGTTGGAGAAGCGTCTAGGAAGGGTCATCTCGTCGGACTCGACGGGAGGAAACTCTGGGTCAGATCAGAACATAGTGCACTGAACACGTTACTACAGGCGGCAGGTGCTATCATTATGAAGAAGGCTCTGGTGTTACTGGACGATTACGCAACGCAACACAAGATAGACTACAAGTTTATAGGGAACGTACATGACGAGATACAATCGGAGGTGGCTACAGAACAAGCAGAGAAGTTCGGGTGGCTCGCAGTTGAGTGCATCAAGGCGGCTGGTATTTCATTTCAACTCAGATGCCCACTCGACGGAGAGTACAAAGTTGGATCAACGTGGGCGGATACACACTAAGGAGACTAAAATGAACGTAGAAATACCTTATGATCGTTATTTAGAAAATAAATCACGAATGACTACGCCAGAAGGTCGTTTTAGATTAGGAAACCCCAAGCATCCTTATTATAAAATCTACAAGGAAGAGGGGATGGAAGCAGCTTTTGTTGCTATGGGTCTTCTACCTAAAAACAATAGACTTAGAAAAATTAAAACGACATTAAGAAACCTTTTTGATGAGGTTGTTGAGGGACAGGTGTACATCATCACTAACCCCAACTTCCCTGAGTGGGTCAAGGTGGGTATGGCTATAGATTCAGAGGACAGGCTCAACGGTTACCAAACATCGTCACCCTTCAGAGACTACGCACTGTTCACTTGCTGGTCTGTGACTGACAGACGATCTGCTGAGTCAGAGGCACACAGCTTACTAGAGAAAACGTATGACCGCAAGGGTGAGTGGTTCAACTGCACACCAGAGCAAGCCAGAGACTCTATCTCTGAACTAATGGAGCAACACAAATGAACAAACTTTACTCACTGGTAGACGATATCTACAAGGTAGTCTCTGACAAAACTCCTGCTGACGGTGTTGACCTCTACGATGAGATAGACCGCTTCGGTGAAAACTGTAAGCGTCTGATGACTAACCTGTTCACAGAGAAACGTGACGGACGTAAGCTGCGTATGTCCAACATCGGGCGCGACGACAGGTATCTCTGGAACGTAGTGAACAACCCTGACGTACAGGAGGAGATGACTCCTAACACTTACGTCAAGTTTATGTACGGGCATCTGATCGAAGAGATGCTGTTGTTTCTCACTAGACTCTCAGGACACGAGGTGACTGATGAACAAAAACAATGTGAGGTTGCGGGTATTACGGGGTCTATGGACTGCAAAATTGATGGTGTTGTCACTGATGTTAAGAGCGTGTCCTCTTTTGGGTTTAAGAAATTCAAGGACGGAAGTTTGGCTTATGATGATCCGTTTGGATACGTTGCTCAGATTAAAGGATATGCACATTCCGAAGGTGAAACATCGTTTGGTTGGTTAGCTATGGACAAACAGAACGGACACCTGACGTACCTCTTGTACGACTCTGAGGACACACAGGCTCCCGTTCACGATAAGATTTCTTACGACATAGAGGAGCATATTGAACGCATAAAAAAGCTAGTGGAGCAGCCAGACGCACCAGAGCATTGCCACGAGGCAGTACCAGATGGCAAAAGTGGAAACATGAAGCTCGCCGTCGGTTGTTCCTACTGTCCCTACAAGCATACCTGCTGGCCCGGAGTAAGAACGTTCCTGTACTCAAGTGGGCCAAGATATTTAACAGAGGTAGTCAATGAGCCGAAGGTCACGGAAATCTAAACTAGGCAACTTCAGGTCGGAGTTTGAGAGAGATGTCGCAACGCAGTTACAACCATTTGGCTTTAGCTACGAGCCGTTCCAAGTGGACTACATCATCGAACGGAAGTACACACCAGACTTCGTGTACGAGAAAAACGGACGGACGTACCTCATTGAGTGCAAAGGATACTTTCGTGCAGGAGACACGCAGAAGTATAGATCGGTCGCTAGGTCAATACCGTGGACGTACGAACTCATATTTGTCCTGATGAAGCCTAATCAGAAAGTGAGTAAAAGTACCAAACTTACTATGGCTGAGTGGTGTGACAAACACAATATTTTATGGTACAATATAGATACACTTAAGGAGTTAGTCGATTATGTCTCTGACACTAGAAGAAATTAAGGATCGTTTGTTGCGGTTGTACGACCCTGACGATCTTCTGGAAGCCCTGCAGATTTCCTCTGAAGAATTACTAGACAGATTTGAAGACAAACTTCTGAAAAGGTTAGACGAGTTTCAAGAAGAGCTAGAGGAGGAAGAGTACTATGAAGAGCAGTGGTGAGAACGAGTGGACAGACTATAAATCCATAGACGATGTACCGCCACAGGAGTGGGACAAGGTGAACAAGAGTAAGACTTTTACAGGTAAACTGTTCCACCCTAGTGATAAACACAATCCAGTAACCCAGCCTGACCACTACAATAAGGGCGCTATCGAAGCCATCGAAGCAATCAAGGCGTCCATGCACCCTCAAGAGTACAAGGGATACCTCAAGGGTAACTGTCTGAAGTACCTCTGGAGATACGAGTACAAGAACGGAGTAGAGGATCTGCGTAAGGCTAGGGTGTACCTAGACTGGTTAATCAAAGAGGTGGCTATATGAGTGCTATCTTTGACCTAGAACAACAGATGTTAGATTTTGCAAACGTCACTAAGGACATAGACCTAGTAACTAGATACTTCTTAGACTCCTCAGAGTGGAATGACCACATTAGCCCGAAGGCGACTGACACAATGATTAACAAGTACTTTGCCATCAAGGAACTGTACGAGATCAAGTTTGACGAGATGTGGGAAACCTTTGACCAAGTGTGCAAGGAGTACCACAAGAGAGGTAAACATGAAAGTAATTGACGGCAAGTTTGGAACAAAGACAGAAGAAAAGGAGATAACCACGGCTGAGTTTCTGGCTGCGTTTGCTGCAAAGGCTACGCTACAGGAGAACGAGGGCAGGAAACCAAAGGTAGTTGTGGTCATGTACGAGGACGGTGAGATGTTTGAAGTAGCGTCCAACGAGCAGTACCCTGACGGAGTGTACATGCTTCTACAGTTAGCGGCACAGGCAATCATTAATGAAACACTAGGAGTAACGGAATGAGAATAACTGATGCAACAATCCGAAACGCAAACAACGGATTCATCCTTGAGTGGTACGATGATGAGAGTAAGATTATGATCTACGACACAATGGACGCACTCGTTGCTGCAATCCGCGAACTACTGGAGGACTAATGGACGCATATCAACAGTACATACACAAGTCACGGTACGCTAGGTACTTGCCTGAGGAGAAGCGTAGGGAGACTTGGGAAGAAACAGTCAACCGATACATCAACTTCTGGGTAGACCGTGGACACCTCAACGACTTTGACGTATCAGAAATATTCGATGCTGTGCACAAGCTGGACGTAATGCCCAGCATGAGGGCACTGATGACTGCAGGTGAGGCGCTGGAGCGTGACAACGTAGCAGGGTTTAACTGTAGCTATCTGCCTATAGATCACCCTAAGGCGTTTGACGAACTCATGTACGTCCTTCTGTGTGGCACAGGCGTAGGCTTCAGTGTTGAACGACAGTACATACAAAAGTTACCGGAGGTGGCAGAGGAGTTCCATGAAACAGATACAGTTATCAATGTTGCAGATTCGAAGATCGGATGGGCGAAATCGTTTAGGGAGTTGGTATCACTGCTGTACACAGGTCAGGTTCCCAGATGGGACGTTAGCAGAGTACGACCTGCAGGTTCCCCGCTCAAAACTTTCGGAGGTCGTGCAAGTGGCCCTGAACCTCTCATCGACTTGTTCAGATTCACAGTGGACTTGTTTCGGGAAGCTGCTGGACGAAAACTTAGCTCCATTGAATGTCACGATCTTTGCTGCAAGATTGCTCAAATCGTTGTCGTTGGAGGAGTCAGACGATCAGCACTCATCAGCCTCAGTAACCTCACCGACGATAGACTCCGACGGTGCAAACACGGACAGTGGTGGGTAGAAGAACCCCAGCGTGGTCTGGCGAATAACTCAGCGTGTTACACAGAGAAGCCAGACTTTGAAGCGTTTCTCAACGAGTGGAGTAGCCTATATGAATCACGATCTGGAGAACGAGGTGTCTTTAGTAGAGTCGCAAGTCAAAAGCAAGCTGCAAGAAATGAACGAAGAGATGCTACCTTTGATTTCGGAACTAATCCGTGTAGCGAAATCATCCTCAGACCCTACCAGTTCTGTAATCTTTCAGAGGTTGTTGTTAGGCCACAGGATACACTCGCAAGTCTCAAACGAAAAGTTCGGGTTGCGACTATCCTTGGGACTCTTCAGGCTACCCTCACAAACTTCAGATACCTCAGAAATATTTGGAGAGTAAACACGGAAGAAGAGGCACTGCTAGGCGTATCCTTGACAGGCATCATGGATCACCCGTTGCTGTCTGGGAGAGGAGACAATGCTAAACTTAAGAAGTGGCTTACAGAGATGCGTCAGGAAGCTATCGACACTAACAAGCTCTGGGCTGAGAAGCTGGGAATCAACGCTTCTACCGCTATTACTGCGGTCAAGCCTAGCGGTACTGTTAGTCAGTTGGTCGATAGCGCTAGTGGTATCCATCCTCGTTATAGTGCACAATACATACGCAGAGTACGTGCAGATGCTCGTGACCCACTTTGCAGCGTCCTAGAGGCCGCAGGAGTGCCTGTAGAGGACGATCTCATGTCACCCAGTACTAGGGTATTCTCCTTCCCTATCGCGTCTCCTGAGGGCGCTGTGACAGCCTCAGAGATGGGTGCTATGGAGCAACTAGAGCTATGGGAGATCTATCAGGACTACTGGTGTGAACACAAGCCGTCCATGACTTGCTACTACCGTGACGAGGAGTTTCTGGAGGTGGGACAGTGGTTGTACAACAAGTTTGATAAGGTCAGTGGTATCTCTTTCTTGCCTTACTCAGACCACACGTACCAACAGGCTCCTTACGAACCTGTGGACAAGAAAACGTACAACCAGTTAGCTAAGGACTTCCCAAAGGACATCTCTTGGGACATAGAGGAGGCCAGCGACATGACCGAAGGATCACAACAACTGGCCTGTACAGGGAACAACTGTGAACTATAGCAGCGCAGGTGCGTTATGACATGAAGAATATGGAGTAACCGTTAGACTTACCTACGTCCTCTGGTTTCTTTTTGGGATCATGGGGCGTAGGTATTCCCTGCGCTTGCATCTTCTTGATGCGCTCCTTTGACTTCTGACACATACTGTGGTAGTCAATGGATGTGTACGATACACTGTGGTCTTTGTCTTTATTATTTTTCATTTTATCTCCCAGCATTTGCCGCTTTTTCCAGTTCTTTAAACAGCTTAGGGTCTTCCGCTTTTAGACTGTCCAAAGAACCTTCTTTGGCTTTTAAATTTCTGTACAAAGCCGCTTTACCAGATATAGGCATTTTACGTAAAGATTCTTTTCTTTCCTCAGAAAACATTACTCCTTGAGGAACTACCGCCAGTGCTGCCGCACCTGCCTGACCTCCAGTTGTCATAGCAGTTGTCGCCCCAAGTTTTTCTGCAACTTCTCCTATAGAAGAAACGCTTTTTCTTATAGCTGCCTGTCCCGCTGTCTGTCCTGCTATCAGCCGTTGAGTCACTTCACGAGCCAAAATGTTAGCTCCTATAGAGCCTGTAATAAGAGTAGACCCTATTTGTTCAGCCGCTTTAGGAGCAAATAATCCCATTGTTTGTCCAACTAGCGCAGAATTAAAGAGAGATTCAAAAACACTAGGCTGGAAAGAACTTGGCATCATTTCTTTTAAGGCGTTAAGCTCTTGTTTAGCCCTAGCTATTTTACTATCAACATCAGCTAGTTGAAGTGTAAGCCGTTCTTTTTCCTCAGTAATTTTTATATCTAAATCGCGTCTTCCTGTGGCTTGCGCTCCTTGAACTTGTTTTTGCCTGTTTAACTCTGCAATTTTAGCATCTGCTTCTGCTTGAATTTTATCCTTTTGTTTTTGTAAAGTCCTTGATAAGTTTGCTTTATCTCTAATTGCCTGTTTTCTAATTTCGTCGGCTTCTTTGTTCGCTAGTTCAAGTATGTTGTCTTTGTTTCTTTGCGTTGTGGCGGCTAAACTCTGGGCCTCTTCTTGCAACCTTCCCTGTCCTCTAGCAACAAACCTTTTGCTGTGTTCCTTTAATGCCGCTAAATAATCAGAGGCGTCAAAAGCACCCAGTCTTGGTTTTCCGTCTGACGCTTTTATAATAGCACTGTCAACAAGGCTTCTTATACTCCACGCCGTTTTATCAGCGGCTAAAACAGCCAACTCTTGTTTATTCAAACCTGACTCAAGCAAATCATCAAAATACGTTTGAACTTCTGAAGCAAAGCGTCTCGTTGAGGTTGCTCCTTCGCTCAATCCACTAATCGCTTTACCTATGGTACTTCTAAGTTGAACTAGGTCTTCTCCTGAAATAACACCGTCAGGGGCTTTTCTTGCTATTTGCTCCTTTATGTACGTTTTAACACTCGCTATGATATTTGCTCTTTCACCGCCGACTAACGCAAGATCCGCAAAATCATCTTCAATACCGTCAATAAATTTTAGCACATCGTCTGCGTTTATATTATAAGTTTTACCGTTAGCTACTGTAAAACCGTGTCTTTTCCATAACTCGTCTAAAAAAGCATTAGCATCTTGAGGATCCATCAAGCCAAGCTCGTTAATTTCATCGGCAGTTGCTCCCGGTGGCGCGGCTTCACGCAAGGCTTTACCCCGAAAAAAAGCGTTAGCTGAATTTGTAGCCTCGTCAGCTTCTTTTACAGCGATAGTTCGTAAAACGCTAGGGTTTTGTTGAGCCAGCTTTAACTCCGCAATCTGATTATCGTAATCTATTTTAGCTTGTCCTTTAGCATCTCTTGCTAAAATTTCTAACTCTTTAATTTTATCCTGAATCCTTATTCCGGTTTCTTCTATAGACTCTACTGTGTTTCTTTTTATAGCCTCTTGTGCGGATTTGGTTTTTCTCCCTGCCTCTTGAACAGTCTTAGCTCCGTCTATTTTAGCAGATTCTGTTGTTACGGCCCTTCCTGCCATGTTTCTAGCCTGTTGTTCAGAGAGTGTTCTACCGCCGTAAGCCTTTGAAACAACAGTCCTGTAAACACCAGAAACAAATGGAAGGTCAGTAAACATTAAATTTATAAAGTATTTGCCTTCTCCTAACTGCTGTGCAGTCTTAGGTTCAGTAAAGAAATCGTATCCTTTTTTTACACCAGCAAAAGCAAAAGGAACTGCTGCAGAAATACCCGCAGTAAGTAAACCGTTCTTAGCTTTTTCTTCTTCAGTCTGGCCTTCGTAGCCTATTACAAGGCCTTCTGCCCCAGCAAAACCAGAGGCCGCTACCGGAGTTGGTACTTTAGAAAGAAGCTCTGCAACTCGACCACTCTGCTGTCTACCTAACTGGGCCGCAAGTAAAGCGGCTTCATCAGAAACTTGAGCAACACCCCGACCTAATGTAGAAGCTATTTGTTCTTGAGTTTTTCTCGCTAAATCTCCTTGCCTAAGACGAGATCCTTGAGATATTAACTGCCCACTCTTTATTGACACAGGAGACAAAATATTACCAGCAATGTTAGCTGTTGCGGATAATATAGGACTTTCTTCAGCAAATCTTGCGGATTTAGCTTCTTCTTCAGTTAAAATCTGTTTTCTTAATTCTGACACAGAAACGTCCTTAAACGCTTCCGGTTCTAGTATTTTAACAACAGCGGCTGAAATGTAGCTAGATATTTCTTCACCCTTGTTTAACCACATACCGTCAATAAAAGCGCGAGCAGTCATAAACAAATCATCAGCCGTAATAGAATTAGAATCAACTTTTTCTACGTAAGACTGAAGATGTTCTGCCGTGTATTGCTCTTGACGCTCTACTGGATCCATAGCGTCTACAGCATAAGGATTAGAAAAACCTACTCCAGAACCTAAAGAAGCATACGGGTTATCTTCTGATATTTCTTCGCCTGTGAATACACTTTTAGCCATGTTATTACCCTTAGCGGTAGAATTTAGGAACAAACCCCAAAACCTCTGAGACTTGCTTAATTATGTCCTGTTCAATTTTAATAGCTTCAGCTTCGGTTTCGGCCTGTGCTGTTTTAATTTCAATGTCTCTTAGAGCCATCTGCATTATCATACCGTACTGTTGTTTTTTAGTCTCAAAACCAACCATAGTGGCGTCTAAGCCTTGGTCAATTTGAGACTGTAGATGTCTATCAGATACTAAGGCCATATCACTAGATGCCGCAAGAATCCGTTCTTCGGCTTGCAAGTACGCCATAATTTCTTCTGTACTAGCATTTGCTTCAGGGAATCCTTTAGAAAAGATTTCAATATCGGCATCAGAAGCCACACCGGGAGGAAGCCCGTTAATGATGTCTGTGTTCCTTGTGCGTAAAAACAGAGTTTTATCTTCTTCTTCTGCGTCCCTTAATCCAGCTAGGTTCAATGCCGATGTTCTCAGGTCACTTATAACACCTGTGCTTTTTGCAGTACCTGACGCAAGGCTCACCTGTAAAGCCCTGTTCCTAGAAAGAGACACTGATGCCTTTGTAGACTCCTCTGATATCTTGTTATTTCTTTCTTCAGCTTTAGGGCTTACGCTGCCCCTAGCTTCGGAATCAGACACAGGCACTAGAGCAGAATAATTAATAGACCCGTTCGGTTTTATAGCGTCTTGAATAGACTGAGGAGTATACTTTCCTGTTTTTGCTAATTCAAAGGCTTCATTCTTTTCTTGCCTTGTTTCGTCTTTAAAGGGAACAGTCTCTTGTAAAACCAGTGATCCGGTTTCATCTCGCGTAAAAAACTGAGTTCCCGGTGTTCCTTGAATGATTTCAGGCTCTTCTCCTTTTCGCATATCAACACCCGCTTTGTACGCTGACATAATATCTGCTTGCGTACCGCCCTGTGTGATAACAGAGCGCACACCTTCCTGAAGCTGTTCTAAAGGTACGCCACGAGCAGCAGCCTGTGTAATTGCCGTCAGACCGCCTTGTATGCCTCGTTGTTGCCCTGCGGTTTCCTTAGCAGTCGCTTGCTTCGCCGCCTCAAAGAACACCCTAGACAGCGCATCGTTGCCTTCCGTAGCGTACTTCTGACCCAGAGCGTTCAACTGGGCAGGGTCGTTAGCGTACTGCTGGAGAAGCTGTTGTGCTTCTCGTGAAGACCTACGCTCAGAAAAACCTCTGCCAACGTCAGTCAACATTCCACCGATGTTTTGACCAAACTGCTCTGTGGCTCTTCCTATTTGTTGTCCTATGTTAGTTCCTGCTGTAGCTAGGACGTTTGCGTTTATAGCCATTGTTGTTGTCCTCTGTTAATCAATAAAACCAGTGATGATGTCAGTAACTCCACCCAACAACGAGCTACCTAGGCCCATAGCGCCACTAAACATACCACCGTACAAGCTGGCGAGTCCTGCGCGTCTAGCGAGTTCTGCGTTGATGTTAGCCATCTGAGTTTCTAATCCAAACTCACCTTGCTGCCTACGCGCTACGTCAGACATAGACGCAATGTTTAACGCAGGTGATAGCGCTGACAAGAGTGCTGCCTGAGGTGCGTACCCTGCTTGAAGCGCTTGTATTCCCATCTGTTGTTCAGCAGATTGCAACGCTTGACCGCCAGAAATAAGTCCTTGACCTCCAGTAAGCATCTGTAGCATTTGCTGTTGTCTAGCGGTATCAAGAGCTTCTCTCTGGGCCGCTAAACTAGAACCTAAGTTAGCGTACTGTTGTCCTAAGCCAGCCTGTTGCGCTTGCAAAGCTCCACCTAGTGTTGCTTGTTGACCAAACATACCACCTAGAGTCTGCGCCGTACCCAGAGCTTGCTGACGTTCTGCCTGTGCTTGCTGAATAGCCGATAGTGCTGCTCTGTTCTGTGCTTCTTCTTGTGCTTGAGCCATCGCAAGCTGCTCAGGAGTACCACCAAACATGGCTGTACGTACACCTAAGCGTCCCTGTTGAGCCAGACGCTCTTCCAGAGCTAGTCTCTGTCGTTCTTCCTCAGGACGCTGTGTGGCTCTGATGCGTTCAAATACGGAAGCCTCACGAGCGGCTGTAGGCGTAAGAACATCCATAGCCGCTTGACTTGCTAAACCGCCATATTGCTGCCGTAAAGCCTGAATGTCTGCTGGTTGTTGTGCCGCAGCGCCCATGAACTGACCACCTAGGCCAAACGCTTGTTGTGCTGCTTGCTGTTGCTGAGATAAACCGTAAGGCGAAGTGCCTATCATCCCTCGACCTAAGTCAATGAGGTCTGCACCAGCAAACTGTGACTGAAGCGTTCCTATAGGCTCTCCTCCAATACGGTACTGAGCTTCACGCATCAGCGCGTCTTGTAGCGCCTGTTGTTGACCACTCAGCGCATACGTTGTCCCAGATGGCCCTCCAGTTACTGAGCCTATGCCACCAGACGTAACCGTAAAAGGCTGAAACGTAACGTCAGGTGCTGTTGCTTGTGGAACATCACCAAAAGCCTTTGTTACTTCTTCTGGAAGTTCATCGTATAAACCACTAGCAATATCGCTAATGAAGCCACCAAAAAGATTTCCAATAGCCATTAGTAAGTCCCTCCGTCAATCGTGCCTGTAGACAGAGTACCCGTAAACGTCAACGCAGGAATCGTTACAGTGCCAGTGAATGTAGGAGAAGCTGTGTCTGCTTTGGTTGCAACCGCTGTTGATATAGCGTTGAACTCAGTGTCA
>Ga0102960_1000766_pt1 | contig 12027 bp, 19 predicted proteins | sample SalPon2_B_H2O_MG_2_FD_84521 | JGI IMG/M metagenome (GOLD analysis project Ga0102960, IMG submission 84521) | Salt pond water microbial communities from South San Francisco under conditions of wetland restoration - Salt Pond MetaG SF2_B_H2O_MG | ecosystem: Environmental > Aquatic > Non-marine...
AATAAATAATAAATAATAAAATAAGCGAAAGGATAAAATGAATGATAAACAATATATTTTAGAGATTACAGAAAACGGCAAAGTAATCGAAACAATTTATTTTAGACATTGGCAAGAGCGTGAGATATATAAATTTTGCAAAGGGTTAAGATGATTATTTCAATTTTACTTTCTACAATTGTTTTAATTATTTTATTACCTTAAAAAAAAAGATAAAAAAAAATTTGCAATTAGTTTAAAGGCGTGGTTCTCTATTAGTATGAATATATTACATAAAATTACTAAAGCTCAAACATTAGATTTCTTCCTTAATTTTGCAGGACGTTCTTTAATTGGTTTAACTATAAGCACTGATGCACGCCTTAAGAAAACGGGTAATCCCTACGGCAAAGTATGGAAGAAAACAAGATTACTAGGTAACATTGGCTTTCACTATTCTAATTCTTTAGATAACCAAGCAAAAAGAGAAGGTAAAGAAATTGATTTTTCTAAATTGATTAAACCAAGAAAATGGGGCAAAAGAGTTGAGAATACGCCATTAGTTGAACACAAAGATAATTATTACTTGGAAATTAAAGTTGAGAAAACTTTCGAAGTAAATTATTTCTTAGAAAACAAAGCGCCAATTCTTAAAAGTGCAATTGATAAATTCTTACCCAAAAGAAAAGAGAGTGCAACGCAAGATCAATTAGACAAAAAGATTATCTTGCGAGACGTGGCAATCAAATCAATTCAATCATTCACAATAGGTGGAAAAGATTATTTAGTTGAGTAATTAGTAATTAGTAGAAAACAATTAAATCCCCTAGAAATAGGGGATTTTTTTATGTTCAAATAGGAAAAATAAAATAATTAAATAAGAAATAAAAAAGAAATAAATAATAAATAAATAGAAGAGAGAAGAGAAAGAAAAGAGAGATATATAAAAACAAAAGAATTAGATTATTCTCTCTAGGGGCTCAAGGTATATATGAGTAAAGTATCATGTAAGGAAAGAAAGCCCTTTCTAAGCCCTTTAAAAGAAACTAATTATTTTATTTGCAATCTAGTTTAAGGTGTGTTCTAGTGTTTGTATCGTTCTTTTATATTTCACTACTAACTAACTACTAACATAAGGATAAAAAATGATAATGATACCTAACACTAACCAACCAACCGCAAGCGCTCCAAGAGAATTCAAACTTGTTGACGTTTCAAGTGCTGAAAATGTCAATGATGTTCTCACTACTCTTGAGGTAGGCGATTACTCACAAGAGTCAATCTCTCATGTTTGTAAAGGTTTCTCTCTTATCAAAGACGATAGGGGCGAACCTCTCACAATTGTTTCATCTACTTATGATTTACTCCAACCAACGGAAGCATTTGCTTTCTTAGATTGTCTCAAGGATGAAATTGATTTTGACTACTCAAGGGCGGGCTTTCTACAAGAAGGGCGTCAACTCTTCATTCAAGGCTCGCTTGGTGACTTCGAAGTACCAACCAACCAAGACCGCAAGAAAGGCGATATACTCGACAAAAGAGTGATTGCAAAGACAAGCTTTGACGGCTCGCTTGCAACGTCTATATCTATAGAGATACTTAGAGTTTGGTGCGATAATGGCTGCGCTTCTTGGGACAAAGAGAATAGAATTGCCAAAGTCAAACACACTCGTAAACAAAGAGTACTTATGAGAACCGCACTAGAACAAGCCACAGGCATGAGACAAGTAATCCAAAACCTTGAGAGTGACATTGTCACTCTTTCATCTAGGGAAGTCACTCCTCTTGAACTAGAGAGAGTTAGCGAGATAGTCTTTAGCGGTGATACACCGCAAACTGAAACTCAAAGGGAAGCGGTAAAGGCTCAATTCACTAATGAAAGATTAGGCGCTTTTGGTGAAACCGCTTGGGACGTGTTCAATGCTTTCACCGCTTACCAAAACCACGATAGAGTGACAAGAGAAACCAAGCAAACTACTAGAGAAGAGAACCGCTTCCGTTCTCTAGGTGATAGTGCTTTCCCTACAAAGGTACGTAATGCGATTACCGAAGTGCTTGCGGTATGATTGCCCTTATCTTAGCCCTAGGGCTAGCAATCACCTTGCTAATACCTTAAACCTAAGCCCCTCGAAAGAGGGGCTTTCTTTTGGGCTAAATAGCAAATAGAAACAAACTAAATAGAAACAAATAGGAAACAAATCAAATAGAGTGAAATAACAAAGAGAGACAAGAGACAAAAGAGAGATATATAAGAGAGAGAGAAGTAAGTAAGATCTACGGATCTGGAACCTGCGGATCTGGAACCTGCGGATCTGGTGGAAGTTAAAAAAGAAACTTCCAAGGGGGTTGGAAGTGTGTTTTGCTATGCAGATCTGACCAGAACAAACTAAACAAAAGAAAAGTAAAAAAAGATTTGCAATCCAGATCTAGTTATGTTTTGGTGTTAGTATGAAAGTTATTCTACTTATGCTTATCGCTCCTGCCTCACTACTACTGGCAGGTATCACTAACGGACTAAGTCTCTTGCTTCCTTTCATCATAGCAGGAACCTTTGTCTATATCGTCAACAACTACTAAGCTCTACTACTTATGAAACTTAAAAAAATCATCTCATTCCTCACTAGGATCCTAGACCAAGACAACGAGATCTGGGTGAACGATTACCAGAACAAAGACACCCATCAAGGTAAGATGTTCGACTATTGCCTAAAAGCCAGACTGATCGAAACTTTCACTGATGCACATCACGAAGAGTATGCAACTCTTACGGATCTGGGATCAGATCTAATCAACATGAAGTTAGATCTGGATTGTGTCGTAAACAAACTTACAACCCACGAAAAGACGCGGCAAGCCAGACTCTTAGGATGGGCAGGAAAGCAAGGGAATCCGTTCTTAAAGAATAGAAACTATGCTACTCCAGACAACTTTGTAAGTCTCAGAGACTACTGCCTGAGACATAACGAATCTGAGAGAAGCGCCGCGATCACTTGCGCAGAAATGGCAATCAATCTTTGCCACGATGTAGTAGAAAAGCAAATCAATAGCTAAGTAGTAGAATAACATTCACAAGAGCCAGATCCGCGCGGATCTGGCTTTTTGTTTGTTCAGATAAAACCCTACCCTATTAACTAGAATAATTGACGGATCCGATCCCCCGCAAACAGGCGCAGGGCCCTTTCTTCAATATTGAATAAAAAATTAGACATTAGAATATGTATTATAATATACTGGCGAAGCAATGGGTGGGGGGGTATTTATGGGAATTTTCGGCGCTTTATAATAAAGAGAGAAATCAGAGAACTAAAAAAAATCGGCGCCTATTTTTTTGATTTTGGACAATTTTCAAAAGGACAAGGACCATGATAGATATTATCTGGACAAGAGTGTTCAATACAACTTTTATAAGAAGAACAACTATAAGACGCGAAAATTAAGAAAGATATTATAAATGCGCGAAATTTAATCTTCATTTTTTTTACGACGATTGAGTGGATGTTGATCTTCCATTTCTTTTTTTCCTTCTTTGCTCATTTGTTCCATAGCATCTTTTACCTCGAATTTTTTCAATCCTGATTTATCTGCTAGTTTAGTAAAAACACCATCCATAATTGCATCAACTTGTTCCTCGCTCATACTCGTATAATCAGAAACTTCTTTTGATGTCATAGGGTCAGGCCATTTTCCTGTCCTTAGAAATTCTAAGTATCTATTAACAATTAAATCTTTAAGTGGGTCTCCTGTGAATTTTTCCATAAACTAAATTATATTTGGAAAAATCTTAACAGTCAACCTTAATTTTGCTTAAAAGATTTTTTGATAAAAAAAGATGCTATAGAGATAATTGCAAGAGAGGTTAAAATCAATCCTACAACTTTATGAGGACTGTGACCACATAATCCTGTAAAGCATTCTAAATATTCAATAAATTTCATTTTGTATATATTTGGTTAAAAATATCTGAGTATAATTTTTGTGTGTAAATTGCTCGTTCTTGTAGCTCTATTGTTTCGCGAGCTTCAAATAGAAGTTTTTTCATATCTTCTTTTTGTCTATGAGTCTCATAAGCAAACACAACTAAAATAAAACAAATAATTAGCAATATATTTAATATTATATTATCTTGTTTATTCATGCAATAGTAAATTACACTAGATTTTCTTTTTTAAATAAATACTATTATTGTATCAAATTCATTTTGTGTAATATATGAGATCAGTGGATATAGGAAATGCCAGCATCAAGCATGTAGAGAAATCTATGAATAAGGATTTCTCTCATATTTTCGGAGATGAATTAGGAAATAATATCAACTATATATTAAATGATGTTGATTGGTATGAATCGCCAAGCAATAGACAAGAAGTTTATCCAGTATTAATAATCGAACCTATTTTAAAAGATACATTTAATAATATTGTTTGTCTTGTTCCTCCTTTTAATAAAAGGTATTTTGAGTGAAAATAATATTTTTGAAAATAGCAAAAAATATGGGAACTACTATAAAAACCATATTAAGGAAAAATCGCGGATATTATGGAGAAATAAATTTTCCCAAGCAATATAACGAAAAAAAGCTAAGATCTAGTAGGTATTTAACATTAATAAATAAAACTAACATATCGAGATTCAAGCAAGAGTATTCAGATATTTGGGAGAACTCCAAAAAACTTATAGTTTTTAGAGAGCCTGTTGATAGACTTTTATCTTGCTATAATTACATAAGAAGAAAAAAGAAAAAATTTAGAGAAAATTATACAGAAGTCATTGAAGAGATGCAAAATCGTAAAGGCACAAGCTCAGAGCTATACGATTTAAATAAAAAAAATTATGATTCTATCCATATTCATCTATATGCAAGTCAACTAGATTTAATTGACTGCAATCTTTCTGATATTGAACGAGAAGATTATAAATGGTTAAAAATGGACAATAGTAATTATGTTCTTAATGAAATGAAAAATTTAGGAATAGATTATGTTTATGATTTAGTGAAAAACGAAAATAAAAATAAAAAGTTTTACCCCACTTTACAAGAAATAGAAAAATATAAAGAAGTCTTTAAAGAAGATTTCTTAGCCTACAATTTAATAAAAAATGAAAATAGCTCACATAATTAATATTTTTAACTGTAAAGAAGATCATCCTTCTTATCTTTATTATGCACAGCCAATAACTTTTGAATCTATGAGATTAGCGAAAGAAGAGGCGGCGAATAATTCTATAGAAGTTGAATTGTGTTCAACTCATTATCCAGAAGATGATGCAATACTTCCCTCTTATTTTACTAAATTGCCATATTTAACAAGAAATACAATAAAAGTTTTTCCAAAACTTGCGGGCAAGAAAAAACTTCCTTTTATTCAGGATATACTTGACATGGCTTATCAATATACAGATGCTGAGTATGTTGTATTTACAAGTTCAGATATTGGCTTGCAAAAAAACTTTTATACAGAAGTAGCTAATATTATTAAAAGAAAAAAAGTTACCTCATTAATGATTACAAGGAGAGATAATGTGCCCGCATTTGATGGAGATAAAAGATTAACTCCAGAAGATATGGAATTCTTTTATAAACAAGAAGGCGAAAAGCATCCAGGAAAAGAGACCTTTATTATGAGAAGGGATTATATACCAAGAATCAGACTCGGTGATGTTTTTCAGGGATACCCTCCTTGGGGAACAATATTAAATGCAAGATTGAGAGATGTTAGTAAACTACATCGATGCTTTTACGACAAATCATTATCTTTTCATATTGGTAAAGATAGCGACTGGATGTCGCTTAATGATGGTATGCGTAAAAAAAATACAATCTTGGCATCAGAAGTAAAAATAAATGCTCAAATTGAAAATCTTAAAGATGATGTTGAGCATTTAAAGAAACAAATAAAACAGATAATTGATAATAAATAGTCCCCCATCACGAAACCGGGGGTAAAATGTTGATAACAAAGAACTTATGACAAAAAATGATAAAGAATATAAAATTTAAAAAACATCCAGTAGTAAAAAATGCTAGACTTGGAATTTTTACTTCTGATAAATTCGACTTCTATATAGAATATATTATAAGAATATGGAACGGAAAAGAATATGTTCATAGTAGCGATCAAGAAAAAATTGGATGTGAGTCAAGTCACGATAAAAAGGACGGGAAGTGGGTTAGCAAGAAATATTCATTAATTGTTATGGATGAAAAGAAAAACAATATACCTTTAAAAAGAATAGGAATAACAGAGCAAGAAGTAGAAAAGATTATAAATAACTATTCTAGCAATAAGTACCTTAAAGAAAAAGAAGATAAATTAAGAGAAGAAACTTTTGAATTGTTAGGAATAGAGTTAGAAAAATAATTTTTTTAAAAAAAATATAGATTTTTTTTGAAAAAATAATAATATAAAATATATAATATTATTATTAACCTTAAATTATTTAAAAAAAATGAGTTTACAACCAGATGATAACACTAAATGGCTTGGATGGAGAATTGGAAGCGAAGTTACAAAACTAACAGAAGAAGTATCTAATATTAGAGATGAGATTTCCAACCTAAATAGAGTTTTATTAGAACTAGCCATTAAACTGGATCAAGATTCTATTAAAAAAGAAGAGGATTAATCCTTGAGCGCAGAATCTGAGTTCGAGGTAAAGGTTCATCTACAACAAATCGTTACTATTGCCGTAAAGGGCGATAGCCAAATGAATGCGGAAGAAAAAATTCGCAGGTTTTGTGATACATATGTAGAATTAGATGATTCTCAAAGAAAAATGGTTCCCTCATTTCCTTTTGAGGCCGAGGAAATAGAATTTGAATGGTTGGAAGTGCTAGACGATGGAGCTGTTCCAATTGCAATAAAAAACCACAATGAGGATTTAATAAAGAAAGGCAGCCCTTCGGAATTACAAGAATTAATGAATCAAAACGAAAATATTACAAAAGAATATATTAAAGAAAGAAGAGAAGAAGGCGAAAAAGAGATAGACATTAGTGATCCAGAAAAATTTGCAAAAATAAAAAAGATCGAAAAAACTAAGTTTAAAGAGTAAAATCAAAATGATAAGCGAGGAGTATAGCGCTATATTTGTTCATGTTCCTAAATGTGCAGGAACTTCCGTAAAAAGTTTACTATCAAAAAAAACCTTTAAAGGGGTAAATTTAAACAATGCGAAAGATGGCTCTCATGATGACAAAACTGGTTACTATCAAGCTGGCACTGCTAGAAGGATGAAGAGAGCTTACGAGGAACAATGGAAAACTTATTTCAAATTTGCATTTTCTAGGAACCCTTGGGATAGAATGGTTTCTTGTTGGAAAAACAGAGCAGCACAAAAATATTCTAATTTTAAAGATTTTGTTTACAACCATCAAGAAATGATTGATTCTGGCAACACAAGTTTTCACTGGCATGTAATGCCTCAGTGTCTTCATGTTTGTAATGATGAAGGAGATATTATTGTAGATTATATTGGTAGATTCGAGAATTTACAAGAGGATATTAATAATATATTAGAATTGCTAGATCTAGAACCTAGTGAGGTTCCTCATAAAAATAAAACAAGCCGCAAAAATTATAGGGAATATTACAACAAAGAAACTATAAGAAGAGTGGAAGATCTTTTCTGGAAAGATATTGAAATGTTTGAGTATGAATATTAGAAGATTTTCTGGCTATTGGCATGTAGAGGGTAATCCAAAAAAAAACCAAGGCAAACATTTATTAAAAATAGGAAGGAAAAATTTTAATCTTTTTTTTTCCGAAGATCCAGTGGAAGGATCTTTTAAAAATATTTTAATTAAAAAAAATCAATTAGAATCTACACAATATAATAAAAACTTAAAAAATAGTATATTTAAAGAGAAAAATTGCTTTACCAAATTCTCTCAAAAAATAGAAGGTGAAGTTTTCTATGAGCTGTCTTCTATATGGACCAATAAAATACTACTATTTCAGCAGGCATATAGAAATTATCCTAATTCTGACTACATCATGTGGATAGATTGTGTTAAAAATGCAAATCTCCAAGCAATAACCGATTCAAATAGTGATTTAATTAGCATAAACAAATATAACGGAAGAGGAACTTCAAAAATGAAAAAAGAACCATTTGGCAACTTCCTAGGAAAGGGTTCTAAACATTTCAAAAAATTAGATAAATTTTTATTAGCTCAAGTGATAAAAATACCGACAAATAGAGTTCGAGAGGTTGTAGAGATTTATAAAAAAGTTTTAAATTTTGTTGATCAAAATTATAATATATATGATGAAGAAGTTGTTCTTAGTGAAATGTATTATAAATATTCAAAATTATTTAATATAATAAACGATGCTTAATATAGAAAACAAATTTATATTTTTACACGTCCCAAAAAACGGAGGAACCAGTTTTGAGAAAATCTTTAAATACAGGGGTAGGAAGCATAACAGGCAGAAAGATTATGTTTTAAAGTTAAAAAAATTAGGCGAGAAATATGAAGAGTATATAAAGGTAGCAATTGCTAGAAATCCTTGGGATAAGGCTGTATCAGAATACAAATGGCATACTAATAATCATATGCCATTCCCAGCACCCTGTGTCAAGGAATTATTTAATGGAATGGACTTTAAAAGTTTTTTAAAAAAATTTTTAGAAATTAAAAAAGAAGATATTCCTGAAAAAGATGATTTATGGTTTTACCAGCATTTTGAAAGTCATCAAATTCCTCAGGTTGAGTTTCTAGATCCTGTAGAAAATATTGATGTTTTCATTAGATTTGAAAGCCTACAAGAAGACTTTGATAATTTTATGGATAGTATAGGTTTAGAAAACATTAGACTACCTCATATATTTAAAAACAAAAGGAAAGACTATACTGAGTATTACGATGCGGAATCTATAAAAATTATAAAAGATGTTTATTTGAAAGATATAGAATATTTTGGTTATAAATTTGGACAATGATTAATCACGAACATAAATTTATTTTTATTCATGTCCCCAAAACAGGAGGTACTAGTATAGAATCTTTTTTCGGAGGATGTAAAGAATATTCTCATGATGATTTAAAGACCCACATTAAAAAACACAAAAATACCAAAAAATATTTTAAATTTGGTTTTGTAAGAAATCCATGGGATAGAATGGTCTCTGAATACAAATGGTTAACAAACACCAACTTAAAGGTGCCAGGAGAAAAAGCCAAACAGTTTTGGAGAACTAAAACATTCAAAGAGTTCTGTACTTTATTTTTTGAGCCAGAATATAATAAACTGGCTGATAATAATCATGTATTGCCTCAACTGGATTTTTTTAATCCAGTAGACTCAATGAATTTTATAGGTAGATTTGAAAGTTTTCAAAAAGATTTTGATATAGTTTCTAAAAAATTCGGAATTAAAGATTCCAAACTAGAGAATAGAATGAAAGTTAAAAAAGATTCCGAGCATTACAGTAAATATTATGATAATGAAACACGAAAAATTGTAGAAGAAAAATACAAAAAAGATATAGATTTTTTTGGATATAAATTTTGAAATACATTACATATAGCCAAAGTGGTGGTAGATCTGGTCATGCATTAAAAGATATTGCATCTGCAATAATTTTATCTTTGTTTGATAAAAATTTAGAATTGTGTTATCACAAAAGTTGGAATAACCAAAAAATATGCAAAAATTTTAATATTAAAAATTATAAAGATATTAAATACAAAAAAGAGCATATCATACAGATAAGGGGTAAAGCATGGGATGGCATGCAATACAGCCGATTACAGTCAATCCTGAGCGAAATAGATGCTTTGCCCGACGAAACAATGATAAAAATAAAAGGGGTAGCTAGGATACACCCCAATCAGCTACACAATTGGTATCATGAAGGTTTAATACGAGAAGACTTATTCACTAACAAATTCATTCCAATTTTAAAAAATTTTTACAATGCAGTAAAAAAAGATCCTATAAATCAAATATCAATTCACATAAGAAGAGGTAATATCGCTAAAGCAATGATTGAATCTGGATGGGATCTAGCTTTTTATAAAAATATTATAAATAAGTTGCAGAAAAAGTATCCAAAGAAACCCATTAAGATTTTTGTTCAAAACCAGGGGTCGGAAGATTTAAAAGATTTATATAAAATTAAAAATGTTTTTATAAATTCTCCAAAAGGTTATTTTTGTCACGAAACCTTAAGTCAAGATATAGATGAAATGGTTAATAGCGAAATATTTATACCTTCTAATTGTGGTTTAGCCACATGGATTTGTTATTTATCTGATCAGAAAATTATTTTACCAGAAAAAGTTGTAGACTGGAAAGATAAAAAAATATTAAATATAAAACACTTTTATCACAAAGTTCTTCCAGAAAACTTTAGCCTAATTTTTTAGCTTGATTTTCTCTCCAAGCTTTTTTTATTTCCTTATTTTCATCTTTAGAATGAATTGATTTTTTAGTCACATCAACATAGTGCCAAGGTCTTACATGAATAAACATACTTTCAGCACCAAATCCAAAAAAATCATTATCCATAACAACTAGCTCTTTAAAATATTTCTCTATATGTAGTTTTCCAGCAGACCAATATGCAGGAACCCTGCAAGAACTATACCTCTGTAAATGAATAAATTTATTATTTATCTCATAACCAGAAAAGATTTTAAATTTTTTTACATCTAAAGTATCTTGACTTCTGTTTATTTCTCTAACCTTATTAAACTCAAGCTCGTCAAGGATACAAGCTTGTTCTTGATTTAATCTTTTCTTATAGTTTGGTATCCCTTCAAAAATTAATTTAGTTTTTTCGCATTTCCTAAACAAAGTAAAAGGACCACATATTCTTCTTCTGTCTCCTGTTATTATATCAGAAGACCAAACACCGTTTTTATCAAAATTTAAAAATTTCTTAATATCTCCCCAAATTACATCTAAATCGCAATGACCCCAGTATTCATAGCCTTTAATGTATTCATCGAAAACAATGGGGAAAATAGGTCTTAGATCACATACTTTATATGGATTTTTTAAATAACAGTTTTTATCAAACTTTTTCTTTATTAAATCATTTAAGTCTTCTAGGTTTAATTTTACATAAGTTATGTTCCGAGAACTAGACATATTTTGATCGGTAAAAACAAGCCAATCAATACATGGGTTGGACATAGCTGACTTTTCCCATAGGGAATGATAATATGGAAGCGGACCAAAGTAAGCAGTTATTAGTAAACTTTTTTTCATAACTTTATATCAAACCATGCTCCCGTAGATTGCACTCTAATATTATCATTAGCATAAATTTTTCTCATAACTTCTACATTAATTATATCTTCTTCACAATCGATTACATCTTTAGAGTTTCCAGCTCCTTGAACTTCGTACCAGAATGGAATTCTAACAAATCCATTTGGCCTAATTTTTCCAGAACACAAATTAATTTTAGAATATTCTATATTTAAAAAATCATTAATATATTGAGATAATACTAATTCTGGATTCCATTGATAGCTACGAGAAACAGGATTAAAAAATAAGTACCTTTCATCGTTGTGATACCTTGGATACCATTCTTCAGTAAAATAATCAATTATATCTAATCTTTGGTTTACTTCTTTTGATCTACCAACACAAAAACGATCATGGATTCCGCAAAAATGATTATCATGAGCTGGAAAAAATAAATTAAAATTAGAGTTTAAATTTAAAATATTATCAAAAGTGTTAAAGTAATACAAGTCTGGGCGACTCCAAATAACGTAGTCGTAATTAAAATCAAATTTTTCTTCGTATTTAACTTTTAAATTTTTAGCAGCTTGCATAGAATTCCATTGATATAAATTTCCAAGAATTCCATTTCTTTGGTGGCCGTTCATATTTTTGTTAAAATTCAAATAAGAAGAGTTCACCTGATCTTCTTCAAAAATGTAGCAAAAATTAGCACAAAATTTCTCCAGATTCTTTAAATGTTTTATATTTTCTGGAGTTTTTGACTTTATTGGAAAATGCCCGAAAAAATCAGGTTTTTCTGGTAGAGTGTTTACTACATTTTTTATAAAAGATTCGTGAC